>Ga0181419_1000067_pt1 | contig 33522 bp, 62 predicted proteins | sample 42SPOviralmetaG_FD_130144 | JGI IMG/M metagenome (GOLD analysis project Ga0181419, IMG submission 130144) | Marine viral communities from the oligotrophic San Pedro Time Series (SPOT) site, San Pedro Channel, CA, USA - 42 SPOT_SRF_2013-04-24 | ecosystem: Environmental > Aquatic > Marine > Strait...
AATCGTTTACGGGCAACATTGACATCAGATGGCGACAGCTCACTACGAAGCCCGCGACCTGTCTCGACACGTTGCAGCTCGACTTCGCCTTCATTGCCTAGGTAAACGGACATGGATCACAAGCTATTTTGAACTGCAGCACCGTTAGCCTCGAACGAAATATCAACCGAAACCACCTCGCCAACACTGCAGGTCATTGAGGCGTTTGTGATGAAAGCCGGAATTGTGATGGTCCGTCCGTCAACTTCAAGCTTGAACGTCACTTGACTGGACTCGGCATTAGTGCCATCACCAAGACTGCTGCCGGTTTTTACAATCTTGCCAATTAAAGTCGATGCTGTTGAGCTACTCCCGTAATAGTGCAGGCTGCATGAGCCAGTCGTGGAACGGGTGCTAGGGACAACAGTCCTGTCAGTGTCAGCAAGTGACGTGGTATCTAAAACAGTCTGTGCAACAGACCATGTCCAGTTTTTTACTTGCCCGACCAACGAGGTCGCGGACGTATTAGAGCCAAAGTAAAGTTTTCCGTTGATGCCGCTAGAGAAGGCCATTGCGGGTAAGAAATCGTATCTCTAGTCTAAACGCCATCAAGGAAAGCAGTAAAGGTGCAAGATACGTCGCAGCGATTACGGAATTTATAGGTGACTGTTGGCGGTTCCTTGAAGCGCCATTTCAATAGGGAGAAAATTTCTTTCATTCGTGACTGCATGGAGCTACCCGCACCATCCATGACACCAGAGCCGAAACTAATGTAATCCCATCTGCCGTTTGCGCTTTCGTAAGCACTGATAATGCTATCTCTAGCGCCGAATACAACAGTGTCTTCGATGTTGGAAAACTGCAAGGTCAGTTCGGCATTGAAATTACGGGCACCAAACTGGACGACAGTTGTAGAGCCGTTAAGTGCTTGGAAAAACGTCTGTGGATACGTTCCAGGCTTATAGGTTCGGCCCGTTGGCTTGAGGTTAGGGAAGTTGACCGGCATTATGAAGCCCTCACCACGAAATGATTGTCACGGCTTCCCCAGTCTAAAGTAGCTAACGAACCACTTCTGGTTAGCGGAGCGACGCTTCCTGCTACTTCTACAAGCCCGTCTTCTGCATAAGTCAGGCTTTCCAGCTTGTAGACACGGGTCTGAGGGTTGTTTTGTATAGACACCGCAAAAATTGAGTTTCGCAGTGTAGAACTAGAAGTTTTTCCGTTTGTGATCTGAATCGTGGTACTGCCAAGTCCTTCCGTTCCAGGCTTCCAATATTGCACTTGATACCTTCCATTGTCTAAAGACAAACCAATGACGTTGCCTTGGGCGTCAATGGATCCGTTGTTTAAACGTCTACTAAGGTTAGTGTCGGAATGGGTGACTGCAGAAGCGACCTGAAAATATTCGCCGGGTTCTAGTCCCATCGCCATCTGTGGAGTCGTTTGGAACTTGATGCCATGATCCACCAGTTGGCGCGTCTTTAGTGCGTACTTGGCAAATGTTTCTGCGTGCTCTTGGCTCGTGCAGAATCCCGCCATGTCAAATGTTTCCTCTGGGTCACTAGCTGAACCGCCTTGTCCCCTGCTTAAATGCACAGTCACTGTCCTGGTTTGAGGGAAGCCGTTTGTTGTTTCTTGACGCCATAAAACTGTTGCCTTAAATAACTGGCGCTCTTCTGGGGACAAGAAACTTACCTGCAAGCCCTTCATGTTCCCGTCAGTAAATAAAACCTTGGGCGAAATTTGCTGAGTTTTGGCTATCCGCCTAGAGCCATCAAATGGCACGTCAGGGTACAGGCTAAAACGTCCGCCTTTAATCCTAAATTGTAATAAGCAGTAGCCAGCATTTTCATAAATCCATTCTCTTATGTTGACGCGCTCGCCAATAACTCCGTCCCAGAAAAACTTATTTGCGCTGCAAAATCTTGCGGCTTCTCTCATTTCATCGGCGTCAACTTGGCCTGCGCCTACGACTTCGCCGACGCCATACGTTGTATTTGTTAGCAGGTCATACGCAATGTCTGGTAACAAATTGCTTGAGTCTGTACGGTTTGTTATAAGATTTTTTATCGCAATGCCTTGCTTAAAATATGCGGATAGTTCGCTAAAAGTTGTCCATTCGGCGCCACTATTTAACCTGATGCCTGCATAAGCAAGCTCATTGTATTGTGCAGCAGGGTTAGTATAAAGAATCTCATTTACGCTAACAACTTCATGTTCTGGTGCAGACTGGTTTGATAACTCCTCTGCGTCATAAACAACAAAGTCTTGATAAGCGTCTCCATATCGAAGGTTTACAGTGTTGCCTGAGACCCCACCTTGAGGTACGTCACCATAGCGGTCATAGCCTTCGTCAGTAGGAACACCGTAAATTTCCCATTCTCTATTAGAACCCTCGTCACGACGAAACAATTTGCTGTAACCGGTGTACCAAACTGAAAAGCCATTGTGGTTGAATACGTTTTGCTGCGGTTGCTTCCATCCATTGTCGTAAGCTCCTGCTGCATCTAAAAAATACATATTTCGCTCTCGACCTGGAATGCCCCAGTATCTAGCAACAGCAGTTCCCGCTAGCGGCGCTAGTTGATACTCGTATGCCTCAGTGCTTGTGCTTGGGTGGATAATACATATTTGGTTATAAACAGCTTCTGGCGTCCGGCCTTCTACTACAAATCCTGTGCCTTCAGGTGTTATGTTAACCCAAGTAGTATCCCCTTGTTTACGGTACTGCAAAGCAAAGAAAGATTGACGTTTGTTGTAGATATTGAGCTGTCCAAGATTAATGGTTCCGTCTTTCGCCTCATAAGTATTAATTGTTCCTTGACTTGGTTGAGAGTTAACATTTGCAAACCCGTTAATTTTTCGGTAGACCGTTGATTTTATTGTCAAATCGGTTCTATTGCAGGCTCTGTTGTTGCTAATAGTTGCTACGGCAACGCGCTGAATGGATAGATTGTCAGGCCTGTTCGCTTCGTCTCCTAGTCTTGTGTCAATTCGGGCATCAGTTGTCATTTTAAATACAGCCGTTATTTGACGACCAGGAGCCCAGGGGCTGCCTCCTTTGTTGACTAATACTCCGTATCCGGTGCCAATCAAGTATGTTTCGCCAACAATTAAACTGCTGTCTGCGTCAATACGAGCATTATTTGTAGCTTGCTGAATGTCTACAATTCCTCCAGAGCCGTAATTTTGCTGGTTGTAAACATTACCCGCTAATGCGTATTGCACTTCAGTTCCCGCGCTTACAAATGCGTCAGTAAATTTTCTGCCTGCTTGTGCACTTGTCCCGTAAACGTACCCATATCTAGGGAACCAATCGCGAATCTTTCTTTGTTTATTCCTGATGTCGTCCTCTACAGGACCATCTATACTGTCGGGCTTAAGTAATAATTCATAATTTACTTTGTACCGGTTGCCATTAGGCAAACAAGCAAACGTGCCAAACGCAGCTTGAGTTGATGGCGTGCGCGCACCACTGAAATACTGAACTAAACCATTTGCCCACTTAAAAGCGAATGGGTCACTTCCTTTACTGGTGTCATATGGCGGCGCCATATCAGTTGGGTACACGTGTCCGTGGGTAAAACGTCCACCATTGTGGTCGTTTTTAAAGTACAAAGCTATTTTTCCAAGTGCATAGTCCGCTACCAATAAATCACCAATAGCGTAACCTTCAAAATCAGGGCGTCCTTTAACTGGGCCATGGCTAAACAACATCAAAGCCCTGAGTTGTTGGTTACGTCCCAGGCTTGTCATTAAGGACCAGATTAGCGAGCTGTTTACGCGAACGCCGCCATAGGTAACATTGTTTCCAGTAGTCGCATCACGCAAGGTCTGTTGCTTGGTATAGACCAACGGAATAACAGAACCTAATACTGCTAGCTGTTGGATCGAATCAAACGACGACTGTGGTGCATACCGGCTGCGGCTGGTTTGGTCTTCTGTTGCTAATTGCGGCCCTGCCTTCTTTTGTTCTGGTGATCGCGGTTTTGGTGCTAGTAATGCGCCAACGGCTGTAAGGGCTACACCAATTACAAGGTTGACAAGTATTGGCGTGACAACAGCGTCATTCTTAATGTCTGGGATGTGGGCATACGCTTCCGATCGCTTGCCGTTGTACTCATCGTTTAACCGTAAAAATTCCCAGTATTCATCCTCAGTAAGCCCTAGGGCTTCAATTATCTGTATTTCCGAGGGCAGTAAAACTCGTGGACTTGCAAATGCTCGATGGGACTCCAACGAACCCCCGACTCTCCGAAGTTCAGCCATCCGTTTTCAAAATAAACTGCCATGCCATAGCCATTTTCAGACCTACATAGCGCAACTACCCCACAGTCTACGTGAGTCGTCTGCTGCCCCCAGCGTTCCAGCTCTTCCTTAAAGACACTGGTGTCGCCACGCCTTAAACGCCTGTACCAGTCACGCTGAGGTTCGGGCGTACTAACTCCGTAGTAAGCAAGTACAGCTCGCGCCAGTGACAAGCAGTCGCCGCCTTCGTAATTGATAAAATCACCGCCCAGCCTGTAAGGGCGTCCCAGCAAAAGGTAGGGGTTCAACGGTTGGTAATAGTGCCGGATACAGGCAGATCACCGACTAAATCGCGGGTAAGTACACGGTTTGGAGCGTTTGCGCCTACTGCATCGATGGCGCTGCTCAACAGTATTTCTATCGTTTCGGTGTCATAAGACATGCTGGCAGCAACCCAGTTCTCTTCTGTCAGCCGGGAACCTCTTGATGTAAAAGTGCTGTTCATCACGTAAGTCTCTACCTTGACGCTTGCCTTTTGCGTTACGGCCCTACGGGCTGCATTCATGCTTAGCAGGTTTGCAGACAGAATCAAACTAGATTCAATGTTGTCGCCTGTTCTGTTTTTTGCCGCGCCTTGGTAAATAAAGCTCAAATATTGATGGCCACTAACTGATCCAATAGTGCTGTTTTGGTATCTCTCACTGCCGATCGTGATGAAAGTTGTAATGCGGGTGTAACTCATCGGCCTAGTCCAATCTTGGAACGTTGTGACCTGCTGTTTCGCAGAGCGTTCATTGTTCTACTTTGACCGCCTGCGGCGCCCTGGTTCGCAGCTACCTTCATGCCTGCCTGAACGGTTGAGTTCATCTGTTCCACGGTGACATACTGCATACCGTCCGGCATTGTTGTGGCCTGGATATTGGGACTATAGGCAGGCGTACCACCGCCGCCGCCGTAGAACGACATCGATGCGCGTGCTGCCTCAAATTGTTGGTTGTTGGTGATCGAGCCAGAAGCTCCCGGAACGAACAACTCAGGTCCAGATTCTCCGACTACATAAGGTTGATTTGCGCTGACTGGGCCGCCTTTTTCTCTAAACAATAGTCCTAGCAACCCACTTCCGGCGTCGTCTCCACCACCTCCACCTACACTGCCAATCGCAGCTGTAACAGCTTTAAGGATCAAGGCTTTGCCGACTGCCTCAAGAATGTCTGACGCCAGTTCTTGGAACGCTTCACCTAAATCTTTCGTTCCCTTTACCGCTCCGACAAGGGCGTCGGTGATGCCCGTGCCGAGCTGAGCCCCAATAGAATTAGCAAGCTTTTCCGTTTCGGTAAGTTTTGAAATCTGTTCGTCTGCTGCTTTTCCCGCCGCAAACCCAGCTTTGACTCCTGCAAGGTTGCCGTCAATGATCTTTTTGTTGATTTGGTCTGCTTGTTTAAAGTTATCAGCAAAGATAGACGCGGTTCTAAACAGCGCGTCATTCTCAGCTTTAATTAGAGCAACGTTTCGCTCTCTGGGTTGAGACTGAGACTCAAGAATATCTAAAATTTGTATGTTTTTTTCTATTGTACTTTTAGCTAATTCATCGTTTGAAAACCTGAGCTGCTGCTGTTTCAATAACAACGCTTCCATGTCTGGCGAAATATCCTGCGGGCCTTTTGCTCCGCTCCCTTCTCCAGCCGTAATAGGCGGCTTGATTGGTACAATCTCCGTTGTTTTCGGATCAACGACTCCCACCCCAAGCAACTGAGCCTGAAGTTGTGCAATCCTTCTTTCTGCTTCTTCGATGGGAGCTTGGAAAGCGGCGCGGCCTGCTCCCCGGCCTTGTAACTGAAATGATCGAGATCTCGCTAGATTCGTTTTTTCAATAGCTAAAGCGGCTTCAAGCTGTTTTCTTGTTCCCGTCTCTAGAACTTTGTTAAATTCTGCCTGCTCTGTATTCGCTTTGATAATTGCGTCAACAAATAAATAAGCAAAGCCAGCAACAGCAACAAACGGGAGAGCAATTAGCGCCGCTTTAAGCAATCCGGCGCTTACCGTCGCAATCGTAATTTGTGCATTGGCAGCAGTAACGCTAGCGGCTAGTACGTTTTTACCAGCCGCTGCCGCTATAGAAGCTTCCCCCATAGCAGCTAGTCCTTTAATTGCTGAACCAATAACAGCCCCTCCTGCCATTGTTGTAATTGTTCCAGAGGCAAAAGAAATGGCTGGGGTTAGGACGCCAAGGGCTCCTGCTAAAGCAAAAACAGCAATAGTTGAATCCTGGATTGGTTTGGGAAGTTTTGCAAAAGTTTCCACAGCGTTGGTCGCCGCCTTTATCAAAGGCGTAATTGCCGGTAATAACTTTTGGCCAATGGAAACACTTAAAGCATCAGAGGCATTGCTAAAATCTTTAAATCTTTGAACGTCTGACTCTTCTATTAATTTCTTAATCTTGTCTCCGCCCTCTTTTTCAATTCGTTTAAGGGCACCAATTACAGTTTCTGAGGTAATTTTACCTTGGGCCGCATAATCTCTTAAACTGCCTTGAGCAACTCCAGTCTCTTGGCTAATTGCAGTGAGAAGGCCAGGAACCTGCTCTGAAATGCTGTTAAACTCGTCTCCTCGTAAGGCACCAGACCCTAATGCTTGAGCAAGTTGTGTAAATGCTGCACCGGCTTGAACAGCGTTTACACCGCTTAATTTTGCAACTGCATTAAACCCAACATAGGTTGACTCAATGTCGCGAAGAGAGACGCCTAAAGGTCGAAGCCTTGCAAAAATATCTGTAATTCCTTCTGCAGCTTCTCGGTTGCTAAGACCAAAAGTTTTAGCTGACTTTGCTACTAAGGCTTGAGCTTGCTCATACTCTCCATATTCGCTTGTTAAAAGTTTAAGCCTAGTCTGTAAATCATTAAAAGACGCCGCTGCGGAAACTGCTTGCTTGGCGACCAAAGCAAGACCAACGCTTGCAATGACAGACTGAAACTTGCTCGTAGCTGACTGCAGCCTGCCAAAATTACTGCTTAGGCTTTTAACCGAACCGTTGACACGATTAAGCTGAGAGACGGCATCACTTGCGTCAACTCTTAGCCTGATATTGGTTTCCGCCACGACCGCCCCAGCACTGTCTCAATCTTACCGCCGTCTCGACTTAGCGCGATCCGTTGCCTTTTTTTCCTTTTCTCCCCTCAATTCGTAATAAGCAGCAAAATAAACAAACTCCGCATCAGACAACTCTGTGCGAAGCTTGCTCACCGTCATGCCAAGCTCGCAGGCCAGAAAAAACTCAAAATTGAGCCAATTGTCCTGCTTTAGTCGTTTTTTGCTTCCTCAAGCTTCGCCTCTTCCCCAAGACCAAACAAGAAAAGCTCAAGATCGTTAAGAACAGTCTCAGGCAGTTCACGTTGCAGCTTGGCAACATCAGCCGGAGCAAAAGCCTTTGCCCCGTCTTTTAGTTCTGCTTTTTGACACAGCATTTGCGTGCTGATGTCTAAAGCCTCTTCACTGTTAGCGACAGACTGAGCGCGTTTGCGATCAGCCCTTGTGATTGGCTTGAAATACAAGTCAAGGATAGGCTCACCGTCGCCATTGTTAACAACAAACTTACGCCTTTGACTAAGGTCAAAAGCGCCAGTCAGCAGGTCAACCGTGCGTTGATTTGAAGCAGCCATGAATTAGATCAGGAGACAGATGCAAGGGTTATTGCGCCTTTAGTTTCAAAATTAAAGGTCACAACTTGCAACTCGCCAACGCTAGCACTGAACTCAGCCGATGTAATCAGCAAGTTAAAAGCAAGCTTTTCGCTGCCGCTCCCTTGACTGCCTGCGTCGTAGGTATAAAGTTCTGCACTGGCAACAGTCGATTCAGTTGCGGGAGTTGTCAAGATTTCACGAATCAGATCTCCCTTGCCAGCACCTGCGGCGGTTTTTTCGTAAAAGACCTCAATAGTGCCACTGCCACCAATCAAACCGCCAATACGATCGCGAAAACTTTCCCCTAGCGTTGTAACTTCAAGTGACTCTTTGTCGATAGTCAGCGACCACGACCGCACTGCTGTCACAACAGTCAAAGTGTCGGCAGAATCGTGCTTAAAAAGAACGTTGCCTTGTTCGCCGCGAAAAAAAGTCATGGTCAGAGTTCCTCGATAGATTCAAAGGTCACACGGACCTGAGTTTGGAAGTAGCCCTCGGGGGCTGGTGAACCCAGTACCTCTGGACCTGTTGCGGCATCGAAGTAAACCCCCGATACGTTGACTCTATTGTAAAGGTCACGAACACGTTTGCCGATCGTGTAGTTAGCGCCAGGGCCAACGCCTTTTGCTGAAAAAATGTTGATCAACAGCAAACCAACAATTCGATTATCTGAAGCGGTCGTTCCGCCAAGACTTAAATATTCATTGGCTCCAAAACTGACAAGGCATTGAACCCATGATGAGTTTGGGGTTGGTTCATAGGCCATGTTGTGAAACACGACTGGAATTGCCGGTGCATTGGCAAGCTCAGTGGCCAGCCTGCCCTCAATAACGGCTCTAACAGTGTTGAGATCGACAGCAGCCATTAGCCCCTCTTGACAATTTTTTGATATTCCTGTTGAGCCCAGGACTCAAGCTCTTTGCCAATTAACTCAGGAAAACCGGCTTTAGTCCCTTGACGAGTTTTAAAGCTGCCTCCCCACGATGACGGCAAGCTTGTGCCATAACAGACCGGCTCCGCATACTCAACGTTGTTAATTACTTCGCCAACGTAAGGCTTGTTAGTTTGACTTTGCCAAGCTCCTCGAAGTCGGCCAGTTTCAACAGGTGTTTCCTTCTTGACTCGCTTTTCCCATTCAAGCGTTGTCACTTTCACGAGCTGACGAATCTGCCCGTCCATATAATTGCCAATTTCATCTAGCGGAATCTGACGCGTCATGGCTATGCCCTCAAAATCAATTCGTAGGTGATCGCTTTGTTGTCCTGCTCAATCGTGTTGACGCTAATGATCTGATGCACAACGCTGCCAATCACAACCCGATCCTTTGTCTCAGGAGCTGATGGCAACTCTTTCGACGCAACAGTCAAACGCTTGTCACTAGCTTGAATCAGCTCGTTAACCTCGCGAACGCTAACGCCCTCAAGGATGCCTCTGACTTCCGTGTCGCTAACTCCCTCAGCAATTGCACCAGTGGTCGCGTCATAAGCACCTGCCGAGACATAGCGAATGATCACTTCACCGCCAAATTTGGAAATGACCTTATCGGCAACTTTTTGCAGCGAGCTAGCGAGACCCATCAGATTTTGTAAGCCACGCAAGCGCCACTGGTCAAAGTGATGCTTGTAAAGACTCCGTAAATTGTCGAATCAGCCGGGAAACTCTCACCAGCCAATGCGTTGCCCGTGTAATTGTCCGCAGTAATTGCGGCAATTACAGTCGCTTCCTTAAAATAGATCGCACTAAAACGCCCAGTGTGAGCATTGGTGTCAGAAACAAACTCAGCCCCAATCCCAAAATCCATGCCCATGTTCAGCTCCGTTTAATAGCGATGTTGCCTGGTCCGCTAATTCTAAGTCCTGTCAAGTAACGCTCAACCATTGGCGGAATACGATCAGCGCCAACGGCTCCAAATTTGTCAGGCGTGACGCTAAGGCTGCCAATGCTGACGCTCTTGTAATCCTCAAGACCGCTTAGGCCAATGCCGTCAACGTTGTTCTTTAAGTAGACCGCCAGCTCAAGCTGAGCACGTTGGATCTGATCAGGAATCTCTGTATCAGTGAAATAATCGTCAGAAACGCGAAACGGGAAGCCCGTCGCATAGGTATTGACATAAGTGTCAGGCTTGCGAACTCCAGTACGCGGCCATTGCAATGCCTGCGTATCTGTTGCCCGTGCGCCTAAAAATCTTTCGCGATCAAGTCGCTGCGCTGCTGTAACAAGAGCGCGATTGCGCGTATCAGCATTGCCCGTTGTCCACTTGGCAACATCAGTGCTTTCCACCATGCCTTCAACTAAAGCGTCAGCTTCCGCCAATGTCAGGTAACTGTTTGCGCTTGCGCTGCCTGCCGTTGCTGTGATCGTTACTGCCATCGGCCTTTACGGTTGATTTCTTAGTTGCGGGCTTTTCAGAAGCGGAGGCCGCTGCCGTAGCAGCAGCCTCACGCTCTTTTGCTCGCCTAAACGCGAACAAACCCATCAGGAGCTAGCGCCCTTTAAAGCCACAAAGGAAAGGACAATTGCCTCTGCCAGTGAGCCTGATGACAGGTTTGCAACTGTGATCTTGAAAGTACCAGCAGCAATGTTGGTTGCTTGTGCCAAGTAAGCACCAGCAGTTCCAGCAGAGCTGTGATTTACAACAACCACATCAGTTGCACCGATTTCGCTGTTAGTAACCTCAAAGGTCACCTCAACGCCTGCGGCTAAAGCAGCGTCATGCAAGGTGATTTGACCTGAAGCAGTGTTCAGAGTCACACCTGTTGCTTTGCTGGTGGCCTGAGTGACAGTGCCGCCAGTTGTTGGGCCAATAAGTTTGCCCGCTGTTGCCTCAAAAATGGATGCCATGGTTAGTTACCTCGATCAATCCATATTAGAAACGTTGGTTGCCCGCACGATTCCAATGTTCTTCAGTTCGTAGACCTTGGCCCAGTTGCCAACGACTTCAAGCTGAGTACGGGTTGGGTTCGCAGTCGTGACGCCCCACTTGGTGCCAATCGGGTGATAGACATAGTGGAGGTCGATCGACATGGCATCACTCTTGGCGAGGATGTCGCGATCAGTTTCGGTTTGAAGGCCCAGCTGTTCGCCAGATCCAATCGCGCCCTGCGTAAAGAAATACGTGCTGTATTCAGTAGCACCAGCAACGCCAACTGTTGGCACGTCATCGCTAACGATTACGCGAAGACCCATAAAGGTTGGGACTGTTGGGTTGCCGAAGGACTCAGCAATCGAACCACCGGAAGCAGTTGCACCGCCACCGCTGATGTCAGTCGCAAGAACGAAGTCAACAGCGCGACGCTCAACAAGGTCGTAATAGACCTTGGAGTGCATACAAACGGCAGCGAGCTTGTCGCCTTGATCGCCCAAAAGTGCACGAGCTTGAGCAACGTGACGGGGGCTGAGAACTGTTGGCGCATCAGCAGCCGCAGAATCAATGCAAAGGTCAAACAACGCAGAAGCATTGGTGTTTGCATTGATGCTGCCGAAAACACCAGACAGGCAAGAAAGGAGATCTTTCTGGCGCTGATTAGAGATGTAATCGGCAATCTTGGCGCCGATAGCGGCCATTGGGTCAGAACCAGCTGCAAGGGCAGCAAGGTCACGAGACTCAAAAGCGCGGCCACGATGTAAAACCACGCCGACTTGCTTGTCAGCTGTGATTTTGCCTGGAGTCAATGAAGAGCTATCAGTCAGAACTTCAAAGTCACCAGCAAGGTTTGCTTTGTAAAACGGAACGTTTACAAAGTCTCCACCACCTTCTGCTGCATTTAGCTCCGCCATTGGCTGAACCACACCGCTAGCCAAAAAGGCATCACGCTGAGTTGTTTGCTCAATGACGTAAGGCGTAAATACCTCAGGGATGATGATGTCACTCCTAAGAGTTGCCATCTGTCAAAAAAGAGAATGTTTACGGTGTGGGCACAGCCCAACGGCTCAGCACAGCCTTGCCATTAGCTCACATGTTAACGGTTAGCCGCTGTTTTCAACCTTTCATACAAATCACGATCGGTTTTGAACAAACGTGATTGCTCTGTCAAATTGAAAGATTCAGCCGTAAATGGATTTTTGATTCCAATAACTGAATCGCCAGAAGTGCGGCCAGCAGGTGCTCCGCTGCCTTGTGGCTTGGGTTGCTTTTGCATCCATGCAGGCAGAGTCTTGGCCCATTCGCTGACAGGTGTGCGCTGATAACCGTCAACGACAACAACTGTGCCGTCAGAATCACGCTCAATCTGATCGCTAGTGAGCTTGGTTTTTAAGATCAGATCAGGGTCATGAACAACGTCAGCGAGGGCGCTGATCGCAGGCGTAATCAGTTCAAGCTCTCTCACCCGAGCTTCTAACTCTGAGATGCGCTTGTCTTTTTCCGCCGTCGCCTCACGGAACTGCTGCTCCAAAGCTTGGCGAGCCTCTCCGTATTTGCCTTGTTGTTCCAGATCTGCTTGAACCGCCTTTTGCTTGAAGTCCAATAACTCTTGAACATCAACGCCCTCCGGGATGGCTTTGGCTTGAGCTTTTGCTTTTTTGTACTCATCAATCAATTCAGCGTTTTTACGCCGCATTGCTTCGAGTTCTGCTTCTAGTTTACTGGTGTCAACAGATTGCTCCACAGGAACAGTTTGCTCTTCAGACATGAATTAGCCACAGGCTAAATTGCCTCACCACTTTACTTTGTCCGCCCAATATGCGGCAGATGTTTTTCCCTTCGCGATGTTCTTCGCGTGACGGGCCTTGAAGGATGCACGCTTTGCTTTGTCAGCTGCTGATTCGCTCTTGCGCGGTGGTTTTGTTTTAGCGCCTTGCATCCCAAAACGTATGAGCTTCGGGCTGCCTTTTACGTTGACAACAACAGCGTGTGACTTGCCGCTTGAATGGCTTGGTGTTCGGATTGGCTTGTCATAGCCCTCGAACGTATGGCCACCGCGCTTGATTGTCACTTTCCCTTGGGCGCTGCTTTTAATTGTGAGCGACGCTTAAGAACAGGGTTGCCGGTGCTCTCTGATTTGACCCGAACGACCGGATCTTTGTCGGTTCCAACTCTGGTGATTGTGCCGCCAGACGGTCCCTTAATTGAGGCACGCTTGCCACCGCTGCCGGTAACAACACCAAAGGTCCGCTTGCCTTGATAGACCCAGCTAACGCGAGAACCCTTCTTCACTTTTTCTTGCCTCCTTTTTTCTTCTTCTTAGGCGCGGCCATTTGTGGCTTTTTGGGTCCGGTGTATTTAGGCATCAGCCTTCCTCTTTTGCTTGTTTTTTGTCAGCCTTAGTCTTAGCCGCAGGCTTCTTCGGAGGGCAAGACGCTGGTGCGGCCTCCTCTTGAACCGTGAATTTGAACTTACTGTGCAGCTTTGACATCGGGATAACGACGGCGTAACTGAGCCAAGGTTAGCTCTGACCCGTCTTGAGAGACGAACTTCCTGATTGCTTTAGTTGGGCCAACCTTTTTAACAAGGCTTTCAAAGTAAGGAACTTTTGACGCGCCAAGCACGTCATCCTTTACGGCCTTGGATTGATTCTCAAGCCATTGGCCATAGGTTTGATCTGATGGCACCAACCCATTGCGACTGCTTCGCTTACTTGGCGGTGGCGGATCAAAACCCAAACCCTTGTAATCAACAATTGGCACAGTCGTTGACCTGCAATTGAAATGCTGAGGAGGGACTGGCCCTTTGCCGTACACAAACTCTTTGCCGTCCAATGACCTACAGATAGGCGAAGTTCTGCTGTCCAACGTGGCCACATACCTGTATTTTTTGGTCACATCTTGGTTTGCCTCATAAACCTGCTGGCTTGAGGCGTTTGCTACCTGATTGATGCTGGTGCGAACCAATGCCATCACCTGATGATTTGCCACGGCTGTAACTTCGCCACCGGCTTGAGCCATCTGACGCAAACTCATCGCTGGCTGGCCAAACCGTAAGCGACCCTTTAAACGACGCGCCAACTTATCCGTTGATTCACCCGTTAGCAGTCCATTTCTAACCGTCATGCTGAACAGGTCAGCTTGAGATTCAGCTAAGCCTCTAAAAGACTTTTCAAGCACCTTGCCATTTGGCAACGTAATGACTGAGCCCTGCGCTGCTGTCAAACGAAACGCTTGAGGAGCCCCCGTAACTGCAGCCTGGAGGTCGTCACTTAACGTAACAACGTTCAAAGCCGTTGGGTCAACAGTGGCCACCGCCTGAGCAAACTGCGGGCTGATCTGCACGCTTCTAATCTGATTCGCCAGCTCAACAGGCAATGCCTTAGCCAGCTCGCTGGTCACAAACTCGCTTTGTAATACCGCTAGCCCTTGCAGCTCTTCAACCGCAAGCAATGTGCTGGCCTCTGCCCAGTCATCAAGCGACCCTTTCAATTGCGCGAGAATGGCCCGAAGCCGTGCAGCTTTAACAGGCGCTGCAAGCTCATCAATCCCACGAAGCTGATCAACAGCATCCAAAATAAGATCGTTATATGTGCGGGCAATTCGTTTCGCCACGCTATTACTAAAGCGGTTGAGATCGATTGCATTCCGATACAGCTCCGCTGGTGTTGTCATGGCTCCTCAATTCCTACAGCTTCAGGAGGTTCGCCGCAAATGATTGAAACGTCTGCACCACCTCTTAAGGCTTCCCCTACAAGCTGACCAAACTCAGGAATAGCGTCTTCATCGTCTTCTCTTAGTTGCGACTCAACGACCCCAATAGGCATTCCCTTTTCATGCCAAGTAACACGAATCACAGCAAATAAATCACCTTCTAACTCTGTCTGCGCGTAATAAAGAACCTGTTGCCTTGATTCAGGCTCGGGCTCTGGCTGCTTTCGTGCGGGTCTGTTCCAAAACATTAGCTAGGAATTTCAGGTTGATTTTCGGGCTCGGCTGACTCTTCAGGCATTGTCGGATTAGCCGGTGACGTTGGTTGATCCATCTCAATCAAGCCGCCGACTTGCGTGGCTTCTAGTTCTTCCTCAACGTCAAATTCATCACCAAGAACCTCGCCAGCCTCTAACTGGTTTAGCAACGTGCTTTGAGTAATAGTTCCTGCCGTGTAGAGCTGCAACAGTGATTGGATCTCTGTTGGCTCTAAACGTGCGGCTAAGAAATCACGGTTGACGAAACTGCTGCCAGCTTGTGGCTCTTGCAGATAGGCCGCATGAAATTGCAGGCAGTTGTCGATCATGTCCTGCATTTGCTGGGCTATGACCATCATCGTTGAGTCGCCTTGACTGCGATCAATGCGCTTGGCCTCGGCTGTTTCTGCCGATAGCTTTTGCCCTAAGACAGCAGCAAGCCCTAGCTCGTTAATCTGCATTGCTATTTGCTCAAGCCGTTGAAACTGCGCGTCGTAGCTCCTGCCGCTTGGCTCGATATATTCAGCGCGGCCCTCGGCTGGGAATGCAATTGCTTCCCCAGGTCCGGCGCTTACTTCTTCTGATGATTGCGGGAATCCATAAAAGGCCAACAAAGGAACAGCACTCAGGTGCAGCTGATTGTCCAGATCAGACTGGACCTGATACGCCTTGAGGTTTAGCTCTGCAATGTCGGCCATTGGCGGCCGCGACTCCATCACATTGACCCGGTTGGAATAAGCAACGGAGAACGGAATCTCGTCAAGGCTGGTTGTGCCTTCGTCGATAACGCGAAAATCACCTTTCTCATCTTTCTGATGAATCTCAAATGCGCCTGGAGTTAAGACCCGAACTTGCTCAACTTCTTTCTCGCCGTAGTCACCGTCAGGAATAAGAATCTTTTCCATCAAGCGAAGCTGAGTCAGCTTCTGTTGCCCGTCAATCAGCTCTTGCTTAAACCCAAGAATGTCGCGAGGCGTATAGGTTGCCCAATATGGCCGCCCATTTGACCCTGCCTGAGGAGCGTCAACAAGAACGCCAACATGGCCATATCTGATGCACTTCCTGGCTGTGTCATAGGTCCAGACGTTTAGATCGTTGCCTTGAAGATCAACATCAAAAAGCTGCTCTGTGATTAGGTCGCTCACGTCTGTCAACCTGACGGGCTTTCGAGTCAACATGCCCGCCAACATTCGCTCAAGCCTGACGTAATAAGGAGCCAACGTTGAACGAATTAACCTGTTGTCGTATGACTCATCAAGCTCTCTAGGCTCTTGCGGCAAATATTTTCGATGCTTCTTTCTGATGCCGTAAGTGCCCTGCAAAAGAACTTCAATCAGTTCCCAATGGGGTTCCTGATTCACCCAGGCTGTGTTCGGGTCGTTGACGCGAGTAACGCTTCCAACCCGCTGCCTGCCGCCCGAAAAACCTGAATACACAGCTAAAACCCGCCCGATTCTGTCAGCTTAAGGCAGGGTCACATCTTTTACGATGCGAGCCTTTCCGTCCTCATCGACTTTGATCACCTGATGCTTACGTGGTTCGCCATGCTTAGGCCACAAGATGCGGCCAACAGCTGTCACTTTTGGCTTGTTCATTTTCTAAACCCTCTTGGCATCCTAAACCCTGGTTTGTTGGATTTAACTTCCCGTAATGCTTTGGTGGGGTTTGCATAGTAATCAATTGCTCTACTCGCTACGAAGTTTGACCTCATCGTTTTGCTGCTTGGCCTCCTAATCATTTTCGACCCCGGAATATTGCGTGTATCCGCAGTTCTCGCTTTATTCGCTTGAGCGCGTTGCTCCCTACCGGCCATCGTTAGCACTTTAATTTGCTTGCTTGGTGCCATACCTCTGATTGCTGATTTTATTTCAGTGACTGATTTGCCAGATTTAGCGGAGAAAGAAGTTGCTAAATTGCTTTCATATTTGGCTCTCAGCTGTTTAGCTTTTGACTGATCAGCCTTAAATTGACGATTACGATCTTTGCTTTCAGCTCGTGCGGTCGCCTTTTGCTGTCTTACGTTGCGGCTAATGCTTGCGTCAAGTTGCTTGCCTCTGCGGCCTTTCATGGGAACGTTGACCGACGCCGTGTCACCGCTCTGACGTGCCGCACGCTTGGCATTTACGCGAGCGTTTGCAGCCTTTAGAGAACGCTGAGCCTTGATCGAATTGTCTTTTCCTGGCAGCTTCCCGGTTTTTAAAAAGTTTTGAGCGCGATCCAAAGTTGCTGAGCTTTTTAATGCCCGCTGATACTGGCTGCCTTGTCTCGCTCCCGTTTGTTCAGCGCGTTGAATGTTTTTAAGGTTTGCCTTATTCACGGCAGCTTTACGGCTCACCCTGTTCGCAACTGTGGCCGGTGCATTGCCTTTGGCGCGAGGTGCCCTGGCTACTGTGCTGCCAGGACGAACGCCTTGCACTCGACGCGCCGTAGGGTTTGCCGGAACCACTGAACTTCGATCAGTCTTAAGTTTTCGGCGTGTCGCTGTCTTAATTTTCAGTCTGTTCGTTGCAGCCTCACGGGCGTTTGAGACTGCGGGTTTGATTTTGCTTGTTTTTTTGGCGGCAATGTCGCGCTTGATCATGCGCTCAACAGAGTCAGAGCTGCGGCCTACTTTGGTTCCTGAAACAGTGCCTTTGGGTTTGCCTGTGCCAACTGTGGCCCTTGCTCCTCCTGTGTCGCGAATATTTCCCTTGCCGCTTTTCAGCCTTGCGCCACGCCCTCCCGTCTGACCGCTAAAACCCTTTCCGGCAAAACGTCCTTTTGCGTCACGAACATACCGGCGAGCCATGCCACTAAATCAAATCATCAATACAGCCTAATGCCAGTGCCTCGACCAGCACGCGCATAAAGAGGATTAAATTCGCGCCACACTAAATAACCAAGGCCATCATTCATGTGGTCATATCCAGCGTCTTTATCTGGATCGCCCTTTTCTGTATAACTTTGCAGCTCTAAGCATTCAATCGTTCGCTTGCAATTGGCCGCGACTTGAAGCCTTACTTCGCCTTTCCCATTCTCCAACAGAGCTTGAACAGCAGCCACGCGATCACGAACGGGAGGATTTGATCTTGGCGATTGATTGGTAAAGCCATAAGACTCAAGGATCTGAATATCGGTCTGGCTTGCGTTCGTGCTGCGGTTACCGCCTGATGCGTCAGGGTAGGCATAGACGCGACGGTCGGGAAAACGTCGTCGTATTTCTTGAGCGAGTGCGTCGGTGTCATGGGCGCCGCTGACCTCATCGATCAGCAATAGTTGGTTGCCAAGACGAACAGCAATAACGGCTGACATATTCGCAATATTGAAGTCAACGCCTATGCGTAGAGGTTCATCTTCAACGTTGGGAATATCTGTGATTACGTGCTTTGCTCGGTCGAAGCGGTCATAAACCTGACCGGTCGTGAGATTACAGAATTGCCCTTCTAGATAAGCCTGCAACAGGCTTGGGTCATAGTTGGCTTGCAGCCGCTCGATGAAGTCTTGGGGCAGGTGTGGATTGTCTGCCGTTCTCATTCTAATTAGACGCCGATCAGGACGCTGTTTTGCCTCTTCTGTGCCGAACGTGTTCCACATCCAGCGAAAGCCCTCAGGCGTTGAGGCAGCAGCAAACTGACGCACGTTGCCAGCTCGAAGGCGGCCAAGGATCTTAGGAAATGCCTTGTTTGCTATTGATGGCGGCACTGTGTCGATTTCATCCGCAAGACACCAAGCCGCATTAATACCGATGCAACGTGTCCAATTCTCGAAACTTCGGCAAAGGATCTTTGTGTCTCCGCCCGGCAGGTGCAGGACGTATTCGGCCAAGGGAGATGCCCTGAAGCTATAGGGGATGTCGTAAGCCTCCAGGAAATCGTCGAAATCGTTTTGCCAAATATCACGAATTAATGGGCCGGTTGGCTCCATGACAATGCCTATAAAGCCTTGATTGGCTATGGCTAAGGCAACTGCCTTGCTGGCGAGGCTTCTGGTCTTTCCGGCGCCGTAGCCCGCAGATAGGCCGATTATTTCTGTTGTTTGGTCTTCTACAAAAGCAAGCTGCCCAGGATGTAAATCGGCCTTGATTCTGTTGAGGATGTCAACCGTTGTTTCCTGATCTGGCGGTTGAGCAAAGGCCAGAAGCTTGGTCGGTTCACAAAGACCGGTAAGCAATGACATCAGTTGAGGTCAAAGCGCAAGAGCTTGGCTTGCGTCTCTAAAGCCTTGATTGCTACTTGCAAATTCTCCTCACGACCTGCCTTCTGTTCATATTTAACAAGGCGTGCGATTGCAGCAGCTAACCATTCAGAACGTTCAATCTCTGAATCTTGTTGGATCAACTCGCGAGCGCGTTGTGTGTAGATGTCTGCGGTTCTTACGCTTACACCCCACTCCTCGGCGGCGTATTGCAAAATTTCAAAGCGTGAATATGACTTAATTAACAAGCCATAGACGGTTTTAACGCGAGCAGTCATCTCAGCGTCTGTTGATTTCTTGTAGTCCTTTTTGCCCATGCCGTGAGGTTAGCAAAGGCTATAGGGGAGTTTCGCCTTGAGCGATAAGCCAGGCGCGTTGGAGCTGATGGATTTTACGAACGGCAAAAAGGTGAGACGAGCAAACGCCTTCAATGTTCCCTATGCGGATTTTGAGCGATCCGTCTGGTTCTGTCGAGATTTTGGCATTGGGTATAGAGCCTGGCGATCCTTTGTTCATGGAGTTTGAAGGCTCTAAGGTCGTTAGCATTTTGGAGGAGGCGGCGCTTGGTGTCGAGAGATTCAGGCATCATCAGCGGTTGAGATTTCTACAAAACGCTGAAACCACCAAGCAACAGGATCGCCGGAAACCCGCAAGGACTCTGTTTGGTTTTGTTGCCACATGCAAAGGGCTACAAAAGCATGAGCACCTTCTTCATCGCCAATTGTTAAAGCGCCAATGATGCTTCTATTCTGGAAGGTGACTTGAAAAAGATTTGCAATGTTTTCTAGCCAGTTGTTCAAAAGCCTTGCGTCTTTACTGACTTGGCTTAAATCTTCATGAGCTTTAAGCAATTCAAAAAGCAAAGGGGACTGGACGCAATAACGACGACAAGTAAGCCGAGCGCAAATCTCAGACTTGCCAACTTTCATAGTGATGAGTTTGGGGAGCTTCATAAAAAATTTTAAAAAGTGTGATGCCGGGAGTTTAAAGACTTCGATCACCAAACGAATTTATAAGCCTTGACCTCAAACAGCGGCATAGCCATGCGTTCGCCACGTAGATTTTCCCAACATGCACCTGAATAAGCTTGCTTGTCTTTAGGGTAAAGGTCTCCTAAAGCCCTTATATCTGAGCGATCAGGCGAGATGGGATGAGGACGCACAAGTTCATAGGCATCAACTACAAACGAGTTTGGTGCAACGTAGTGCCACTGACCTAAAGCAAAAACAGCACTGATTTTGGCTGGATTAATTTCAAGGCTCATAAGAAAAAGAAAATAATTGTGATGCCGGGAGATGGATCGCGCCACTAACGCGCCCTGCTTTTCCCCTCAGGGGTTTTGTATAGCTTTCAGCCGGATGGGGTTCGGCGTCGGGCTTCCCGGCAAGTGTTTAGCCAAAGCCGTTGGTTGGCTTACGAGTGGTTTTTGAGTCTTTAGTTTTAAGTTTTTCGACCATGCGTCTGGCTTGCCTAATGGACAGCTGAGACCCGCCGCTAGTCATTCCATGTCCAAGGTTTTTCCCTCCTCGACCAGGACAAAGGAGACCTTCAACACCTGTTAAGCCGTGATTGAGATGAGCCATATTTAGAAAGGGCAGATTTCGATTGTGTAGGCCAGGCCGTCGAGGATGGCGTCATCGGTTAGCTCTTTGAGTTCGTCTTGGTTCAGAGCCCATTCTTGCCAAGCTTCTGTGATGACAAAGAATGTTGGTTCAACGGTTGGGACTGGTTGAGCGTCTTCTATGCGTTGGAGAGCTTCGTAAGTGCGTAGTGAGGTTTCGTGAAAATCCATTGTTTTTAAGCGGTGCCCTCTCGGGCTTGCTCTAATGGTAGACCATTGGCCTGGTTTTGGCAAGCGTCCAGAAACTCATCAATAAGTTCACGGGTTGGCGTGCCTTTAGGCCACTTGATCCAACGCATCATTTCTTTGCGGTCATAGAACAGCTGCGAGGTGTGAGGCTTCCATGCGACGAAGTACGGGCTAGGCCCATCTTTGACAATGTGCTGCTCAATAAGCAGGGCGCCGGGGATGTGAAATGTCTTGGGCTTAAGCATGATCAGAGATCAACAAGTTGATTGGTTCCGGCTTTGACGATCTTGACTTGGCTCCCATTTGTTCGCCAATTGCCAAGAACAACTTTGTGTTCAGCTGGATCAATAACTTCTTCGCAAGATTGCAAGCTATAAAAGTTTTTACCGCATAGCTTGCATTTTCTGTATCTAATGATCTTGCCGTTAGGTGCGTAAAAAGTCCTTACGGCTTTGGTTTCCTCTTGACCGCACTCTGGGCAAGGTGGATGAGGGTAAAGAGTCTTAACGGCCATAGGTTCCTTTTTTGCGTTCTCTGTAAGCCTCAAGAAAAGCCTTCTCAAGAGCTGTTGGCTTGATGTCTGGGTTGGCGTCTAGCTCTAAAACACGTTGGCGCATAGCTCGCAAGTTCTCTTCATCCATACCTTTGCCGCAACCGTAATTAGCCATCACTGATGCCTTGTGAACGCTGCATGAATACTGCTGCACTTTTGCGAGCGATGACAGCCTTTAGCTGATTGATCTTGGTTTCAGTGAGATGCATAGACGACACCCAGCCAAGTTCAGTCAGGCCGCTCTCAGAGTCAGTCACAACGATTTCCACAGTGCCATCATCAAGCGTGCGAGTGGTAACCGTCATTTGCTTTTCTTTTTGTTGGCAGCCATGGCGCAAATAACCGTACAAACAATAGGTTCAACGCGGTGGCGTGCAATGTCTGGAAACATGCGAGTCACAGCCGTAACGGCTTGCTCAATTGCGTTTTTGCCTGAATCCAAATGAACAGAAGGCTTGATTGATTTTTTAGCTGGAGGGCTAACAGCAGAAGCAATCGCTTCTTTAATTAGAGCTGAGCGCGGCATTCGACGCTTATGCGCCTGAGCGTCAAGAAACTCCAACTCTGTATCTGTCAGCCGGATGCTGACTCGGTTCAATTCGCTAGTCATCAGAAATCAAAAGGACCAAGTGATTCAGCCAGCTCTGGGGCAGCTTGGCAAGGGCGAACGTCAAGACCTAAACGAAGGTTGCTGATCGTGACAGCAGGGCTGCCCAACTTCTCAACGGTGATCTTGTCGGGGTTCGTTCCGTCTCGAACAACGTAGCCGTTTGCCCAGGATTCGTTCCGAAACAGCTCAACAGGAGTCTTCGGATCAATGGCAGGAGGCGATGATACTTTTGCTTCAGCCAGTAGTTCGGCTGTACTGTCCTGAGAGTTAATAACATTGATATTATTGATACTTTTAGAGCTTTTATCATTAGTATCAAAAAAATCGTGTTTATCGTCTCTCAGGGCCATTGCCTGCAAACAGGAGGGTGAAACCTGCCAAAAGGCCCTTGGACGTGATCCGGTCTCCTCCCAGCGGACAACGACAGCTAGCCCATTTGTCTTGAGGTTGGCCAGCTCTCTGCTCACATTGGTGCGGTTTTTGTTCAGCTCTGTAGCCAGCTCATCAGCACTAACGTCAGCCTTCAGCTCCGTACGAAGGTTTAGATAATCAAAGACCGTAGCCCTTACGCCGCCCAGTTCCATAATCCTGCGGCGAACACGTTCAACCTGCTGAGCAGCTTCAAGGCCATCAAGAAAGACCCAGCCTCCTTCGGGCATGTATTGGCCCATGACTCCGCCGCTTTCGTTAGCGCCTCGGCCTTTGCCCGCAAATCCAACCCGCTTATCAGTACGAGCTAAACCCTCTTCCTCTTGCGCGACCCAGCGCATTAGAACGCCCCAAGAGAAGACAGAACTGATGGAGCTGCTGCCTCTGCATTCTGTAATCCAATCCCAAGTCGTTGGCCTCTTGACTGAGTGATGGATGACCACAAGCGTGGCCCCAGTCTTTCGCAGCTGACTGATTGCAGATCTGATCGGTTGGGCGTAACGGCTTGTATTTTCCTCAATGCCAGTTGGTTCCATCATTGAACTAAGTGAATCGATGATCACCAACGGAAATTGATGTTTCTCGATTTCTTCTTTCATGTGCCTCAAACCGTCCTTTGTGAAGTTGTACTGTTCGCCCGTCTCCATTGAGCAAAAGAAATCGATTGAATCGCTCTTAAGCGTTTGATCTTCAGAAACAAGGTTTTCGCGGCGCAATAAATGCAGCCAATCGCCTTCGCTTTGATCAGTGCCAAAAACAAGCACAGGCATTCGTTCGCCAGGGATCGACAAATCACGGCCAAGAAATTGCGTTTCCTTGTCGCGCAGAGCTGCAATCAAACCCGTAGAAAACGAACTCTTGCCCACCTTGGGCTGACCAATAATCACATTGGATTCACCCAGCTTGATCATTCCGTCAAGCAGAAACACCGACTCGGTGGCCTGTAGCTTTTCGCCTGCGCGGTAAACCTTTCCCTTGTGAAGCCTGCGCTCTGCTGCGTCTAAATAGGCTTGCAACTCAGGATCGCGTGCGTCGTCGTGGGCGCCTAGCTCGAAAGCTTTGTTTCTCATGAGAGGCATCCAATCCCTTTCCCTCTCCGCCTGAATCACTTTCTCGGCGTGGAGGGCTAGAGCTGTTAATGACTCTTGGAGCGCGGGTTTTGAGCTGTTCGGAATAGGCTCCATCTTTTGCTTTTGAAGGGGAATAGAAATCTGAATCTGAATAGACGCCTAGGCGCTCTAACTCTTTGAACGCTGTCAGCTCAGAGCTACTGACGAAAGCATGATCATCATCCCAAGCCTTGAGGGCTGCGTCTGACTTTTGAGTTTGAATCTCTGTGTAATAACCGACAACCGCCAAGTCATCGTCAAAGAAACCGGGCAGGCTGTAGGGCACCCATTGGAGCAAGTCATAAGCCCGTTGCTCTTGACTTAGATCAGTCACGGGCCAGAGGCTCAGGCTCTTGGGCAATGGCACGCTGGAGGAGAAGGTTTACCCATCCAGTGCGAGAAACGCCGATGGGTTTCTTTCTGTCAACCTCGGCAATGACCCTTGGATCAATCAAAACACGGACATCTTGGAGCAAATCTGTTTCTGGCATGTTGTGGGGTTGATTCAGGCCTGAATATGGTGCATATTGACCGAGCACGCAAGTCACCATGCTAGATCCAATTTCTGGACTGTCTTTCGACAAAAAACGCCATCTTTACTTTTACAAGGGTGAATGGCTGGCCCATTCCGTCTCTAGCGTCACGGACATAGACATCACGCCTCAGCAACGTGCTGGGTTTGAGAAGTACAAGCACGGCCCTGATGGTTGGGCTATTAGAGGAGACACTATTCACAACTGCCTTGATAAGCATCTGCGAGGGGAGCCGCAAATTTATGACGAAAAATGGGCGCCGTGGGTTGAGGAGCTGCTTGAAGACGATTTGTTCAAAAACGTCAATCTGATGGCCAGTGAATACTCCCTTTGCCTTCGCAATAATTCGCACTCGATGGGCGGAACGTTTGATTTTTTAATTAGCTATGCCGATGACCCAACTTTTCTAATTTTGGGAGACCTTAAAACCGTTTCGAGCAGAAAAGCGGTATCAGGCCGTAAAGCGGCAACTATTCAGCTTGGTGGCTACCTAGCCATGATCAATCAGCACTATCCCAACCTTTACGTCAGCCAATGCGTCACGGTGGTTTCTGGTCCTGGCCGTTGCCGGGTTATTGAGCAAGAGCCTGATGAATGCCTTGAGGCATGGCGTGGAGCCTTAACCCGCTTTGATGCGCTACAGCCTGACTTTTGAATGGACTGGACCGAACTCTTGAAGCAAGGGCAGATCAAAGAACCGCCCGGATATAAAGAAACGGTTGAGGTCATCAAGGCTGATCCATACCAAAAGCCAAAGAAGAAGCAGAAGAAGCGTTGACAATCAATAGATGGTATGCCATTGTTCACGCAAGAGCGGAGAACGCTCACCACTTCAACAAAATGACTTCCTATCAATCACAAAAGCTCTACTCGGGCTTTTACGGCAACAAGCGTCGGGTCAACCTTGCGGCTCCTGTCGTCAGCGTTCTGTTTGCTGCCCTGCTATCAGGCGCTGCCTGGTATTGCATGACATCAACTCTTGATCAAATGACGCAGCGCGATTGCAATGCTGGTATTCAGAAAGCTTGCGAGGCTCTTAAGTAGCTGTGTCTTTCTACAACACAAACAAAGAAAACGCTGAACAGTCCGCTGACTCTTCGCAAAAAGCTAAAAGACAAGAGATTGTCATCTATGACCTTTTTCTTCTTTTCAATGAGCCTTTAAGCCCCTCAATGGTTTACAAGGCTCTTGACGAAAAGTGGCCAATCACGTCAATTCGCAGAGCAATGACAAACCTTACTGATGACGGAATGATCGTTAAAACTCAAGAAACCGTCAAAGGCGTTTACGGCAAGAACGAGCACCTTTGGTCTCTGCCTGAAAAAATCGCTGACTCGAAGCAAGCTTTATTGTTTGATTTCTAGCCTTGTGGAATCTTGTCCAACCTCACCAGTTTTACTTTTGTGGTTCTTGGCAAGCCAGCCCCACAGGGCAGCAAGCGACACGTTGGCAAAGGCATCCTTTTGGAGTCTTCAAAACGTTGCAAGCCATGGCGACAAGCTGTGGCTTTAGCTGCGCAAGAGTCGTTACCTGATGACTGGTATGCCATAATGGATAGGCCTATGAGTGCATCAATCACCTTTGCTTTCGATCGACCAAAACTCCACTACAAAACAAACGGCGAACTAAAACCATCAGCCCCTGTTCACTGCGCTAAAAGGATCGGAGACCTCGACAAACTTTGCCGTGCTGTCTTTGACTCGCTCGACATTGCAAACGTTGTCAATGACGATTCTCAATTTGTAAGCCTCTATGCCCACCGACGTTTCACCGTTAAACATGAACACCCCTGCGCCATCATCAGCGTTACAGCCCTTGATTGAAGCCCTGGTCAAGTTTCACAAAACTGTCCCGGCTATCAATAAAACAGCGAGTGCTCAATACGGCAAATTTGCTGACCTTGAAACAGTGCTTTCAACTGTCACACCGCACCTAATTAAAAACGGCCTTGTCATCTCACAGGTCTTTGAGCCAAGCGAAGGTCTTGAGCCAATCTTGGTCACAAAGCTGCTGCACATTAGCGGCGCTGAGTTGATCAGCCGTCTGCCAATGGTTATAGGCAAAGGCAGAAATGCTTTGCATGACTTTGGAGGATCATGCACCTATCTCAAGCGTTACGCCTTATTGGCCATGCTTGGTCTTACGGCTGATATGGATATGGACGGTGATTTTGCTGATGACAAACCTGCCGCCAAACCTGCCGCAAAGCCAGCACGGGTAAATGATAACCCCACCCCTGAAGACGTTGCGCCTGGTGAACCGTTTGCGTCCGGCGAAGAACCTCTTTCTGAAAACGATCGCAATCTCTGCCTTGGCTTAATCAAAGAGCTAACACCGGAGGGCCTTGCGTCCTTTTGTGAAAGCTTTCGACGGGACTTTGATTTGAAACCTGATGCTAAAGTAGCTCCTGCTCTTACGAGTAAAAAGCACCAAGACTGGATGAATGCCAATCTAATCAAATTTGCCGTCAATGTCTGAAGAGAACAAGCCAAAAACTCGCTCTGAACGACAAGCCGAGCAAGACGACAAACGCAGCCACAACTTTTTTCAAGTTCGTCTTGACGAAAGTCTTGGCGACAAGCTTCGCGACTACATGAGGCAGCGCGATTACAACACAAATCAAGCCCTCAAAATTATCATCTCTCGTTTTTTTACAGGCAAGTAACATGGCCGATTTTCCACAAGATGCTTTCACTCTTTGGTTCAATTGCAACAAAGATCAGAAAACAGAAGGAGCCTATTGGGCATCTTCTGAAGTTCCTATTGAAGAGCTTCGCAAGCTCTGTGCATGGATTAAAGACGCTCCAAAAACCACAAACGACAAGGGCCAGCAATGCGTTCAGCTACGGGCTGGCCTTCGCCCTAGGGTGAGCAAGGCTGGCAACGATTATCTGTTGCTTGCGATTAGCGATCAAAAGCCACGCAAGCCGGAGGCAAACAACAACATCGATTTTTGATACTTGGGGCATCAAGTGGGCCAGGGCCGAAAGGACTGGCGGGGGTGGATCCCAGTTGACCGCTTCGTGTAAGACCCCAACCCCCGACCTAACTTGAGGAGATGTCAGAACCAACTCTCAAGCGCGTGTCAAAGAATGGTGAATGGGTTTGGGAGATTACTTGCAACGGAATGACCCGTTATCACGCTCAAGATTGGCAAGCTCGCTGGATTTACGAACAGGCGTTGCGCCTTTATTCCAAGCAAGCAAGCTGAGCATCCATGTCTGCAATGCGGCTAACGGCTTGGCCTAAAAGCTTGCGTTGATGCCAGTTCTGGCGCACCAAAGAAGCGCATAAGCCTTGAACCTCTTCAATGTCTTCGGTGTTGTAAATAGAGCGAACCGAACGTTCCATCATTAGCTCTTCATGAAGAGTCTGTTCTGCAATCATCCATTTCATGTCGTCCATTGCTGCGCTCCACTGACTCCAAGATTTTGCGCTCCTCAGCGTAAGGAGGCTGCTTAGCTCGAATGTAGTCATGGAACGCAGGAACTAGCCACTCTTGCGGCGGCCAACAGTTATCCCAATTCACCGGCTTGGCACAATTGACAACGACTGTTGACCAAAAGGCAATCAGATATGACCACAACCAATACAAGCCCATTAGGCAGCAACAGACGGCATGACCCGCAAATGGTTGTTGTAATTGCCTGTTACCGCATAGCTAATGTCTGGAACGTTGCTCATGCGATGGAAGACCATTTGGCCAATTTTTAAATTGGGATACAGATGCAAGCCGTGATACCGGCGCTCATTAGTCAATTCAAGCGTCAGCTTGCTTCCGTGCCAACCTGGATCGCACCAACCAGCCAACAAATGATTCAACCCCTCCCGAGCGCGGCTTGACTTCAAGACGAACTGAGCAGAAATGTCGTCAGGTAGCTTAAACGTTTCAATCGTTTCGGCTAGTACAAACTCACTAGGCGCTAAGTAGTAGGGATCTTCCTCCGTCCTGTCCGATATATCAATTTCAATTAACTCTCTCTTGTCTGAAACCTCGATCATTAATCGATGACCAAGGCGAAGATCCAAGCTTGCTGGGTTTAATAGCTCCGGCGAAAAAGGCCAAACCATCTGATGGCTATCACAAAGAGATCTGATTTCCCAGTCGCACAAGACCGCCATGTAAGCCAATTAAAACGTCAGCCTACTCATCGTCAACGAGAATCACCCAGCCGGTGCTAGGGCCCTCGACTTCCCAACGCATCTTGAACGCTTGCCGTGACACCTTGGCGTTCTTTCCGCCATATCGCCCTGAATGACCTCCTCGTTCAATATCTGGTAAGCCTCTTGGGTCGTGCATAATCCAATCATTCTTATCGAAACCAACAATGACGCTCCAATGACCACAGCCATAGTTGTCACACATTGGTGGCTCCCCTCTGCTCATGTCACCGTGATGAAGCCAACCAACCATGACCGGACGACCGGCTGCTAGCTCAGCTTCAATTAAATTTCCATCACCGTCCTGCCGAAATTCAGCATGTAAGCCCAGACTCTCTAACGCACTCAATTGAGCGTCAATACTGGTTGTATCGCCAAACCGTTCTCGAATCCTGTTGTATTGATCATCGGTCTTCACCTTTCCGTAAAAGGCAGCGACCATCGCAGCGGAAGAGCTAAAGCATTGCCTGTAACCTTTGCCAATGTTGTCCAGCTGGTGAAAATAAGGCACATAAGCTTGCTGCGCTATTCCGCTAGCCTTCCACGCCTCAAACCAAGCTGCATCCTCTCTCAGCAGCTCTTCAGGCAAAGCGTCCTCAAATTCTTTTATGGCAGCCAGCTGATGTGGATCTCCCGGCTTGAAATGCGTGAAGAACGGCAGCAGAGTAAGCACCATAAAAAAGCGATTCATTTCCTCAACGCTGGTTTAGGGCATTCTGGGCGCTGGAGCAAGCCTGCATGAAAGCCGGACAGAAACAAAAAGCCTCCGCCTCCAATGACGACGGCAACCAACGTTCCTAAAACAAAAAAACCGCTGACCAGCACCCAAGCTGGATCAGATTTCATTTTTCAACCCTGCTCTCAGGGAACAGGTTCTTCTCAACAAAAACAACAACCTGATCATCAACAGTGTTGTCTGTGGTCTTTGCGTAAGCCTTGAGCAGGTCAACAATCAACTTTTTAACCGCGTTGCTCTTCAGAAACGAGAACAGGATTGGACGGACGAGAAACACCATTGGATTTCTGCTATTGGCCAAAGTCTAGTTCCGGTCGCTATGTCCCTCAAGCCGAGCAACAGACCGTTCCAGATCGCTCAACCGTCCAAAGATCTCACGGTCTCTTGCTGTCAGGTCGTTGTGAAGCACATTCATTCGCGTGGCTAGATTGTCCACAGCTGAGGTCAGCCTTACCAACGAATCGCGGCTTGTCTGGTTTTGACCGTTAGCGCGGACGATTCCTAAACCGGCAACCCCGATCGACGCACCAGCAACAGCAGCAAAGACCTCGACCACCATCGACCCATAGCGTCAACCAATCATGGCAGACCCAAAGGAAAATGAAGACAAAGACGGGTTTTCAACGGCAGATCTTGTTAAATGCGCTGTTTTGATCTGGAGCGCAACATTGCTAACCGTTTCTTATTTGGGGGTTTTCCCTCAAATGAAAATGGATAATACGTTTGTGGCGAGCCTTTTAACGGGTGCAATGGCAAGTTTTGGTATTGAACGTAAATCTGCGAATCAGCAAAAGAAAGCACCACCTAAAGTTGAACCACCTGTCAAAACGCCTCCAACAAAATGAAACGTCTAGCTCTTCTAGCGATTGCGTTGAGTTTTGCCCCAGCAGCTCACGCCGACATAATTCACAAAATCCAATCCAGCATTCAATTGACCGTTGATGGTGCAGCATCTCAGGCGTCAAGGATTGGCAGCACCCTGTCAACCTCTGGAAACAACGTAACGCTTGGCACCGCTCCAACGCTAGGCAGTCTTACTCCTGCCAGCGCAATTGGTTATACCCCAGGCGATTGGAGCGTAACCACAGCCGGAGATGCTTTTTCCTACAGCGAAAGCTTCATTGAAGGTGATGCAACGCCTTCAGCCACCACGGTCACATCAGGCGTGACCCCTACCCTCCCGATGCTTGGCAATACAACAACAAGCTCAGGCGGCGTTGCTGGCACGCTTGCCGGAACAATTGCCTCAGACAGCGCAATGACCCTTACCGCCGGAGGGGCTGGTACAACAGCCATCGGTCAAATTGTCACAGAGCTAACGGTGAAGTGATGCGAGTCTTATTGCTTTTGCTTTTGCTCGCTCCATCAGCCCATGCTGTCCCTGTTGTCCCAAACTTCAGCAGTGGCAGCATGACTTCCCACACTGAAACCAAATCAAAAGTCACTGAGACTATCGTTAGCGAAGATTTTGCTACCGGTTGGCAATACTCTGTCTCTGGTCAAAACATTCAGCATTCAGGGGCAAGCATGACCCCAGGCACAACAACTGTTGATTCATGGACAGGTCTGAACACAGGAGCCAAACCAAATTGGTCAATTGTCACACCAAGCGCAGCCTTTCAGTTTGTCGAGACCTATTCAGGCCCTGGACTGTCGAACGTAACCACCGTGCAACGCACCACAGAAATCGAGTCTGTTACAGATACTGTCTCGGTCTTCTCTCAGTAATACTTTCCGCTCCAGTAAACGCTGAAACGATTGGCGGTGTTTCAGCCACTGCCGCTCCAACGGCCTCATCCTCTGGCTCGGTAACTAATCAAGCTGTTCAAATTATGAACGGCAACGCTATTCAAAACACTTACGGCGGCGGCATTCAATGCCAAGGTCCAACCCTGACGTTTAGTCCGTATGTCAATCGTTCCCAATCCTGGCAGCTACCGTACGAGGCTTATTTTGATGAGCCTGTATATGACCTTTCTGATCGCAATGACGATGGGTTACCGGATAATCCAGGATCCGTCCTTTACTCAATGCCAACAAGAACGGGCCAGAAAGATTCAAACAACTGGTCAGGCGGGCTTGCCTTGCAACTAACAATCCCTCTTGATAGAGGCTTGCAGGCTCGATGTAAAGAAGCTGCTGACGCTCAAATTGCCTTACAAGAGCAGCATCTTGCCAATAAACGGCTTGACTTTGAGATCGCAAGACTTAAAAACTGCGGAGAACTTAAGCAGAAAGGCATTGAGTTCCATCCTCGCTCTCCTTATTACTCCGTTTGTGCTGACGTGATCCTTAAAGCCAAGCCAGGCCAAGTCCTGCCCCATAAGCACAAAATCACTTCCGTAAAGCCCGTTGAGCTTTTTGGCGCTCAGAGACAGACAAAACCTTAGCCTTCTTAGTAAGGATCTTCTGCACTTTTTTCATTACCTTCTTAACTGTTGGCTTGACCAGCTTGATAAGAAATGGAGTCGCTATAGCCATCGAAGTAGCCACAAACGCAATCGATCCGGTCTTGGTTACTTGCGGCAAGCTTGGCACAGCTGCAATAACCTGAACACCTAAAGGCACTTCTTCGTAAACTGTCACGCATTTATCTTCTTTTACTTCATAACCAGATATACGTTTTCGACCGTCTTGAACCAACGTACCAACCTCTTTCGCTCTAAGCGGAGGGCAACGCAAGTCTTTATTCTTCTTCGTCACCGGTTTAATAGGTGGAGGCGTGATCGACGGTGGAGGCAATGGCTCCTCAGCAGAACCCGCAGAAGGCAACCCAGCCCCAGGCGTAAAAACTAAATCCTCAGCCCTATAGTCCAACGGATCAAAGCTTGGCATCGACCCATCGCAATACGTTTGTGCACTTCTGGGATCATCAATAATTAACGTTCCAGACTTGTTGTTGTCTTGGTTTGCCTCGACGCAGCCAGGCACCTGAACAATTGGAATGCCTAGTTGTAACGTGACTGGAGGCGCTTCTGGAATGGCTGTGCTCCCTGGCGTCATCCAGACTCTCAGCTCTGGAATCTCAAGGCTATTGATCCCAATAGTGCGAATCTCAGGCATCGCCTTGCATCTTTGCGATTAAGCGGTCTAAGTACCAACTCGCCTTGCCTGCGTCCTGGAGAGCATTGCCCTTGTGCCACATCCTCAACAGATACTTAAGTGTCTGTCCAAGTAGATAACCGCTCACAACGTCGTCAGCATCATGGACGGCATCCTCAATCACCTCAATAGTCTCAATGCGACCTTGGTTGTAATGGGACGGAGAGTTGATCGGATCTGACATTAAAAAGGCAAAGCAGGACCGGTTTCAGTTGGCAACGCCGGAATCAGTTCTTTGACCTGGCTCGGCATCGCGTCTGTCACCGCTCCAGACACTAATTCACCTACTAGAGCCTTAGCCTCATCTATTGCCTGTTGTTTCAGTTCTGGCAACTTGCTGAAAGCGTAAAAGCCAGTACCTACTAACGCTCCAGACATTGCAAACGACAGGACGCTCAATAGATTAAAAACTTTTTGCATGAAAAAACCCCTAGTAGTGTGAGGATACTAGGGGCAAGCACCACTGCAATGACTAAGCTCGACACTCAGCCGATCTGACTATAGATCAAAAGTTGTACTTTGCGCCAAGCTTGCCGCCATAACTGTTGTTTAGGTCGCCAGTGATAGCGGAAATCTCCGCATAAACAGAAACCGCTTCAGAGGCAGCAACTGAACCGCCGAGCTTGCCGGAAAATTCCATCTCGCTGTCCATGCCATCGACGGAAACGAAAGCGGGACCGCCTTGCGCGTAAATGCTGTAAGGGCCTTCGCTGTACTCATAACCGACATGCAGGTCAGTTACGTTGCCTGAATAATCAGAACCAACCCAGCCAGCATTCGCCTCAACGTTTACATAAGGACCAGCAACAGCCGCAGAAGCGCCAAACGCAAGGGCGCCAGCAACGCAGGAAAAAGATTTGATCATGAAACTAAGCAAAACCACTCAGAGTTTACTTGCCTTGGCCCCTGAGTGGCTTCCTTCCATGGGACGGTTTGGAATGCTTCCCATTGCCCTGACGGGTTTTCTTTGGTTTGCCCTTGATGAAATCAACCTCAGATGAGCCGTTGGGTTTAGCCATCGGTGCTCATCGTGTGGCTGTGCTTCTTTGCTAGCCCTGTATAAAGACCGTGCATTGGATGATCCTTGTCATCACGACCTTCATATTTATACAGAGCTTCAATCCAAGCACTTCGGCTCCTCATCACTGGAACGTCTTCCGCTCCAGGCTTGCCAGGAATCATCGGGTCAGGTCTTTTCATTAGGCCCAGGGTGTTCCAGACGCTTTTGTTGGGTGGCGTTTTTCGTCTAGTTGAGACTGCAATGCAGCCTGAATGTTTTCGGTCTGCTCTGGGTTCTCTGCATTTAACGCTTGCTGCACCCAAAAGATAACTTGGGGTTCAGTTAGCTCGTCAAATGGGATCAGTTCTTCAGGACGCTCAAAACCGATGCTGCCATAGGCTCCGGCGTTATAGGTGCCGTCCTCAGCTGAAATTGTGTAATGAGCAGTGAACACAAAACCGTCTGCAGTTTCGCGTTCCAGGTTGGCAATAGCCCAGGTGAAAACGGTTGAAGAATCAGCCATCTGTAAAAGTTAATGCTCTGACAGTGTAATAGTAAAGCCCCGTTGTGAC
>Ga0181419_1000070_pt1 | contig 31998 bp, 11 predicted proteins | sample 42SPOviralmetaG_FD_130144 | JGI IMG/M metagenome (GOLD analysis project Ga0181419, IMG submission 130144) | Marine viral communities from the oligotrophic San Pedro Time Series (SPOT) site, San Pedro Channel, CA, USA - 42 SPOT_SRF_2013-04-24 | ecosystem: Environmental > Aquatic > Marine > Strait...
CATTTTCCACCACCAACATTTGTTGCACCAGCAGATGGGAAGGCAACAGCAGCAGCAGGAGCAGTGTGACCAGAGAAGGTCATATTTGCTAGTTTACATCCTTTGTTGACATGGAACAGATCTGTGTTGCATTACTAGGCAATACTTTACAACTTCTTAAATCTTCTCCTACAATTGCAACAAAAGCAGGGACTACAATTGGATTACTTTCTACATAATTTCCTGACAAAATTTTAATCACTGATCCAGATTGAGCAACTCCAACAGCACTAGCAATGGTTAATTTTGCATTATCAATTGATGTGCCATTATTAGAATCATTGCCATCTTTAGCAACATAGAAGACATTAGGTGCTGAGTTAATACCTGTTGCACCAGCATTGATTTTTACATTATCACCAATGGTAACTTCTGAATTGGTGATAGTAACAATACCTGTTGTGATGGTGTTATTGTCACCATCAATGGTTACAGATGCTGTACCAATGGTAAGGATTCCAGTGATTCTAGCATCACCACGAACAAGTAAAGCAGTAGTTGCTGAACCAGTATTTACCTCAACTCCACTTCTGAATGTTGATAAACCAAGAGAATCAACATGTTTTACATCATCATAAGTGATTGTTCCGCCAACATTTACATTACCTGTTGCTTCAATATTACCTATAACATGAAGGGCAACTCCTGCTTTTGCTGTTGTTGTATTAATACCAACAATTTTTGTTGTATGAATACCAACTGAATCTACACCCCAAGTTCCTGCAGCACCAACAGCAGTAAATTCATCACTACCAATACCAACCCATTTAGATGTGGTGGCATTATAAATTAGTAGTTGATTATCAACTCCAGCAAAGGTAACATCATCAAGATCTTTGATGAATCCTGCTCCACCACCACCCATGGTGGAAAGTTGAGTTTGTACCCTGTTTATAAACAACCTATAGTGTTTTGACAGGTCATCAAGGGTTGCAAACTTTTGATCCATTGGTGTTAATGGATCAGTTTGTCCTCCAGCAGTCTCTTTATTATTGGGTGGTTCATTTAGTAGACCCTCAGTGAGGTCAACTTGTGCTTTTTTAATTTCTGAAGATATTTTTTTTACATCTTCAAGACAATTTTTTACACTTACTTTGACAAATTTTACATCTTGTTTAAGAGAATTGATATCATCATCATAATATTTGACCTCTGGAAGTGAATCAAACTTTTGTTGAACTTCTTCTTTTAAATCACTATAAAAGGAGATAATTTTTTCATCTGTCTTAATACTTTCTTTCTCAATAGACTTAATTTGCTCTTTTAAAGTCTGTTTGAGTTTATTTTGCTCACTTAATATTGCTTTTTTTAACTTTCTATCATCATCCTTAAATTCTTTATGATGATCATAGACTCTGAGAGTCATTTCCCTCAGTTCTTTATAGATTTTGTCCTTAGTTTCAGTTAATATAGTGTTTGTAGTATATAAACTCTCTGAAAGAGTCTTTGAATCTACTCTTTGTTCAAAATCTTTAATCTCAATAGTTTCATTTAATTCAGAAACTCTAGAATTAATAGTATCTTTTATTAAATCAAGGTGACCTTGTACCTTTTTAAAATCATCATCAATGACGCCAAAGGTTTTTCCAATCCAAGAGAAATCTGGAACCTCATTTACTTCATTAACCCATTTTGGAAAGGTAGGAATATTATCATTGATCTGCTCAATCCTTGTCTTGAGATTCTCAAGATCATTTTCATAGTATTTTACCTCAGGAAGAGAATCAATTTCTTCTTTAATTCTTGTTATTTTATCATAAATTAGTTCAATGTCACCTTCATAGTATCTAATTTCAGGAATTTCAGGTATTTTTTCTTCAATTTGAGTTAATTTTTCCTCAAATTGCTCATTTTTAGATCTTAGATCATAGATTTTATCACTTTTTAGATCGTACTGTGAAAAATTTTCTTGAATTTCTGCAATTTTTTCACTTATTTGACCAATTTCTTCATCATATGTCTTAATTTCTGGTATTTGAGGTATTTCTTTTCTTACATCATTGACTAATTTTACCAGTTCTCCCCATTCTGGTGCTTTTATGACGTCAATAACCTCTGCAAATGCATTTCCATTTGCATCTTCAATAGTTTGGTCCTCTTCTAGAGGATAAGTTTTATATTCTTCTACTGATGGTAATTCTTTCTCTTCTTCAATAAAATCTTTATAAGAGGGAAGTTCATTATCCTCTAGATAATCATTTATTGACGGCAAATCCTCTTTCTTAGACATTCTATTAGTATAATACTTTGGGATTTCTCTCCCTGATGTATTATTTATCAGTATTATTCTTCAATAACTTTTGTAGTTCTGCTGTTGAACCAACAAATAAAGCATTGTTGACTGTGGTGGGTCCTTTACTAACTTTTTCTTCCTCTACATCCTTTAACTTCTGTTGTAAGGTCATTAGTTTATCAGTAGCATCAGCAACATTTTTAATTAACTGACCAGCAACCTCATAAGCTCTTGGCATCTCACTTTCTTGAGCAAGTTCTAAGATACCATTAATTGCTTCCTGACCTTTTTCAATAATTGAATATAAGTTGCCCCTAGTGTATTCATAATCTTTTTCTACATCACCCTTTGTAAGATGAGCAGGTTTTTCTTTACTAGGAGTTACATCAATAATACTATCTTCAGTCATTAAAAGGCACTCCCATCAAATCCAAAGTTGTCACCAATATCAATAAAGTTAGCATCTGCAGTCTCAATACCAAAGACAGATGATCCAAGAACGTGATTTGTAGCAGTGGTCTTGTCTTGTCCTCTCTTGACAGTAATCTTATTACCATCAACCTTTTCAACAAACATCTCCTCATCACCAATTGTTACATATTCTTTGACAGTAATTGATGAACCATTAGCCACTATTATCACAGTTTCTGTTGTATCAACATCTTCAGCAATTTCAGTCAATATGTTACCATTATAATCTTTAGTCGCTCTAGGAACAACTTTATAAGTAACATCCCTCTCATATGCTTGACCACTCTTAGTTCTGTTTCCAGAAATATATCCAACCTGAACTTTCTTAATAACATCACTAGAGACATCAGTGATGGGTCCATACAGATAAGTTTTAGCAGAGAATCTTATTGTATATACAAGTGCTCTTCTTGTGTCAAAGTTTCCCTCATAATCATCTTCCATTGAAATATTTTCAATTTGGATAGGAACATTAACAACCTCTCTCAATTCTCCAAGAAGTTTGATAGGTAGTGTATATGATGGTTGAAAATAAGGTAAAATTTGTTCAGTAATTTGAAGCATGTCATCATTTAACTTTGTCAATATTGACAGTTCAAATCCCATATTGTAGGGAACTGGCATGTAGACTTTCTTTACCTTAGTTCCACTATCAGTTACTGGGTGAAATGCTTGTGTTTGAGTTGCTTTTCTACCAGGATCATATTGAAGATCTGTAAACTCAAATGACATTCTAGGAAGAGTCATTTGAACTGGTTTGTTGAGATCTTCTTGCTGCTCCAATCTTGCTAAAAATTTCTGTGTGGGTCCATAAGCAAGAGGAACTTTGATGATACTATAAGTATCATCATTTGCATCTTTTTTGTGAATTTCAATTCCATTGAAAAGAGATCCAAATCCTATAATTACAGATCTGAAGATCTCATTATAAAAATGCTCAAACATGGTATCACTACTGTTACAATACTATTTAACAACTTTTTAATTAAGGCATTCCAAAAGGATTAATTTTACTAAAATCAATTATATCATCTGCTATTAGTTCTATAGTATCATTATCAGCAAATGGATCAACAGTATCAAACTTATCTTGTGACTTCATTGAGTGTCTAGCACCAGATTCTGAACCAACAATTGTTTCACCTGGTGTGAATGTGCCATCAACAATAGACACCTCAAGGACATTATTAGCAGCATCATAAGACTTAACCCTTGCAGTTGTTCCAGATGTTGCACCAGTAACAACTTCGTTGAATATAAATGAACCAGTGCTTGTAGAAACAGGTTCAGAAATTGTGATAGTTGGTGTTAACACATATTGACTACCACTGTTTGTAATTGTTACACTTGTAACAACACCAGCAGCACTAGTGTTTGCTACTCCAATTGCTGTGGCAACACCTGGTTGAATGTCAACATAATTCTTAAATCTAGAATCATTTGATATAGTAACTGTTGGTGGGGACAGATATCCTCCTCCACCATAAGTTAGATTTATTCCAGTTACAATACCACATTGATCTATACCAAACTCAAATACTGAGGTTGCAATACCAACATTTGTTGATGCTTGACTGATTGTGACTGAACCTGCACCAATACCACTTATAAAAGTTCCTCCTGGAATAAAGTTATAAAGACTATCGTGACCTACAGAAAGTCTGACTCTATCACCAACAATTATACCTGCTGTAGAAATACCAGTAATTGATGTAGATGTAGTTGAAAGTGTTCCTGTTGTGGAAATAGAATTAAATCTAATGGTTGCAATACCAATTGCAGTAAATTGTGTTGTTACACCTGCTGGTGCTGATATTGTGACTGTTGGTGCTGAAATATATCCAAATCCACTATTTCCAATAGCAAGACTTGTTACTGAACCACCAATTGAGATTGTCGCTGTGGCAGTTGCTTGAACAGGTGATGGTGATCCAAAAGAAATACTAGGAGCAACAGTATATCCTGCCCCAATAGTTGCTGAAGTTCCAACTGCCCAAACATCATCATTATTAAAGGAAACTGCTGTTACAACACCTGTAATTGGGTGAATAGTAGCAATACCAACAGCAACCACTGTTGGTGCATCCATTGTTCCAGATGTGGTGATTGCTACAGTTGGAGAAGATGTATATGCTCTACCAGTAGTGCTGAACGCTATAGAACTTGGATTTATAGAAGATCCAGCAATACCAATAGTAGCAGTAGCAATACTAACTCCAGGATGAGCAATGGTTACTGTAGGAGTTGATGTGTAGAACTTACCCTCATCAGTAATTGTTAGAGAATTAACTCTACCACCACTTATTGCAATATCTTGAATTGTTGCTGTTACAGTTGCATTATTTCCTGTTCCTGTTGGAGGAGAAAATGTTACTGTTGGTGCAGTTTTGTAGAAAACACCACCTGTAGTGCCACCAGGGAAAAGATATGTTGCAACACCAACACTAATGGTGGTATCAATTACACTTGCACCTGCACCAACATTTAGAGGAATATCAAGTGTTGCTGTTGCTGCAGCTCCAACATGAACTGGAGTTGATATGCCAACAGTAGGAGCACCAACATATCCACTACCACCAGATGTAATGTTAATTGGTTTAATACCACCAATAGTTTCAATACCAACCACTTCAGCAATGGCACCTCCTCCACCACCTCCAGTAATTGTAATTGTTGGTTTTACTGTATAACCACAACCAGGATTTATAAGATGAACTGCAGTAATAGTTCCACCTTTTGTACCATCACATCCAATATAATCATTAGTAAGGACTGCAAATGCCTTTGCATCAATCCCACCTGTAGGTGCAGATGATATTGCAACTATTGGTTCTGATGAATATCCACCACCCATATTTGTCACATTTATACTACTTACAGCACCAGAACAAATTCCAATAACTGATGCAGTAGAAGGTGTTGCAACACCAATCAATTGCAGTTTTTGAATATAACCAATTTTTTCAATTTCATCATCAATTGTCTCTACACCAGTATCAAGAACTTCATCCTCATATCTGTAGAGTTGACACTTAAGTGTGTAAACATAATTCTTTTGTAATTGATAGAATGGTTGTTCATGTTCAACATAATTAATTTCAAACAACCTGTCACCCAATGGAAAATAAATTAAATCACCTTCTTTTGGTCTAGTTGCTAATTCAATATTTGGAATATCTTTAATTAAAGGTGTAATATAGTTTTCATATCTTTCTCTTGAAACAACTAATGTCAAATCATCTTGCTCTTCAATGCCAAATTTTGACAAAATAGTTCCTTGACCACCATATCCTTCATAACTGTCAAGATATGCTTCTATTGGATATGCATTATCAAACTCAGATTGAATTACCTCTCTGATTACAGTATTTTTCTTGACATACCTTCTAGGAATATAATATATTTCAATGCCATACATCTGCAACTGTTCGTTGACAAGACTTTGTATGAGATTCTGCTCTTGCTTAGAGTTGTTTAAAAAATATGGATTGAGCATAAGATCAACCTATCAAATCCATTGGTGGTAACTCATACTTACTTAGCATTTCAACCTTGATTTCATCAAGTTCTCTTTGACCATCATCAAAGAGTTGCCTTCCATTGAATTCAATACCTCCTGGAAGTTTTACACCAGTGAATTTTATAAGGTTTTGACCCCATTGTCTTTTGATTAAGGCAGTCAAATATCTTTTAATAAATGGATCATTATAGACTCTTGTATAATCATTGGGATTCAGTGCTCTATAACATTCAAGAATAATAAACTCACCTTCTTTGATGTTATCCCAATCAACATCAAGATACATTCTATCTTGTCTAATATTAAATCTGATTCTCTTGTGGGTATTCAAGAGAAAATCCATTGTCTCCAAATAACCCATTGACATTGAATATGAGAGTAGGTCAGTGCTTCCAAAAAAGTATATGTCATTCAAGAAAAGTTGATACTTGAAACTAAACATATTAGAACTACTTGCTGCCTGAGCATCATCATATTTAAATATTTTTTCAATACCTATTACTTGGGGTGGTACTTGAATATAGTTACTATTTTCATAAAAGGCAAAATTTGTTGAATCCCCACCAATTGTTGTATTAACTGTAGTTGAAGTAATACCTGTTTGAGTAGTGGCACTTTTTGCTCCAGGAGGTCTTGCCTTACCTCGTTCAATATCTTTAGCAGTCATCTGATATTTGAGAAATGCCTTCTCAACACCATCATAGTGTCTTTCTTGAAAATACTGAATGGCATCATCCATCAAATCCTGAACTTGCTCATCAGCGACATTTATTTCTAAGACAGGGGCACCTAACTGTCTTAAGCAATAATCTATAAGTTCTTGTCTAGAAGAAGGTTGTGCCATTATACACTATATCCTTTGTTATATTTAGGAGACAGAGAGACCTCCCTCTACCACTATATTTCCTGATACCATCTTATAAACTGTTGATGCAGAGCTTACAATATTGATATCATAATAATATCTTCCTGGTTTTAAATCTTTTGTTACAGTATCAGTAAGTGAAATGTTGAACTGACCTCCAGTAACATTAGTTATACCACTGCTAAATGCAGTAATTCCACCTGATGAAGATCCAATTGCAACACTTTTTTTGAATTTGCCATATATTGAATAACCAGTGAGGTTAAAAGCAGACTTGTTCTCTTGATTTACTTGAAATGTAGATTTAAAGTCAGAACCTTCCAATATTGTAAGGTTTACACCATACGCAGTATTGGAATTTGGATTGAAGGTGATAGTGTTGTTAGCCATTGATTACTGCTTTTAACATTAATTTGATTTCATCTAGATCACCTTTCAAATCATCAACTTTTTTTTCAAGGGAGTCAACTCTTTCTGTATTAGAACTAAGTTTCTCCCTATTTTTTATGTATGCTTGAAATTCATTTCTATTTGTATTAATTATGGCATTTGTTCTGCCATCTCTGGACAAATTTTTATTGCCCTCAACAGGAATGTAACTCATGCTAATGCAATTCCTCTAAGGTTTCTAAATTGAGGAACAACTGCTTGATTTGTAGATGTTCCAATCAATTTAAGTCTAAATGATTTGAATGGAGGAAGATTGTCCATGGTGAATTTATATTCAGTAAAATCATTGATAGAAGGTGTTTGAGTCAACTTATCAAGTTTTTTCTTTAATGTATCAGGTGTTCCATCTGAATCTGCAGAGTTAATAACTTGACCATATGAATCAATATTATTGATTCCTGGGAAAGGCTTAAACTTGGTTTCATTTGCACTTACATCTTGATCAAGTGCATAGAACATTCTTACGTCACTTGTATTAGAGATGTAAGCATCAATAAACACTTTCAAAGATGTTGCAGGATTTTCAAGAGTTACATTCTTAGTTACATATATCATGCTGTTAGGATCATTAGGGATACCAACAACTCTTGGATCTGTGGCAAAGTTTGTGATTGGACCATCAACTCTATTTGATACAAATATAACAGAGGAATGATTTAGATCAACCATTGGTGAGATTCTTCTATCATAAGTAATAAAATCAAGGTTTAAAGTAAATGACTTATTTCCAGGAAGTGTGTTGAGAAGTTCATTTTGGTTAACTGATGAAGCAACCATTCTTTGAGATTCAAAGTAATTCTTCTTGTTGAACTGAACATCTTGGAAACCTTGATCAATAAAAGCAATCTCATTTCCAGAGGCAGAAGTCTCAGAAATTGTTCTGGCAGAAGCAAGAACATATGCACCCTCAGGTGCTGTTGATGTAATATCAGGAATAATAAGTGAGTATGGGATATTATATGATCCTTGGGCAGTATTGACATTTGTAGAACCATCTGTCATGTAATTTGTCTGAGGAATAAATGTTCCACCAACACCTGTTCTATTGGTGCCATTTTCTGCCATATCAATCTTTACATGATAAGAATCAATTGCTAGAGGATCTCTCTTAGTTACTTCACTAAGATTATGAGTTGTATTAATTCTTCTCAGTGATACATCATTAAACTCATACTTGGTAACAAAATCATTTACTGAGTGACTTGCAGCAACACCTTCAACTACTCTACCAATACCAGTCAGTGTTCCAGTAACACCTGAACCAGAGGTAACACCCTCATATTTAATGATTTCATCTCCAATTTGGACATATCCTGGATTAGTGTTTGAAACACCAACATTTTCAAATGTATTAAAACCATTAGTATTTGCAATTGAAATATTTGCAGTTGTAGATCTTGTAATATTTGTCAGAAGACTTGTAGGTCTACTGCTTGATTTTACACCTCTAATTTGTACTCTATTGGTACTAGAATACATACCATGATTTCTTTGCTTGATCTTAAGATGTAAACCATCAGTGATAACCACAGAACTAGTTGGTACAACAGATCCAAAAGCGCCAGCATTAATTGACAATCTTGTTCCAGCAGTTGAATTATACTCAAGATAATCAAGAGCATTTGTACTAAATTCACCTTGAACATTTTTTAAAATTAGTGAATTAGTAGCAGTAATAACTCCAACTGTAAATTGAGCACCAGATCCAAGTTCCTTACTACCAATGGAAAGAGGTTTAAGAACATCACCAACAACATAATTTTTACCACCATCTCTTACTGTTGCTGCAATTGCAACGCCATCAAGAACTGTAATATCTGCAGTGGCATCAGTACCTCTTCCAGTAACTGCTGTCAATCCAACACCAGTAAATGTAAATGATCCTGCAGATGGTGTAAATCCAATACCAGCAGAAGTAATACTCATACTACCAGTAACAATACCAGCAAACTGTTTTACAAAACCAGATGCTCCAGTGTTTCTTTGAATAACTTTATTCCCTACAATAAGAGGATTAGCAACACCTATCTGATTAACAGTTGTTCCAATACCAACACTTACTTGTCTGGATTCAGCAAGGATAGCACCAGGTGCAATTGCTTCATTCCTATCATCAAGATCTGGATTATAGAATTGAACGTTTCCAGCCCCAACAAAGTCACCTCTATGGAGAACAAATTTCATATCTTCATATTGACTTGGAGTCCAAACTGAAGAGTTTTGTGACTTAAATAAGGATCCAAGAAGAGGTTGCTCAGTAACTAAAACTCTTCCAGACTCAGTTGCTAGTGTTGTTACATCTGCTTCACCAAGTCTTGAAATCCAAAGGTTATAAGTTGTGACACTTGCCATGACAACCAAAGCATATTCAGCACCAGGTCTGAGATATACTGGTGATTCAAATCTAAATTCTGTTGATACTGTTCCATCTTCAGAAACATTTACATTATCAGGATCCAGAGTTACCTCAGAGTACCCAAGAATTGTCTTATTTGGTGTTCCTAATGTAGTTTCTCTTATCTGAACAGTAACAGGTAGAGTTTCATCTTTTGTTTGGAAGAATAGATCAACTTTGGTTGCATAGACTCCAATCTTAGAATCAATCTTAAAAGTCTGTGCAAGTGGGTCACCTCTTCTGGGGGGTCTTGGTGGTGCTGGAGGAGGAGGTGTTGGTCTAAGAGTTCTACTATTGATAATGTCAAAGTTTATGTCAGATTCAACAGTTTGTGACTCTACCTCTACTTCTCTTGTCTCCACTCTTGCATTTCTAAGTGATAATGTTACTTCCTCAGTTGTATCAATATCACCTTGTGAAAAGAAGATTTCTTCTGCTTCAGTGGTGGTTGTTCCCTCAATAGTGCTGTTTATAGCACTGCTTGACAGTTTGAATACATTTCTTCCAGTATTAAATGTCTGATCTGAAATATCCCCTTCACCTGGAACATTGAAGCAACCAATTACTGTTCCAACTCTGTCTGAAATAAGATTTACATTAGTTACAGTTGCTTCAGCACCACTTGTCTGACCTCTAAGAATCATTGTGTTTACAACATGACCACGAAGAGTAGGATTTTCTTCAGATGCTAGACTTGCAGTATCAATATTGAGAATTGTACTTTCTGCAGAATACACTGAGGGAATAGCATTAGATCTTAGATAAGGATTGCTATCATAGAAATCAGTAGGGTTATTAAATGGACCATACTTGTGATTAGCAGTAGCAACTCTAAATCTAATTGTTGGTGAGTCTACAGCACCAAGTCCTTCTCCATTTTGTGAAGAAATATTTCCAACAACTTCTTCACCAACCTGGAAAACTCCAGAGTTCATAGAGATTTGAACAAGTTTGGGAGTACATCTTGTAGTTACATTGACATTATCAAAGAATGAGAACACCTGAGTATTTGGTTTTAATCTTGTTCCTGTAAACTCAATGTTTCTCTCCCTCATAAAGTTGGAGATAGATCTGTTTACAATTCTTGAACCAAGTGATGCTGCTTCTGTAAGAACTTCATTTACAGTCTGCTGAACACCTGTTCTATTCTGTTCAATATTGATTGTTCCATCAATAGAAGTAGTATTAATTGTAGAGAGATTTTGATTAGATCCGCCAAGTCCCAAATCACCTGTAGATCTACCAGTTCTTCTTGAAGCAGCTGCAAATGTTTCAGTTTGATTTGTTCCAGTAAGGTCAAGATTAATACCAGTGGTTTCCCAAGAATTCCAAAGTGTAGGTGCTACACCAACTCTTAGACCATCATCACCATCTGTAGTCTCTGCCTGAAGTGCTTGAGAAACAGATTCAAAGTTACCTTCAATAATTACATCATTAGTCTCAGGAGGAAGTGTACTTACCCACACATCAGTAGTAGGATTTAATGCAATACTTCCTTGATAGAAGTCAACCAAGAATGGAGTAACATTTTCAACTCTAGTTGCATATGGTTGTGATATTTCAGCAATCTCAGTATATGCCAAACTAATTACATTTCCAGTTCTCTGAACATTTTGACCTGCAAGAGATGCAAATCTAGAATCAGTATTTGGTTCTGCAATTGTTCCAATTCCAGGAATAGCAGCACTTCCAACTTGTAGATTTACAGCAGTTGAATAATGTGCAGGTCTTAAGATTTTTTCAACTGGATCAATACTATTTCTTACACCAATTGTTACATCTTGAGGTGTATAGGAAGAGAAATTATCAATAAAAATACCAGACTTGAATCTATTCAGACCATTTGTATCTGAAACAAATGTGTTAAGAGTATTTTGCTCAAGAAGATTAAGTGAAGTGTAATATTCAAGATTTTTTATTCTTTTTTCAAGTTTTGCGATATCATTCATTTGATATCTCTTGTGCTCAACAAACTTTATCTTTGAATCTTTAACAGAATAAAGATAAGGTGGATTAAATACATTGGAAATATTCAAAGATCCAGGAAGAATGTCAGGAAGTTCTGGTCTATCTGAAGGAGCGCCAAGAGTAACCTGGATATCACCATTTTTTGTTAAGTACAATCTATCTGCTCTTCCAAGATAGTAATCATATGCAATGATAGAGGATTCATCACTTGCAAAAATATGCTTGGTGCTGTGATTATCATTATCAAATGCTCTACCATCAAATTCAAATGGTGAACTTGCTCCAGCAGTTACAGTATAATCTGACACTCTTGGTCTTAGATCAATTATATCAGTATTTCTAAAACCATTTGTCAATTGTACTTCTGTGGAATAATTGCAATTTTGATATGAGTTTGCAACAGTAATATCACCAACATCACTAGGATCATAATCAAGATATCCATGATAAATAAGAAGTTTTTTAGTTGGTACATGTGAATTTGCCTTTCTAATCAATCTTGAGATATCATAGATATCACTTCTCTGACCATTATCAAATTCAAATGAAGAGGTAATATTTGGTGAACCAGATGTTAACTCAGAGATATTTGCTTGAACCCCAGATGTGCTATAATTAACAATCTCACCATTCTGAAATTGTTTATTATTTAAGTAAGCAAAAGAAATTGAAGAGGTAGAGTTTTTCTCAAGTAATACTGCTTTTGCATTACTTAAATTTCCAATGAAAACTTCTCCAATTGATAAATCATTTGTGTTTCCAGATGGTCCAGTTGAATTACTGATTGTTAGTGTAGGACTAACAGGATCATTTACATCAATTGATTCATAAATTGCATGAATAGTATATGAATCTGCTTTGTTTAAGGAAATTGTATTATCTTGAACTCTTGTTCCAAACGGAAAGTCACCATATGTAAGACCATCATTCAATGTTGTTCCAGCAAATCCAACCGCATCAATCCCTGATGTTGGATCAATAGATTTGTTAACAGTGATTTTCTGTACAATATTTTTTCTTTTTATTTTTGCAGTTACTTTTGTTTGTAAGACAGTTCCAATAAGTACTGCTGGACCATTTCCACTTAAACCCTTAATGGTTAATTCAGTTCTTGATGAATTGAATGAAAGTTTATCACTTGTTAAAATCTGGGTTGTTCCATCATCACTTTGAAGAGAATATCTTTCTTCATCAAAAGAAATCCAAGTCTGATTATCAATATCATCAACACTAATAGCACCAGTTTCACCAGATGCACTAATGGTCACATTTTTCTTTACTCTAATGGTGATATTAGATCCATTAAGATTAACAGATTTAACATTTTGATTTGGAAGTACAGTATATAATGATCTCTTTCCAGCATCATTTCCACTATTTGCAGAATTAGACAGTTTTGTTGTTACAATTCTAAGATCATTAGCATCAAATGCTGCTGATGGCAAATCACCATTTACAACACCACTTACTGTGGTAACTGCTGAAACTTCAAAATTTGTAGATGCTACAGAAACAACTCTTGCCATTGAGACATCAAGTAGTCCTGGTCTCTCATAGGTTATTAAATTTCCAGTTGTGACTACACCAACAAATGTTCTTCCACCATTTGATGGACTAGTAACAGTTGATACACCTGCACTTGCAGCAGTGATTTTTACGTTATCAAAAGTCAAAATTGGACTTTGAATTACATCAGCAGTAAAAGTATTTGCTGTTCCAACAATTCCATGAACTGCTTTTACATCAGAAAAAGAATATTGTCTGGTTGAAACAAGATTTCTTCTCTGGTCAATATCACCATTTAGGAAAACTGGTTCATCTCTTTGAAATTCTCCTCTAACATTGAAAAGAGTATGTGCAATTCCTGTATTTGATGTGTGGACATATCCAATAGCACCACTATTTACTCCTTCAACAATTGATGACTTTGTAAGAGAAGCATCTACATTTAATATAATTTCATTTTTAAATTCAATGTCAAAAACTGAAAGATCCCACTGGTTAATATTTGAATTAGTAACATCATATGCACCTGACTCTAAAGCAAAGTCATAAATTCTTGCCTTACCAATTTCTTCCCCAGGAGCAGTAAATTTGTTTGATCCAACTCTCTGAGTTCTAAGAGAAAGAGTATTGGATGTGTTAAAACCAATAGGAGCATTGCCAGTAACATTATTAACTGCTAAAGTTGGTGCAAAATCAAAAGATACACCAGTATTTGCCATAGTTCTGGATGTTCTTGGTTTTGGAACATCTATGAATTGTGGTGACTTAATTTCAACATTATAACCTCTCACATATGCCTTACCAGGTGATACCTGATATATCATTTGATCATCAGATGGTACATTTCCACCTTGTGATAGTTGATCCTCTCTGTAGACACCTCTGTTTCCTTCAAGATTATTCAGACTTTCTTTAATTTTTGTTTGTAATTCTTTGATATAGTAATGACCTGACTCCTCAAATGTTCTTTTTGCTAATTCATTACCAAGTTCATTATATTGTGTATTATTATTAAGTGCATTTTTAAGTGAACCATTCTGAACCTCAGCAACCTGCACAAAACCCTGAGAATCAAAATTATTGCTTGCCTTTTTTGCTAATCTAGCAGTAATTTGAAGTCTATCAGCACCAGGTGCAGTGTAATTGTTAAATCCACTAGCATTATCATATAAAGATCCATCATCATCTGCTGTGATAATCTTTTCTTCAATTTGAAAACCAATTCTATAACTAGACGCAGTGGTATATTGGTCCAGAATAAGAATTTGATCCTCAACAGTTACAAAATTTCCTCTTAAAAAGAAAATACCTGCACTTTGTGTAAATGCAGTTCCAATTCTTGCTGCTTCTGATATGATAGTATTAGCAAATCCCTCACCAGCAGCAATAAATGAATTTCCAAATGCTAATGCTGTTTGTGTTACAAGAATTTCATCATCAAAGAAATTTTCAGTAGAATTTCCATCATCACTTGAATCTTCATAATTCAAATAAAGTGTATAATTACCAATATCTGACTGTTGATTAGTAATATATGTAACTACTTTTGCGCTTACTCCAGATGTTCTTCCAACAATCTTTTTTCCAACAAGATTTTCAAGATAAAGATTTACAGGAACACCTAAAAATTCAGATTGAATCTGAACACAATGAAATCTTGGTTTATATGATGAATTTCCAGGAATGACAACACTACCCTCTTTAAAGAGGTTGTCACCCATTGCTTCAATCTGCCCCTGTAGGATAGATTGGATATTGTTTAACTCTCTTGCCTGAATAGGATAGGCAGGTTTGAATAAAACTTTATTATAGTTTTTAGTTGCGTCAAAATCATCAAAATAAGGAGCAACGTTGAGATTAGTTTCCTGTGGCATAATTCTTTAGAATTGCAAAATGATTTTGACGTCTTCTTTCTGGGTGGTAGACCTTGTTACTGGAGGTCTATTATCAACATAAACAATTCTTCCTGAATACTTTTTAGATTCAGGATTTGCAATGCCTAATGTAAATTCCTGCCCAAGATTATATGTCTTATTATTTATTACAGTACTAATGCCTGAAAATGAAGTGCTGATCTGTAATGTTGCAGATCCTCCAATAATGTTCAAACTACCTCCAGTGTTTGAAAGCGCATCTGCATTAAAAGGAATATCATCAAATCCATATTTTGGTGTAGCATTTAAAGAACCATCAGAATTAAATCCAACATTTGTCCTATCTTTCCAATACTTAAGAACACCAGTATTTTGATCATATGAAATTACTCTACCAACTGCTGTAGATCCCAATCCCACAGTTTGTGTAATTTCAACATCTCCTGCAAAAGTAACTGAACTGTATCCAGTTCCTGTTAATCTTAGTGCATATGTTGCTGCAGCTTTGTCTGATGAAAGAAGAGTAGTTGATCCAAATTGCTGAGGATTCTCAACAAGTCCTACTCTTGCAAATTGATTTCCAGTAATGAAATCTGGATTTTCAGTATCATTTTCATATCTTGAGTATGTTAAAACATTATATGCACCTAACTCAGTATAAACATCATGACCATGACCACCTGGAGGAGGAATAATTACGTTAAATATAGGACTGGTTGTTCCTGTTACACCTTTTTCAGCAATATCAACTGTTCCATAAGTATATCCAGAACCACCATTGGTTACAGTAACTGATTGGATTTTACTATCAGCATTTACAACAACAGTTGCTTTACCATCTCTACCATCACCTTTTATGTTAACACCAGTATAAGTGTTAGCATTACCAAGACCAGCACCTCTGTTTCTAATGGTAACAATTTTTAATTGACCACTTGAAGCAGCATTTGATTTTACTGTTGAAGTTTCAGTTGTATCACCCCAATTATTAGGAACAGGAATATAGTTTGTTGAATCAAACTTAATGGCATCACCAGGTTTGATTGTGTAAAGATACTTCCAAATATATCCATCACCACTAGATCCTGCTGCTCTAGGTTCTAGATCTGTAAAAGTTGGTTCATCAAGTGATGGACTTCCTTTGAAATTATTTTCTGGAGACGCATTATTATAGAGACAAATATAAACTCTATAATCACTATTCATCACATAATAATTTGATGTATAGATGTTGAATGATCCAGATGGTTGTGAAGGATTTGACCTTGTAATGTCATTTCTCCACATATCAAAGATATTGCCAGATGACCAATTATTTTTTGAAACAACCTGAGTTACATCTCCACTAGTTACCTTTTTCAAGGCAATCATTGTGTCCCAATAATCATTTGACTGATCAAGACTATCTTTTGGAGAAGGTGGTGTAGAATCCCAAGTAGATGAATAATCAGTGGCATTTGGCAAACCAATAAACGTATAATAAGAATTGCTGCTAGATTGAACTCCAGCAACAAAGTTTTTTGCATTTAATATACGAAGTTGATCAGTTATAATCGCAGCCATTTTATTAGGACTTTTTTGTTTATTTATAGGGAATTAAGTATAGTCTTTAAACTTGAGAGATGCAGATCTCTGCACAAGTCCAGAAGTTGAGATACCTGCTACTCCATTACTATTATATGCATCAAAGGTTTTGACATTAACTCTCTCTGCAAAATCAATCCTACCCCAACTGTAATTTCCCATAAATGGTCTTACAGTATGTGCAATACCTGGACCAAATGTATCAACATTGCATTTGATTCTTACTACTGCTGTTGTAAAACCAACACTGTTTTCAGTATAAACTGTCACCATTTCAGTTGATGCTGATCCAACTTTGTAAACACAATCAAGATGAGTAATTGCAACACCCACATCAGATGCAAATGTACTCCCAATTGATAAGAATGTATCCTTAATAACAATTAAATCACCTGCTTGGATATTGCTTATTGTGACAGCAATTCCAGCAACACTTACGTCTCTCATGAATGAATCAGTTGGAATATATGTGTCAAAGAACAATTGTTTTTGTGCTCCAACTGCTGTGCTTCCAACACCTACAATTACACCATAATCTCCTGTGTATGAATTGACATTGATAATCTCTTTTTTGATTCTAGGTGGTTGAATATACACCAGAGGTTGTGTGGTGTAGTTTGTTCCTCCATTACTGATAGAAACACTTGTAACAACTCCTGCTGTTACAGAGGCAATACCTGTTGCTTGAGTGCCTAATGTGCCAATACCTGCAATAGAAACTGTAGGTATGAAATCATAACCCAATCCACCATTTGTAACAGTTACTGTAGATATAGTTCCACCAGTAGAAACAGTAGCAGTTGCAGTAGCATCACTTGATAAATTTTGAGAAAGAAGATTTACAGAGTTTTGGAATGCTCTATTAGAAGACTCATTTGCAATATTAAACAAAGGTCTTATACTATCAACATATGCTTCAGTGGAACCAATTCCAACAGATGATGTTAAATAAGCAGCAGGGAAAATTGCTGGTTCATATTTTTGTCTATCTTTTCCAACAAATTGACCATTAATCTTTCTATCAATAGTTTGCTTACACCAAGTTAAAGGTCTTGCTACAGTTCTATTATTTGCAAGTCCAGGTCCATGATAAAGATTGGTTTGAACAGCATCAATTGTTGTAATACCAGTTACAACTCTCTTATCCTCATCAAAGACAATACTTTGTCCACTATCAATATCAGCATTTAATTCAATGGTGTCACCAATCTTAACTGTCTCTAGAACATCTTCAAATTCAACATCAGAAGCACCTGCACCCTTATAGAACACGATTCTTGATGTATCACCCTGAGGTAGACCGGAACCAGGACCATTAGGTGCTTCAATAAATGTAATCTGACTTCCACCTTCAAATGTATATGAGACATTTGGGACTTGTAGAATATCATTTATAAAGACCAAGATAGTTTGATCTACTTCAATATTAGATTCTCTTGATGCTCTAATTGAGATTGGTTCATTTTGAAGTCTAAGTGGAAATACTTTCTTTATTCCATCAAACTGATCATCAATTCTATCAAAGACTTGAAATTCTCCAGGTGAGAATCCATTAAAGTTATCACTGTAGACATCTTGAATTGTAATTTGGAACTCACTAAATGAAACTGAAGGATCAGTAGGAATGCCAGTTGCTCCTCCTACAGGAACTGTCAGAATTTCAGTTTTCTTAAATGCATATCCAAAGTCATTAACTTCAAATTCAATTATACTTGATCCTTGACCAACTTTGACATTGATAGATGCTTCAGTTCCAACTCCAGATGAAGATGAAGAATAAACAAGAGGAATGTCATTATAATTTATTGGTTCATCAATCACAACAACTGGTGCATTAGAGCTTGTAAAACCAACGCCACCATTGGTAATATTGAATCCAACTACATGACCATTGCTGATTAATGCAGTACCAATATGAGTTAGGATAGGTAACACACCACTATATGTCTGCACACCTACATTATATGCTGTTACAACACCTGTCCTATACCCTGAACCACTATTACCTATGCTAATTGATTGAACAGTGCCTCCAGTGGATATAATAGCAGTTCCACCTGCACCTACTAGTGGTTGATATCCAGCACCCTCAAATGAACCAACAGAAATGATCATTCCACCAATTGGAAGACCACCAATATTCTGATCATATCCAGTTGGTGTTCCAAGTCCTGCAGTAAATCTAACAGTGCTTACACCTGAACTTTCAAAGTTTTGATATTCACCAATTTCATCTCCTTGAACACCTTGTGGTGATTGGAAAATATTATTGACAAGCATAATTGTATTTGATGCAATTCCACTTACATCTTGACCATCTGACTTAAGGGTGAAGTTACTTGTAAAACCAGTAAATCCATTTGATATATCATCAAATACAAAATTAGTGCTGTAAGTTTCAGTTGTAGATCCTTCTTGTCCTCTCTTAGTAAAGACTCTTGAGTGAAAGGAAGATCTTGTAGAAATACCAGTAAAATCTCTTTCATCTGGTGGATTTGTAGATGTACTCAGAGGAATGTTTCCATAAGGAGCATTAACAAAATTAATTGTATTTCCAGTAATTGTGTAATTACCAACAAACTTTTCAATTAATGAACCACTAGTGTGTACTCCAATTTGTGATCCAAGAATAGGTCTTTGGACAAAAATTGTTGTTCCTGTTCCAGTTACAGATGTAACTCTCATAAACTCATCATCAATCTTAACAATATCATTTGATGAGATAGTTACAATTCCACTTGTTTCAAAGTTGGTATTAAAAATAATATCATTTGATAGTGTTGCAGCAATACCTGTTTTAGAAATTGGTGCTTGTATCATATTATCAATTGACACTAATGTCTTAGTGTTTTGTTTTGTGGCAGTAATAAAGTGTGAATTGCCAACACCTACATTTGTAAACTGTATTAGAATTGGATTAATTGCTTGAGCATCAGTTGCATTTGTTGCAAATCCAATCTGAGCATCATTAATTTTTACAACAAACAAATCTGTTGGGAGCAGAGTTGTTGATCCTACACTTCCTCCAAAATTGGTTGTGACAATTCCAATTTTTTGATCAACACCAGTGATTGTATATTTGACTGCTTCACCACTTTGATAGAAGTGATTTGGAAGTGAAATTTGGTTAGTTGTTGTGTTAACACCAATTGTTGATGATCCATCAAACTGTCTTACAAAGATTGGATTACCATTATGATGAAGATCAAATGATGTTCTGACATTTGACCTTGTACCAAAATAGTTTCCAGTTTGTGCTCTAAGATAACCATCATTGAGATCAATTTTATTGAATGTTTCAGTAAGAGAAATCTCTCTCAAATCAACAAAGAATGATTTTACCTTTACAGCAATTCCAGGATTTGCAGTATATGTAACCCTAACAAAATTTCCAGATGTTGAAATTCCAATGGTTCCAAGTGATGAATCAGTCTCAACAACACCATAAGGAGTTATTCCTTGTGTTGGGATTGTCAGAGAGTTTATAACCCCAATTTCAAACATCTCATAATCACCATTAGCAGTATCTTCAACTGTGATTACTTGATAAGATGCGCTATACTTCTCAGACACAGTTGCTGTATCATATTGAGATACAATATGTGCAGTTGGAGATCCAGAGGAAGAAATAGATGTATATCCACTACCAACTCTGGCAGTGTTCATGGTTGTAATACCTGGGAAACTAGCAGAACCTGCTGTTGTACAAACAATCTGACTGAATGATGTTGCTGCAATACCAGTGTTTGGGTGGAATTTAAGGAGAAGGTCAGAACCACTTATGGCAGCACTATATGTTCCAATACCACCACCATAGAATACATCTGTATTCTCATCAATATTATTGTACTCAACAAAACTTACTTCTGAACCATTATGAATAATATTCAGTTCAGCAAAATGATAGTCATCTCCTGATACCAAGAGGTTCATAACCTTCAGTGATCTAAAACTTGTTCCAACAGAGACAATATTTGTTGTGGTGCCAGTTGACACATTTACTTCTTGATTTTGATAATGAATAATATCACCAAATGAAGTTAATCCAGCACCAGTTGCTGTTGGTTCAAATGCAAATGAGAATGATGATACAAAATAGTTATTTAATGAAAATTTTATTGGATGAAACACAAAATTCCATTCATCATCTTTGACTGAAATATCAAAATGACCAAGATCTGGGAATGTGTGCATTTTTGCATAACTGGTCATGTATGCAAGATCATCATCAACTAATGCTGTTGATACTTGGAATTGTCTTTCATCAGTAAATGTTGTGTCTTGTGCAAAGAAAAGTGATTTTACAAATTTAACTCCAGGAGTAAATCCAGCAATATCAGAAAATGCCTCTGCTCTCTCATTACTATTAAATTCATCACCTATATCATCAACACTAAGAACTCTGTTTCCTTTTGACTCAAAGTAATCAGAAAGAATAACGTTCTCAAAGAAAACAGTATCTGAAACAGTCTTACCATTTACATCAAACAGATTTTCTTTTGCAAGATCAAAGTCATGCCAGCAGTTTAGATCACCTTCACCAATACAATCAACAATAAATGACATTTCAGTATCATTAACATTTGGTGTAAGATTTTGATTTTCAGTTTTACTAATTACTTGTAAATCAGAGAATTTCTTAAATCCTGCAGTATGGTTCAGTGAACCAACAGTATTATCCCACTTATCAAATGGTACTTCTGACTTAAGTGAGTATGAGAATCTTTGATAGTAATCATTGTTTGGAATTCTTTGAAGATTATCATTTAAGAAACCAGTTGATCTTGACCAACCATAATTTATTGTCACACCTGCACCAGTTTTGATATCTGCATCAAAATTCCATATCTTTACTACAATACCTCTGGTTTTTGATGAGTCTCCAATTATAATTTGATTAAGTGAAAGATCATTTGAAGTTTTAATCTTAAGAATATCAGTGTCTTCATTATATTCATCAACTACACCACTTAATCCATTTCCCCAACTTACATTTTCATCATTTGAAAATTTGTTCTTTCCAAGAACAGGTTCAAATATAGGAAGATGTTTTTCTGAAATTACTCTTGCACCACCAAAAGAAATAACATTTCCAGGAACTTCATTAACACCAAGATCATCTTTAAGTGTATATTCAACATAAGCACCAGCGCCACCAGCGTTTGTTTGAACACCAACAACTTCAAAGAGTTTGTGCTTATATTGTTCTGAGTTATAACCTTTTCCTGTAGTTCCAATACCAATGTTTATATTTTCTACATATAGTTTTTCTCCAATAGAAAAAGGATACTCATCATTACTATTAAACTGATTTAAAATACCTAATCTAACAGTTGTTCCAGAGAAAGTTACAGCATTAATTAAATATCCATTTGAATTATTAGTTGCAATAATTCTTGGTGAAGTTGGATAGAAACCTCTAGAGTTAACAACAATATTAACTTCAGGATCACCTAATTGATAATTAATTTCACAATCAACAATTTCATTTGTAACGCCATCTCTAACAATAAGAGATGGTGCCACTAAGTAGTCTGAACCAGATGTAGTAATACCAATTTTTTTAAATGATGCAAGTGGATTTACTTCAACAATTTCAGGAAGATTTGCTTTTGGTTTGAGAGTTTGGTCAGTTGGGTAATTCCAACCAATATTATTTGATTGAAACTTTTGATTTCTTATCTGACCAATTGATTCTGACTCAGCAAAGAGAATAGCACCAGTACCAATCCCACTCTTGATTGAAGAAATACCAGGGATAGATTTGTATCCATAATTAATATCAACCAAGTCAACAAACTTAATTGAACCAAATGCATTTACAGATGATGTTTCATACTGTGGAGATGCAGATGTCTTATCATAAGAAGTAATTAATGATATATTGTCTATGTCAAAATCATAAGTTGTTGTTCCAATTCCATTTATTGTATGAGTTCCATCAAGAATTGAAATAGATTTAAATATAGTATTATTTGAAATTACATCTTCATCAACAACTAATTTTTTTACATCCGCAAGGAATGAGTTATTAGTGTTAATGAAACTATAGAAAAGAGTATTGGGAGAATCTTTGATGGTTAGATTAAGTTCTGCATCAGTTCCAACAACACCTGAGGTATTGACATTGAAATTATTTTTTCCATTTGATGTAAGATACTCATTTAAAAAAAGAGAATCAGAGTACATCTTCATTTCAAATGCAGGATATTTAATTGAATTTGAAGTGAATGATAATGAACTATCAGATAGATCAAATTTTATATTTGATGATGCTTGTATTGCAGGATTTATTTTTGCAATAGTTCCAATACCTACACTTGTGATATTTACAAAATTTGGAGAGATTTTATCAAGTTCAAATTTCTCTTCAACAAGTTTGATTTTTGTTGGAGTGTCCATGTAAACATAATACATCTTCTCATTTGTCAAACCACCTGCAGGTGTTCCTGAAGTATGAATGATTTTATCACCACTCTTAAAGGAACTAGTGGTGACACCAATTGTATTAGAAGTTGTATCAACATCAGATGCAGTAAATGTTTGTGGATCAAATACTATTCTTCTGTTAAAATTATTGTACTTAACTACAATTGTTTGTTCATTTGTAGCATTCAACTTGAATGATACTTTATCATCAACAAAAAGACCATGAGAACTTGCTGTAGATACAGTAACTTTTGTTCTTTCTGCTTTTGCAGTAACAACATTATCAAAATTTGATTTAAGACTATGATAATCACCTGTACCAATACCAGTAAAATAGTAAAGTCCTACAGTATCATCAATAAGTCCACTATAACCAGAAGTTGTCATTCCAACTTTATTAGATGACAATCCAACAAAGTTATCATTGAATGGTGCAACATAAAGTGTTGAAATTGTATCAAGTGTAGTTTTAGCAACACCTGCTTTACCATTCCAAACTTCAATTGAAGAACCTGTATTTGTTCTGTAATTTACAACATCATTTACTTTAAATATGTGATTTGGAGCAAACAGTTGTTGTTGAGGAACAAAAATATTTGTTATACCAGCTCCAGGATTTGAGAATACAATAGTCTTACCAGCACCAACAGTTGATTCACTACCAATACCCAATGATTCATTTGGATCAAAATAAACTTCAGTATTAGTTTTTAAAATCTTAGTTGTTTTAAGTGCTCCAACATTAATAGAGAATGATCTTGAGTCTTGGAAAAGTTTTATATTTCCAGTGTGAGCAGCACCAGTTGTACCATTCTGTGCTCTAAGGACTCTTACTCTATTATTCAGTGGATCACTGTTAAGAACTTTTACCTTCTCAGACTCAATATCAATAATATCATTTGGTCTCATGAATGGGTACTGGAAAGCACCACCAACACTAAAATAGGTTACAATACCAGTTACTGCTGATGTTCCAACATCATTTAGGAGAACATAAGAACCAGTATTTACTCCAACATTGTAATACTTATCAAGACCATCAAAATAATTTGAAAGTCCAGAAATTTTCATTCTGGTATTATTTGAAATGTTGTGAGGTGTTGTCATAAATCCAACAAACTTGTTGGGAGCACCTACATTTAAAAATTCAATATTTGTAAAAGTGGTAGTTTCAATATCAACATTGTTTACTGTCTTTCCACCAATCTTACTTATCTTTCCTCTAGCAGTTTTACCATTAGTATCTCCTTTAAAGACAACTCCCTCATTTACTTTATAATTTGATCCACCAGTGAAAATACCAACAGAATCTACACTTCCTCTAGAAATACCAGTAATTTCAATTACTTGTTCTTTTATATTATTAGAGTTGAAAATATAATCATATCCACCAAACTTTGAATTAATTTTATATGCTGTGGTAATTCTTCTCCAATTATTTGAAATCAAATCATAGTCAACATGATTTGATGTTTTCTTGAAGTTAAAGTCATTCTGTTTATGTTGAAATGTATTACCAATCAAATATGGGAACTGTGGTTTTCTAAAGTTCTTAAATGGACCAACACTTTCAGGTGTTTGTTTAATAGTTGAAAAGTAAACAAAAGCACCATTTGGATATTCTGGTGTGACACAGAATCTACCATTTGAATCATTTAAATCACCTAAACCAGTAAACTTGTAGTCTTCAACAAAGAATCCAAGAGGATATTTGTTAAGAGGTGGTCTGCTTGCCTTTACCTCTGCTTGATAACCAGACAACATTCTCCTAACAGCACCACCATCAGGTTTGTCATATCCAAATGGTCCATAGATTGGACAACCATCATATGCCCATCCAATAATTGGAGAATGATATTTTGAGTCAGATTCTAATCCACTCTTTATTTGAAGATCTGGATGTTGATATTGTTTTTCTTTATTTGATTTGTTACCATACAATACAGATCTTAAATTTCTAGGAGCATACAAATGCGACAGTTGTGTTGTATTATCAATTGAACCTTCTGTGATAATACAATCATCATCAGTAAGTTTATTATACTTTTGTTCAAATTTATTAATTGTCCACTGATTAATGTTTGCAGCAATAGCACCATCATTACCTGCAGGTAAAACTATAATCTGTGATTCATTCTTATATTCAATTCCACCAGAAACTACAATAACAGATTTAATAACACCATTTTCAATAACAGGCGTTAACTTACAATATTTTCCTCCAGTTACAGTTAAATTTGGTGGGGAGTTATAACCAGATCCACCTTTGTTTACAATTACTTCAGTGATAATTTCATTTACAACAACAGGAGTAAGTTGTGCGTCAGCACCACTTACTAATGATATATTTGGTTTTCTATCAAAGTTTAAAATTTCAGATGAACCATACCCAACACCTTCAGAAGAAACATTTGAACTAGTAATACTTCCTCTGAAAATTGGTTGCAATGTACATTCAATATTCTGACCAAAAGAAGTATTAACTCCAATCAAACCACTTACTGTTACAGTGATGGGTTTATAATTAAAACAACCTGTTCCTTCTTTTGTAATGTTAATAGGAATATCATTGTCAATATAATATCTTTTATCTAATGAACCAGTGCCTAAAGAATACAAATAGAAATTATCATCATCAATCTTTCTTACAAAGTAATCAGTTTCTGATGTGATACCAGTTATTGCAGTGCCTCTTGGGATATATCTTATAATTTCATTAGTGTTATATCTATGATTTTCAATAGTAAACTTATTCAACGCAGTGCTAATTCCAGTGGCGATAATATTTCTCTCTTGGTTTTTATATCCAGAACCAGGATTTGAGATTATGATATTGCTTACAACTTTCTTTCTTTCAACAGAAGAGAATGTCTGTAAACCATTACCAACACCTGTTAAACTTACAGTGTTAATTCCAATATTTGCTTCATCAAAAGAAGAGAACAATTTAATTCTTGTTCCATCAACAACCTTTGCAAAATAAGTTTGATTAGTTCCCAATCCAGCAACAGGAGTTTTTGCAACACCATATGCAACCTGTTCAATATCTCTTAGGTTGTGGAATGTTGTAAAACCAATGATGTTATTTGTTAAATCAACACCACCATCTAAGTTATTGAAAACAATACCTGCTTGGAAAGAAATTTTGTGATCAATCTCAACAAGATTTACTTTTGCTTCTGCAGAAACTTCAGGACTTCCTCCATCAATATTGACAACAGGTGTTTCAAGGAAATCAAATCCATTATTAATAATTCTAAGTTCTGATAAAGAACCAGATACTGTTACTGTTCCAGTAGCTCCAGTTCCTGATGTATCTGTAACACTAATTACTGGTGGATTAATAACATCATAGTCCTCACCATTGCTGGTAACTTCAAATGATTTAATTCCTCCATAGAAAATAACATCAGATGATTTGTAATTATCAATTTCTACACCATTTACCAATACACCTGTTTTCCCAGGTTTAGTTGTAAATGATCCTGCTTCTTGAATTGGTTTTGCAATTTCTCTGTATATTTTTTGAGAAGCAAGAGGTTTTTGATAGAATGGATAATATGTAAATTTATTATCAGTTACAGATCCTAAAGGAATGATAAACTTATTATTTTGTAGATCTGCTTTACTCTTTGCCAACTTTATACTAAAAGCGTCCTCTCTCTTTATAAAGTAAACACCTTCATCTATATTTGAAAATTTACTTACAGATGTATCAACAAACTCAATACCATCACTTATTGTAGTTGTAATGATAGTTTTCTGATTGTAGTAAACAGCATCACCAGTATAAAGACCATGGTCTAAATTTGTTGATAATCTCAGAATATCATAAGTTGCACTACCAGTAAATGTAAAAGTCTTATCATCACATCTGATTTCATCTTCATAGTTTGGAATACTATTTGATGCTATTAAATATTTTTGACCATTTTTATAGTAAACATTAAGAATGTTTGAATTAAAATTAGCAATTGGCAGTTCAGATGAATCACCTTTTAATAATTGATTTTCTAATGTAAATGTATTTGATAATGTATTTGTTGGAATAAATGATGACAACTTAACAAACAAAATTCTCTTAGAGTCTACAGATGTAATTTCTCCAAACTTTGTAAAATTAAGAGTTTTGTCAGTAATTTCAATATTGTAACCAACATATAGATCATGATCTTCAAAAAATTCAATTTGATAAATGTTGCTACTTGGATTTATAACTGTTAATGATTTTATATCCAATCTTGATTTTACATTATAAAACCAATCTGATCTAAATGTATTATCTTCAACACCAATTGTCTTAAGACTAATTCTGTCACCAACACTGAATCCAAAGTTTTTTTCATTATATTCAATATTTTTTAGAGTAGAAAGAATTCTTACTCTAATTTGACTTCCTGCACTAATAGTTGAATATGAATAATCATTCTCTCTTACATCAATACCTTTTGAAAAAGCACTAGTTGTCGTTGTTAGACCAACAAACTGTGTAAGATTTTTATCTGTGTAGTTAATTAAATTTAAATCACCATCAGTATCATTAATAGCAAGAGAACCTGACTTTGGAAAATCTACAGTTGAATCAACATCAATTATTGTTGAACCAATGCTTACATCATTAAGAAGTCTTGTTTTTGAGTTAGGTTCAAACTTACCATAAATTGTTCCATTAACATCAATATCACGTTGATATCCAGTATCAATTGATATTTGATAAAAATCACCATCTACATTAAGTTTTTCAACTTTTGTTACAGTCCCTCTTGCATTTGTAGATTTTTGATATATTGTTCTGTTCTTAAGATCAATGGGATCACCCATATACCTTTCAACAACATAATCTTGACTTACAACATAGTTTGCATCAGATGCTCTAATTAACTGATCATTTGGTTTGATAATATCTACATCAACACCAAAGACTGCTTTAAAAAGTATCTTAAATGATTCATCAGTTCCTTTTGATTTGTAAAAACTATCAGCACCAACTAAGAAAGTTTTTTGATTTAAATTATCTGCAAGACTTCTATTTTCAAATCCAGGAGTAACCTGAGTCTTTAATTTTGTAAAAAATTCTTGCAAGAAAAGTATACTTAAATTCTTAACTGTAGAATTTGCTTCATGTGATGCTGCTACAGATGTTGTAAATGTCTGCTTATCTGATACAATGGTATCAATATACTGTGTAACCCCACTGAAACCCCTTACACACCCCTCTAAGGTGGTTGCAGTCTTAGTTCTGTACTTAATAATTTCATCATCAATTTGAATCAGACCATTATTTTCAGGAAATCCGTATGTAAAATTAGTATCTGCAGACAAAGCAATTGATGTTGCATTGGTATTGATATCACTCAACAATAATGCTTCTGTCCTTAAGTTGGTAAGTTCATCAACTTTGACATACTTATCAAGATTTTCAATCAAGTCAAGAACACCACCTGGTGTTTCTAGAGAAACATAGTACTCTTCTAAGAAATTTACAAGTAAAGGAAAATCATCCTGTACATAGGAAGGGATCTGGGATGATAATACATCCTGAATTTGTACTCTATCTACCGCCATTTCTTAGTAAGAATATGTATTTGTTGTTGATGTTGTTGAACCATCCATTCCAGTTGTTACAGTAACTGATTGAGTTGACTGTGTAACTGTCTGTTGCTGTGTTAGTTCTGCTGTTGTTGTTCTGACTGTAGGAGAAGTTGCTAAGATCTCCTTTCCTCTTACTAGTTTTCCATTTGAGTAAGAAGAAGATACAATGTAATTGCTTCCAGAAACATCATCACCAGATGCAATTTCATCTGTTACAGCATTAATAAGCACATTAGAAGTATCAAGTTGAAGATAAAGATCTTGCTTACCAATTACATCATTTGAGTAAGGAGTAGCAGAGATTTCAATGAGTGACTCACCTCTATTTACTACGGTAGAAATGATATTAATTGGTGACAACATAATTTCACCCTTGACATAATCAATTGTGCCAACATTCTGTTTTACAATTACATACTCTGTATCAGAGTTCAGTTTAAACATAAACACAGTACCAGTCTTCAAATCTTGATTTGGACTATCACCAAGATATAATGTATCAGAAATACCAGATACTTTAAAACCAGAAGATTTGATATTAAAACCAATTTCACCACCATGTGTTCCATGACCATGGTTTTTAATATAGAATCTGTTACCAAAACAAATTTCATATTCTGCAAATGCATTTAATACAACTTGCAGATCTCTACGCATATTAACTGTTGTAATATTAGAGGTGACAGATGTATGACTATTATCTAAAACATTTTGATATTTACTATACTTAAATCTTGCACCAAACTGATTTAATTCTGATGATTCTGCATATGCATTGATATTATTTCTACAAACACCAATAACAGTTGTTGAACTTGGTGCTTTATTCTCATTATAGTAAACATAAGAATTAGTCTCAACAAAAAGATACTTCAAGTCAACAATCTCTGGAACAATACCAGCAACTGAATACTTTTTAAGTTGTCTTTGAATGTCTGTTTTTATAGTGCTTGAGAGATATACACCATTGATAGGTTTAACAGCAACTAATACTCTTCCATACTTAGGTGGTGTTAGATCTTCACCACCAAAAGCAGAAACTGACTCTGCTTCAGGATAGATCTTTGGAATCATTGCTTCATAATCTACTGTTGTAACAGCACGATTCTGAGAGGCATAAATTTGTGGTGCATACTTTTTAATAGAATCTACACTTTCAATCTGTGCGCCACCATAACTTTGTTGATCAACAACCATTGATGTAATATTGGATGTCAATGATGCACCATTATTATTAACTAACTGACCAGCATAGGATAGTCTTGATAGATTATTACCATTTTCTCCATTTGATACAATATATCCAACCTGTACTACATTTGGTTCTTGTACTGGTAATCCAAAAATACCATCACCAAATAAGATTTCATATCTTTCATTCTCCACTTCCTGTAAGTAATATACAGGTGAATCACTTTTTACATCAAACAATCCTTTAGATTGTGAATACTTTCTTACAATAGTGGAATTATTTGAGTCCTTGACATTTACTCTAATTAAATTAGTATCAATACCACTATTTGTAAGTATATACTTTTGATTAGGTGTTCTGGAGTTTACAGAAAACTCTTGTTGAATATAAACACCTTCATATATTGTGATGGAATCAAAGATTGCTAATCCATTTTCATCAACACCAACAGTAATGTCTTCAGGTATTGAGAAAGTGAAGTTAGAACCACCAAAGGTTGCAGATGTTGTAGCAACAATACCTTTCTTTAAGGTAACAGCAACAGTTGTTGTGTCACTGACATCAATAGCAAATGAGACTAGTGCCTTTGCTGATCTTCTTGGTCTTGGTGTATAACCAATATTTTTTGCTAGTGATATAACATTTTCTCTTAATGTTGCACTATCAATGAAGACCTCATTGGTCACCATATTGGCATTATATGAATTAATATATGTGTTATATGCTAACAGATCAATAATTGAGGATAAGTTAGAACCTTCAAAATCATAATCAGTGAAGTTTGAATTCGCACGAAGGTAATCCTTTAAGGATGTTTTGATCTGATTAAAATCTAGATTACTGAAATTTACTAAAGGCATTTACCTAGTGAGCTCTAATGCGAATGTTATTTGTTGTCTGGATGCTTCAATACCAATAATTTCATAGTTAATTAAAACATCAAATGCATTATTAGGAATGTTTGCGTTAACAAGAACATCCTTTAATTCTACCCTAGGTTCATACTTAATAATAGTATTTTCAATTTGTTGTTGTATTGATGATGCAGTGATCTGATCTAATGTTTCAAATAATGATTCATATACTTCAGATCCCAAATCAGGTTGAAATGGTTTGTCACCTAATTTAGTCAGTATTAAATTACGAATTGATCTGGAAATTGCATTTTCATTTTTTAATGCAATTAAATCACTGTTCAAAGGATTTGATTGAAACGTCGCACTTATATCTTTAAATGGTTTACTTACCCTTTGAACAGGCATAATCTAGACACTAGGATATGTCTTTATTTATAGGGGTTATGTATATTTTTAAAGAGGATCCAAAAGATCATTAATTTCATTCAATCTTTCCTTTGACGTCTTCCAGAAATATGCTTCCTGATCACCTAATCCATCCCTATCATATCCATTCTCTACTTGATAATATTCAGTAGATACCTTGAAGTCAGGGGTTTTGGGTTTTTCTGGTGTCAAACTGTTATCATAGATACGCGTTCTATTATTAGGATACAGTGCATACTGTCCATTCACCAATTCAATAAGATTATGAGACTTATGTTCTGCAGGATTCTCAGAAGTGGCATAATCAACCACATCAGGATCCTGATGATAGTTATCTAATGTACACACATATGTACCTTCCATAGTACCATGATCTCGTGTGTAGACTTCATAACTCATGGACCCAATAAACTGTTTAGTCACAGCAACCACACCATAATCCATACAATTCCAGAACTGTAGATTCTGTAAGTTCATATCAGGATCAGGTGTCTTGGGTTCACTTACAAAAGCACTGATAGGTAGTTTATCATACATTGCCCCATATTCTGGTAGATAGGTTTCAAAATAAAATGCACGTCCTGGAATAGACTTAGC
>Ga0181419_1000072_pt1 | contig 31432 bp, 38 predicted proteins | sample 42SPOviralmetaG_FD_130144 | JGI IMG/M metagenome (GOLD analysis project Ga0181419, IMG submission 130144) | Marine viral communities from the oligotrophic San Pedro Time Series (SPOT) site, San Pedro Channel, CA, USA - 42 SPOT_SRF_2013-04-24 | ecosystem: Environmental > Aquatic > Marine > Strait...
ATTAATTCATCAATATATTCCATTAATGGTATATTAATACCATTTGTTAAAGTAGCATTTATTTTCTTAAAACCAAATAAATCATTATAAGACGGAATTGATAAATCAAAAAATTCTCCTGATAATTTAACTCCTTTTAATCTAGGAGCACCACCTGTTTGTATTGACTTTATTACATTATTATTAAACTTAATCTTTATTCCATTTTTATTTTTTTTTACTAATAAAAATAAATCATCATCTCTATTTAAAAAATATAATCTTTTTGTATACTTTTTATTTTTTGTATGAGATATAATATTATCAAAATCTCTATCAAATATAGAAATATTATAATGGAATAAATCAGTAAATATATCTAAATCTTTTTGTAAATTTGAATTCATATAATTTTTATTAAATTTCTTTTTTACAAATTTATTTAAATTTTTTTTATAAATTTCTCCAAGTACATTTAATTCTTTTACGGACTTATTATTAATCTCATCGGGTATAACAGAAAATAATAAAAAAATATGAAATGGGTTATTTAATTTTGAATTAAATTGTAATAATCTATACTCTTTATCACTTAAATCTTTTAATATTTTTTTATTTTTATAAATACTATATGACATTATTTATTTATTTTAACATATTTAATTAAATTTAATTAAATTTGTATATATAAAAAATGAGTAAAATAAATTTAGATAAATTACCTATTTATGTAATTAATTTAGAAAAATCAAAAGATAGATGGAATAAAGTAGAGAAATCTTTTAAGAAAGAAAAGATGGATAAAAATTTAATTAAATTTCTTGCATGTGATGGAAGTATTCTTGACATAGAAAAAATGAGAAAAAAAGGGGATGTTAAAATACCTGTAAAAGATAGAGCAAATAGACCTGGTGCTATTGCGAATTATTTAAGTATTATGGGTGTATTTAAAGATGCTCTTAAAAAGAAACATAAACATATAATATTAATGGAAGATGACCAAACACTCGCTAAGGACTTTAAGAAAAAATTAGAAGTATGTATAGACCAAGTAAATAAAGTAAATAAAAAATGGGATATATTATATTTAGCATCAGATGAAGCACAAAAAAGAACACAAAAGATTGATGGTGTAGATAAAGTAAGAATTCCTTTCCAAGATAAAAAATCTCAAAAAATTTATGGTAATAATGGTTTCTTAATAACTGATAAATGTATGAGAAGTTTATTAAAACACTCAATGCCTATGGTAGAAGCATCTGACCACTATATTATTGGTATGGGTAAAAATCCATTTCATAAAAATAAAGCATATCCTGGAAATAAACACGAATATTATAATTGTTTCCCATATTTAATTAAATCATTTGAAACAAATAGCACTATTGATTAGTAGTTATAAATTATTATATAAAGTTAGATAACGGATATCGCGGATAAATTTAAAATTTGAATATATATAAATTTTATTTAAATTACATTAAAATGACTATTGTAAACTACTCTTGTATTTTAGAAGATGAAATAAGAGGTGTTGATTATAATTCTGATGATGCTAAAACTATTCTTAATAATGAAAATATTAAAATTTATTTATTTCTAATAAATAATATAAAAAATAATATTGAGTATCCTTATCATTTAAATAATATAGAACTTAATTTTTATATAAATAAGTTAAGATTTCTTAAAAAACTAGTAAGAAGTACTAATTTAATAAAAAAACATCAAAGAATGTTAATTAAAAATATAAATAATTATTTAAGATATTTAAACTTTGATGAATATGATATTTAACCATAAATATCCAATACTGTTTTAATTACATTGTGCCTTTGGACATCTTTATTTTTAAATTTAATAACCCTTATTTCATCTTTTGGATTATTATAATTTTCATATTTATCAATAAAATCTTTTAAACCATTTCTAGATGAATCAGATTGCTCTAAATCACCATTGAGAATTAGCTTGGAACCAAATGATATTCTTGTAAGAATCATTTTCATTTGATTGTGTGTGGAGTTTTGCATTTCATCTGCTAAAATAATACAGTTCTCAAAAGTTCTTCCTCGCATGTAAGCAAGAGGACAAATTTCAATAGAATTTTCTTTAATTAAATTTTGTATGTATGAATTACTAACATACTTTTCGAAGACATCATAAATAGGTTTTAACCAAGGTAACATTTTTTCATTTAGTGTTCCTGGTAAATACCCGATATCTTCATCAACAGATACAGTAGGACGAGTAATAATTATTTTATCATATTTCCCTTCTATAAATGATTTAATAGCATAATTACAACCTATAAAAGTTTTACCTGTTCCTGCTGGACCTGTGGCAAATATAATAGGTACACTTTCATTATCTAATAAATCAATAAAGTTTTTTTGTATTTCATTACGAGGTAATAGTTCAGTATTATAATTATTATTATTATTATTTCTATAATCGTAATAATCATTTTTATTAAATACCTCAAATATATTAGTTTCTTCACGAATGTATTGATTATATTTATCTTTATTTCTATTTTTTTTCTTTTTCTTATTTTGTTTCTTATCGTGAGTGGTAATATATAAATCATCAGTATTACAAGAACTAGCGGAAAATATCGATACATCAGAGTTAGAGGGAGAGGTTGCATAAAGGTCGTCCATTATTTGTGTATCTAATATTTTAAAATATTATTTAAAGAAAATAAAAAATTAAATAATAAATATTAATAATAATAAAATGTATAATATTGTTATTGTCGGGGGTGGTATTTGTGGTCTAAATTTAGCATGCTTATTAAATAAAAAAGGAATTAAGAATGTATGTTTATTAGACAAAAATAATAGGTTAGGTGGTTTAATTAAAACCAATTATGTTAATTTAGAAGTAAATAAGGGTGAAAAGAGAAAAGTAAAATATGAAGCAGGAGGAGCAGTTGTATTTGAGTATCAAAAGAATATGAAAGATTTAATTAAAAAATATAATATGGATACAATGACTTTGCCTTTGGATAAAAAAGGGCATCATTATAAAAATTACTATGATGGAAAAGAAAGAAAGAAAGTGTTATCAACCGAAACAACAGATAAATTTCTAAAACTACTAAAAAAAGTATTTGATTATATTGATAAAAAAGGTGATGATTATTGTAGAAAAATGACTCTGGAACAAATTTGTTTAGAAGTAGTATCCTATGACGACACAAGGTTTATGGAATTCTGTTATGGTTATGCTTCTGAATTTAGAATAGCAAATGCTATTGTAGCAAAAAAAAATATTAATAATGAACTATTTAATACTAAAGAAATGTATATATTCAAAGATGGTTATAGTAAATTAATTGATAATATGTATGAAGAAGTAAAAGATACATATGAATTTAAATTAAAAACGGAGGTTAAAGAATTTGAGGATGTTAATGGAGTAATAAAATTAAAATTAAAAAGTGGTAATACTATCGAAACAAAGAGAGTTGTATTTTGTATTCCGAAAGAGGGATTAATAAAATTATGTGATTCTTTTACTGATAAAGAGCAAGAATTATTTAATTCTGTAAATTCATCTAGTTTAACTCGCATCTTTACAAAATATAATGTAGATAAAAAAGAAAATGAATGGATGAAAAAATTAAATTTTAGTACAGTTGCAAATCCTATAAGACAAATAATTCCTATAAAGCAAGTATTAGGTAAGAATATAGGACTATTTCAGATCAGTTATAGTGATTGGAATCATTCTGATTACTGGGGAAGATTAAATTTAGATAATACTAAAAAAGTACTAAAAAAACTTCTCGAAGAAACATTTCATAATAAAAATATTGATTCTCCTGAATGGATTAAAAAAATATATTGGAAAAATGCTATTCACTTCTGGAAACCAAATGTTAATGAAAAAACTTTATATAAAAAAATAATGAAACTTCGTCCAAATGTATTTGTGGGTGGGGAATCGTTTAGTTTAAATCAGGGATGGTGTGAAGGAGCAGTACAAACATCAATAGATTTAAGTAAATTATTAAAATAAATAATATTTTAATTAAATTTAAATTTAAATTTAATTAAATTTAAAATAAAATAAAAAAATAAATTAAAATGAATTATGAAATAATTTTAACTATATTGGTTTTGATTTTAATATCTCTTGGATTATTATTTAATATCAAAAGAGATAATGAAGATACAAACGCGCTGAACTATAAGGAAGCACGTGATATGATAAGAAAAAATAAGTTTGAATATATAATAGATATAAGAAGTGAAAGGGAATATAATTCTGGAAGATTTCCAGGAGCAATTCATATACCCATAGATAAATTACGAGATGGTGTAAAATTATATGATATGCGCTCATCTATCCTATTATATGAGGGTCCTAGAGCAGCATATGGTAAAATCATACTTAATGATATGGGTTTTAATAATGTAATGTATTTAAAAGCAGATTACAAAAGATTAATTTAATTCACAAGAATATTCTTGATTTTTTATTAAATAATATTTTTACTAATAATTTTTATTAACAATTAAAAATTATATTGGTAAATAATATGATAAAAATACAATTTATTCAAATTGTTTTATATGTATATTTTACAATTGTGATAATATGTGTAATTTTATTTTATTATTATTTTTTAAATTTACATATGAATTATGATAACTATGAATGTGATAGAAATCATAACTTTAATAATAATGACCGTATCGATTTAAATAATATTTTATTAAATGAAAACATTAGTAAAAGACAGCAAGAAAGTTATTATATAAATTTTAAAAATAGGGCATTATTTAATTATGAAATTTTAAAAGATAATATTTACTATATATTTAATTACTGTATAACTAATGTCAAAACAATAATAAAAAGATATAAATATAATAAATTAAATACTGATGATGATGATTATGATGATGAAAATAATGTAGAAGATAATGTAATTGATGACTACCTATATAATAATGATGTTTATATAAATGGCGATCAAATAAATTCGGATGAATATTACCATAGCAAATATAGTAAACCTTATTTTAACTATGAATTAAATAATGTTAACATTAATTCTGTTAATCGTGCTAATTCTTCTAATCCTGTTAATCACTCTAATATGATTAATCACTCTAATAATGCTAAAAGTATACCTGAATTAGTACAGAAATCAAATATGAAAAATTCATTAAACTTAGATTTAACAAGTACAATAAATACAGATGAAATTTATAATAATAGTTATAATGAATCATCTAATTTTAATTTTTCTATAACAAGAGTTGATAGTGATTGCGATAGTGATAATGATAGTTCTGATAGTTGTTTAAATAATTCTTTAATTAAATAGTTTAAAAATTATTTAATTAATCAATATAATTAGTAATATTCGGTGAATGTTTAGTAAATATTATAATAATTTAATTATTTTAACAAATAGAAATGAGTTACTCCCAAAAAGTAATTCAGTAAATAAAAAAGATATTATAAAATTTACTACAATATTATATTTAATTTTACATGTATCAATAATAATTATATTTGAAATCTTGTTTTATTTTTTATTTGTAATTAAGAAAGAGTATCAAGTTTTTGATTATTTAATAAATGATATTGCTAGACATAATAATATTCATTATGATGATAAAACGAAATTAATAATACAGGAACTTTTAAAAAACTTAACAAAATATATTAATATAACTAATTTAGATGATATAAACAATCGCGCTATAAAAGATAAACAAGATAGATTGTCAAGAAAAAATCATTTATTTAATAATTCATTAGTAATAATAGTGTGTCTTGGATCTATATCATTATTAATAGTAAATGTTGGTATATATTATAAAAAAATAAAAGTAAAATGTTTATTTTTTGACTTACTCCTGCTACTTTGTATGATAGCATTATTTGAGTATATATTTTTTACTAAAATAGTAAGTCATATAGAACCAATATCAGTATATGAATTATTAAATCAGATTATAAATGAAGTTAGAATTAAATATTAAAATGAAAAATAAATTTATTCTAACAGAATAAATGTTAGATAGAACATATAGAAAGCATATAGAAAACTCTAAATTGTTAAATGAAAATACAAAAAAACTATACTTATCAAAACTTAATGTTATCCAGAATGAAATATGGAAAAATTGTAAATCGCAGACAAAAGTAGGTAAAGGAAAATGTTTACATTACATACTACAAAATCCAAAAGCATTTATGGAAAAAATGGAGGAATATGTAAATAAAACAGGAGGTAGATTAGATAAAAGTAAATTAAGTATTCATGCAAAGGATAGTTATGTATCTGTTATATGTGCGTTATTTAGACATTCACCTGGTATGATACAGAAACATACTGATTTATTTAAGGAATGGAGTGATATTCATCAAAAAGTAAGAGAACCAATTAATGATAAATATCAGTCAAATGAACCTGATAAAAGACAACAAGAAGCGTATATTCCATTTGATGAATTAGTAAAAATTAGAGATAAACTAGAAGATGGGTCAAATGAAAAACTATTACTGTCAATGTATACAATGATACCTCCTGCTAGAAATGATTATTATAAAACAGTAATTTATGATAATGAAAAAGAGGTAAGTAAGGATATAGATAATTATTTAATAATGAATAATAAACCCTATATATTATTAAGGAAATTTAAGACCTCTAAGACATACAAACAGATTAAATTAGATTTACCCAGTAATTTAGTAAAGCAGATTAAGATAAGTCTGAAAAATAATCCACGCAAATTTCTATTTGTATCTACTCGTAATAATAAAGAGTATAAATCAAATACATTTAATCACTGGTTAAATAGAACATTAAAGAAATTAACAGGGAAAGATAATATAAGTATAAATACACTAAGACATATTTATATAACAAGAAGAGATTTAAAGTTAGAAGAAAAGAGTGGATTAGAAAGAAGAGAAATAGCTAAAAAAATGGGTCATTCTGTTAGCACACAACAAAACTATTTATGGCATACTTATGAAAAAGAGAAAAAATAAAAATAAAAATAAAATTTGAAATTATTATTATTGTTTAATTCATATTAATAAACTTAAAATGAGCTATCTCATGTACTCTTGGACCGACATACTATCAAAAGCATATGATAAATATTTAAAAATTGATTATTTTACAGATGATAAAGTTAATAACTTACTCCTGGAAAAAGAAAGATTAATTAAAGAAAAAGAGGAATTAATTGAGGAACTACAAAGCGAACAAGACCTATCAAACTTTTGGAAGTATTTATTTGAGCAAACAGAAATTAAATATAGAAAATATAAGAAGTACATGAAAAATTATCAGTAACAAAAAATTGAAATTAATATTCTTACTTTTTTATTAAATAAGGGTCCAATATGGATAATATGGAAACTAAAAATGAAAAGAAAAGAGGTTTGGAAGGTAAACATTATGTCGAAAAGAAAAGAATTAAAACTATTAGAACAGTTAATAATAAACCAAAAAACATGAAATGTCCATGTGGAGGAGGACAATCATGTATTGTTGATAGAAGATGGGTAGGGGATTGGATACATGAGGATGATGTATTTTTAAGGAATAATTTACCTTTAAGGAAAAATTGCTTTGTTCAACTAACTTGCGAACAAATAGAAGCTTTACATAAGTCTATGGAAATAAATTATGATTAGTTAAGTGCGATGATATGTAAATATCAAAATAAAAAATTACAAGTTAATTTTTTATTACTATATTTATTTTTTCTTGTTTTTGTATTTTTTGTATTTTTTGTTTTTTTAGATTTTGTTGTTTTTTTTTTAGATTTTGTTATATTTTAAATGCTCCTAATGTATATTGTTTAGTCACCTCAGTTTCATTTACTACATATGGTTTAATAAAATCTATATTAATACATGGTATTTTTATTGATTGATTATTTCTGTATTCTCTACTATAAAATCTTTTAGATACTTTATATATGTGTATTTTATCAACTTTACAATTGTAAATATTAGTATGTTTTACTAACTGTCCATTGATATGATTTATAATATTTATGATTTCTTCTAAACAACTAATAACATTTTTCATTTTTCTTTTGGAAACCAATTTTCTGAATATATCATTTACTACATTTGTGAATGTAAGGTATATTTGTTTTCTATCAATTAACTTTAATCTTCTTTTTTCATTTTTTTGGATTTCCTTCTTAAAATTTTCTTCTGTTGTTGAACTTTTTAAGTATGATTTACGAGATGATAAATTATAGTTAAATAAATGATTTTCATCGTTTATTAAACAACTTCTATCAATCTCATTAATATTTATATCATTTATATGATTACATAACCTATGAAGGTCTTCTATGAATGAAAAGATAAAGACAATATTGTAATCTTTATATTTGTAAATAACATTGGTGCATCTTAATTGGTAAAACTTTTTTTGCTCTATTAACTGTTTAGTATTTTGTGGCAATTCATCTAAATTAGTACAGTTATTAAATAGCACTTCATTTAGATAAGTACTAATAGCTCTTATAGAAACATGACAAGGATTATCTCCTGGTTCGCGCGGAATTTCATTTCCATTGTTGTTTTGCCTTAACCATTCATAATAATGAGGATTGTGAAACTGCCCTGTTATGATTTCACCAGTTCTCCAAGAGAATGCTGTCTTACACTCAATGCACCACATTTGGTCACATCCATCAATCTTAAAGATTGGAACGGAGCATTTAGGACAATTCTTACATTCTTTAGCAAGAAGTTGTGCTGTTTTAACGGCATCTTCATTGCATGTATGAGGTGGTAACTCTGTTGTCCCATCTTCATTACATACTCTTTTACCAATTACTTCATGGCAATCCTTACACGTGTAAGTTTCACAAAGACCACATTTCCATTGGGAAGATAGAAACCCTTTACAATCATCGACACAACATTTTTTAATAAAGGTATTGTTAGTTCTTTTTCTTTTTCCAGAAGAATTCTCAAGATTCCATATCTTAACATCAAAGTCATATAGTTTCTCTTCCATCTTTCTTCTGAAAATCTCTCTTTCTCTTTGTAGTTCTTTTATCATGTTTTCTTTGTCAAGAATTTCCATAGTTGCCGGTATCAATGATTTCTCTCTTTCAAACAACATATCTTCGCGATGATTCTTGTATTCTTTATTTATGAATATCTTAGTAAAGTTATTAACTAAAAACTCACGATTCCAAGGATGTTGACAATTCATACATCTAGCATCGTTGACACTATCCAGTATATACTTTTTAGTGCAATGAGTACAAGATGAATAATCACATTTGGTACATGTGATTTTGTTACCAGTTCTATATGACACATCATCTATCTTAATGCATTTATTATACTTCTCAAGACAGATATTACATTCATCACCCATAATGATTCTTTATTATAATAAGATAGGAGAATAAGAAATTCAATTTTTTATTCGTTGTGTTGTAACTATCGTTTTATTTCTATAATATGATTATTTGATTACTTCTTTAAGTTTTTCAAAATCTCTGTATATATAAGGTCATTTACATAATGACTATCAACAGAATAGTACACCTTCCTAATACCTATTTTATGGATTTTATTAGCACAGTTCATACATGGTTTTGACATTTTAAGACAATCCTCTTCACTTAATCCATTCCGTATCCTAACAACATACAATGAACACTTACTAATAGTCTTCTTATTTTTATATTTCCTATTTAACTTATTAACAGCATCAATCTCAGCATGAATACTAAATTTCTTTAAAGAAGGATGCTTCTTATTATGACCACATGAAATAATTGTATCATTATAAACAATTACACAACCATGTTTATGAGTTAAATTAGAATGTTTTGCATAATTTGCTGCTTCATTTAAGTATATAGAATGCTTTGTTTTAAATGTATCCGTAACATTCTTTTTAATATTATTTGTAAAGGAGTATTCATATTTAGATAAAGTAATCTCAATTGCCTTCAACAACTTTAAAATAAATTCACAATTAATATCATTCTTGTTAATAAGTGAATCAAGATTAGAATTGTTTATTAAATTATCTATAAGGTTCTTCATCAAAACAGGATTTAACATATCATTTGTTATATCATAAAGATTCATAATAGAGTTACGCAGAATAATTTTAAACATATTATATTTTCAATTTTTTTTAGATTTATATAAAGGCAAATTTAATTAAATTAATATAATGGATATTGATGAGTATAACAAATTATTAACTAACTATGTATCTAGTTCTATTAGAATATGTATTGAAAAATGCTGTGGATATTCTTTTATGTTTGTTCTAAATAACAACTCTAAATTAAGCGATTTATATAGATATGTAATACAGTTTTATAGTCATGTTACAGAACCAATTTTATTATATTTGGATTCAGAACATAAAATGATGGTACCAAATAATGATATTCTATTACAAACATATTTAAGAGAAAAAAATATAACATCATTTACTGATATTAGTATGCCAGTTGTTTATAAATTTTATTTAGATTTATGTAGTAAACATAAAAAGATATATAATCAAAATTATTTAAATAATAATAAATAATTTATATTTATAATAATATAAATGAACCAAAAATTTGTACATTTTGTTGAGGGCACTAGGTGCTCTGATATATATAAGGGTAAAACATTAAAAAATAAAATAGAGCATTTTTTAGATATTGATATCAAATTATTTAGAGATGGAATTGTAGAAAAGAAAAATGATTCACTCCTTGATAAAACAGTTTATTTAGTTTTTGAGAATCACCCAAATAGTTTAGATATGACATATGGAGAGCATATGCGGGTATCATTATATTTCGCATTTAATAGTTTAATGGCATTTTTTATATTTCTAGTTCATGCCTTCCTTCCAATTCTATTTAATCATAAAGGTACAGAATTATTAGAATATACAATAGAACTTTCAAAAGCTGCTAATAATTTAAATAAAAAAAATAATTAAATATTTTTATTAATAAATGGCAAAAAGAAAATCGAAGGCACCTGAAATGGATTTAAGTAATTTATTACCTCTTCTTATTCCGATAGCAATTTATGGCATTATGTATAAATATTTAGACGATTTAGAAAAGAATAAAGAATGTAAATGTTCTGAAAATGAAAACAGAACATTGCTAAAAAAATTAGTAATATCCACTTTATCTGTTATAGTTGTATTTAATATTTTACCATATATTCTTAAAGGTCCTTTGCTAAATAGTTTAGGCTCTATATTAGCATTAGTTTCTATTGGTTTATTTATATATTTATGCTACACATTTATTAAATATGAAAAGTTCTTATATAGCAAAGATTGCAAATGTTCTGAAGATATAAAGAAGACTGTATTTAGATATTATCTATACATGGGTATAGTATTATATGCGTTAGTGATATTATTTAATCTGTTTTATATTTTTTTAATTATACAATCATCGCAAAATAATTCTGTAATAAGAACTAATTTATAAATTATATATCATAAATTATATATCATAAATTATTTGTTTTAAATTAGATTTTATAAATTAGATTTTTATTCATTATCAGAATCATTTTCATCATCAGAAATAATATTATATAATGAATCATTTTCATAGATTTCATCAAACTCTGGATTATTTTTAGTAATAATAGATGGTTTAATAGAAAAACCTTCTATTTCTTGTAATAATAGTTTTAATGAATATGGTGTAACAACATTAGAGAAGTCATAAATATCTTCATCATATGTTGTTTTAGGACTTCGAGTATCACCCATTGCCAATGTTCCATATTTATTTTCGATAGTATAACCATATTTATCAGAACGCTCCATCATACTTTCTTTAATAAATGAACCTAACCCATGACCAAGTATAGCATTAGTTTCCATCTCACCTACTCTTAAACCTCCACCATTTGCTCTACCTTTTGTTGGCTGTTTAGTAGTTGCAGTAATAGGACCAGTTGTTCTATAGTTAACTTTATCTGAAACCATATGTTTAAGACGATAATAGTATGTTGGACCAAAGAATATATGACAGGGTATTTGTTCGCCTGTTAATCCGTTATATAATATTTCATCACTATATTTATGTAAATCATCATTGTCTAAAATATTAAATATTTTTCTAGTATTTTGATTATTAAAAGCAGTTCCATCAAATGTTATACCATGCTTACAACCTAATTTACATAAAACACATTCGATTAATTGTCCGATTGTCATTCTACTTGGTATAGCATGTGGATTTACAATAATATCAGGTGAAATACCATCTTTATTAAAAGGCATATCTTCTTGTGCATATATCATACCACATACTCCTTTTTGTCCATGTCTAGATGACATTTTATCACCTAGTTCTGGTTTCATACTTTTTCTCATTCTAACCTTAATTTTTTTAAGACCTTTCTCTTTCTCATATACAAATACTTTATCTACAAATCCTTTAAGTGTTTTACTACCAGTAACAGATTTATCAAAATATTTTACATTTTTAACCTTATCAGAAAATATATTACCATCATTCTTTTCCTCTACTGTTTCAGAAATTATATTAACTTTACCCAAAATAACATCATCTTCATCAATATATGTATTTTCTTTTGGAATACCATTTTCGTCAATATAATCCCAATTTGCTAATTTAAATTTAACAGATTTACCTTCTTTTACTAATTCTAATGGATTCGCAAATTTAAGTTGTTCATTTGACGATGAACTTTTATCTTCTTCATTTATGAATGATTTAAATTTAGTTATATTAAACATTCCTCTTTCAATTGAGTTCTTATTTACAATTATAGAGTCCTCTTGATTAAAACCGGTATATGTAGCAATTGCTACAATTAAATTTTCACCATTAGGTAATTCTTCATTGTGGGTATATTTTGTATATTTAGTATGAACTATTGCTCTTTGTGGGTAATGTATAATATAACCTGCGGTATCAATTCTATTATTGAAATTTGTGGCATAAACACCGATTGCCTGTTTACCTTGCTGGCATCCAAAAGCATTACGGGGATATGGGTTATGGTCAAAAAATGGAATAATATTTGTATATACACTAAATATTGTGGAAGGATCAATTTCACAGTAATTATATTTATAATTTTTATTATCTAAATATTTACGATTCATTGCTATTAAAGAATTATTTGTTTCCTCAATATCTACATACTCTATTACAGATGAATATTCTTGTAATTTTTTTAAATCAATAGTATTATTTGTTTTAAACTTACTTAATAAATCCTTGTTATATTTATCATTTGATAAATTAATTTTATTTAATAATTTACCCTTTATTAAATCATACCAGTTAATATTATCTTTTTTAATATTATCAATTAAATCAGACTCATCTAATAATAATTTATTTTTTTTAACAATGTATAAAGGTCTTAATAATCTACCAGCATTACATTGTATATGTAATTCATTTAATTGTACATACCATGATACAGATACTAGTTGATTAATGATGCCACATTGCTTGAATAATTTAAGTTTTTTATAAAATGTATTAGGTTCGAAATGAACTCCTAGCCAATTATTATTAACAAAAATTTTAACTGCTTTCATAACATTTTTAGTTGATATTTCTGACAGATATAACATTCCATGGTCTCTACAACACTCTATAATCTCTTTTGAATCAATATCATATGAAACAGATGTAAAAACTGGGAAATGTTTAAGAAGACCAATATTAGCACCATCTGGACTTTCCACAGGACACATTGCTCCAAACTGTGCTGAACCTAAACGGTGAGGTTCCACTAATTTAACAGACCTATCAATTGGAGTATTAATACGGCGAACATGAGATAAATAACCTAAATAAGATAAACGACTTAAATCCTGTACTACTCCTTCTTTACTTGGGTCATTAACCCCTCCCCAATTTCCTTTAAATGACTTAATTATATTTTCACTTATAATAGTTGTATCAAATAATTTTTTTATATTATTACTATTAATAAGACCTTTAATATCGCCAGTTGATTTCCAATGACCTTTATGGTATTCATTGTCCATAATATTTTTAATGTTATTTCTTAACTTATTATATAAGTCTCTAAAAAGATTTGATAACATAAATCCAGATAAATCAACTCTTTTATACAGGTAATTATCTTTATTAGTTGGTTTATCTATTTTAAACTGAACTCTTAATAATTTATTAACTAAATGACCTAAAAATAATGCCTTATCCCTAAAATTATGACCTACATTTGGTAGAAAATCATTAGTTAGAATATATTTGAGAGCATCAACATCTTTATATTGTATAAATGATGATAAATATTCTAATGCATGTTTTTGATCATATATGTAATTACTTGTTAATATAGAATTTCTTAAGAAATCCATATATTGTGAATTAATATCATCATCTGTATCATAAACAATATAATTTAAAATCTCTTTATCGCTTTCTATACCTAAGGCTCTAAACATAATAAAGAGGGGTATATTTTTATTAATATTAGGACAAGTGATTATAATATCGCCGTAAACCTTACTAGTTGATTTTTGATTTGTAATAAAAAATTTAATTGTTTTTGGGAACAGGGCATTATCTTCACTTGTACAGCGAACTAATGCTTGATAAGTAAAATTGGGGTCTTTTGATTCTTCTATAAATATTTTATTTGTTGTAATTCTTTCTTGACTTATAATTGTTTTTTCTTTTCCCGATATAATAAAATACCCACCTTGGTCATATTGACATTCACCCATTTCTCTAAGAATAGATGGAATTTGATTATTTAATATACACATATTTGAATGAACCATTATAGGAATTACACCAAGTTCTTTATTTTTAAAAGTTTTTGTATTTACCTCTTTTTTACCATCATTATACTCAATGTATTCTACTAATATATCGGCTGTTAATTCAGATATATAATTTAAATCTTTTAATCTAGCTTCATTTGGATATAATGGTTTAGTTTCTCCATCAAAATGAATAACTGGTTTCCCTAAATATACATTTTCACCTTCTTTACCACCAATGTAAACATTTACTTCATGTTTAAGATTACCATTTTCATCATCTTTTAACATAGTAAAAGGATTTAGAGTTTTAATAGTATATGGCAGCTTATTTAATACAAAGTCATTATAGGAGTCAATTTGTGATTTTGTAAAATAATATTTTTCAGTATTAAAATAGGAATTAATAATATTCCAATCTATATTTTTATTATTAATGTATTCCATTTATTTATATTTATTATATTTATTTAAATTTTAAATTTAATTAAATTTAATTTTTAGTAAAATTAAAAAAATAAGAAGTTAGATAATTTATTTAAATTTATTTAAATTTATTTTTTATTTGTTATCTTAAAATTTCCAGAAGAACTATTTAAAAAATTTGTACTGATCTTATTACCTCTTTTTTTTGTAGATGCTTTGCTATTACCTCCTTTTTTTGTAGATGCTTTGCTATTACCTCCTTTTTTTGTAGTCTGTTTTTTTGGCATTTTATTTAATTATAATATTAAAAATATATCTGAAAGCATAAAATAAAAAATAAAAAAGTATTATAATTTGTATCAATTATGGTTTTTAAATAATTAATAAGTTCTTTTTTATTTAAATTTATTAATTCATCATAATTAATAATTTTATTATTTTTAATATTAAATAATTCATAATTTAATAGTTTTGATGTATAAAATCTTATAAAATTTTTTAGTAAATTTTTATTAATATAGAATAAAATTATTATATAATAAATTATATTTATATCCTTATTTAGGTAATAATATTTAGTAAATAATTTAAAATATTCATTGTAATCCGTATAATCTTTATTAATGTAATTTTCTTTTAGATTAATATAATTATCATCTAGAATAATATCATATTTGTTTATGATATTTAAAAAAATATTTTCTGAATCTACAAATATAGACATATTTATATATATTATCAATAAAAAACTAGATATTTAACTTAAAATGCTTATACAATAATTTTATAATTATCATATAAATCATCATTGTGTATTGGCGAAGGAGATTTAAGATTTAGTGTTGGATATTTTTTATTAATATTCTTTATTTTTTTATAAGTGTATGCTTGTGTTTTCAATAAATTCTTATGTATTACCTCATCTAGTCGTTTTCCTTTTTTAGAAAACATTGGAGCATCAACTTTAAAATTATACATAATATTTAAAATCTCTTTTCTGGTATCAAGTAATATATCAACATAATCTATATCATATCTATCAATTATTAAATTATAGTAAATTTTTAAAAAATTCTCAATTAAAATTGTTAATTTTAAATAGTCTCCTGTATCATAGGGTTCTATGAATCTTAAATTATATAAAATTTTTTCTAGAAATTTATCATTCTTTAAAAAGATAAACTTTTTTGGTTTATTATAAATTGGATATATGTTAAGATTATCTATATAATGATTATCATTATTATGTGTTTTAATTTCTTTGTCAATTATCTTTGTGGTATGTTCATTAATTAATTCTTCTTTATTTTTTAGTTCCTTATTATTTAGTTTGCCAAATATATCATACAAGTATATAAAATATAATAAAATTAAAAACATAATTAATACAACATTTTTAGATCTATATACAATAATATTATATACAAAAGCAACAATAATAAAAACTAATAATGAATATTTATTAGTTATTAACTCTTTCATTTAAATTAAATATATATTATATTTTAATATTTGCTAAGCATCGGCAATTTCAATCATAGCTAAAAATATAGCAATTAGTATAATAAATATCCCTATATATATTTGCCTGTTTTTAATACCTAATATTTTCCTAATTTTTTTATTTGTTAATTTTTTGCTTTTTAAAAATTCATCTAACATATCATTTACATTTTGAAAAGTATTAATAATAATAGTCATTAATGGTGTTTGTAAAAACTCTCTCTTTTTTGCTTGTTCTTTATCATATTCTAAAACTCTATCGATAACTTCTTTCATATCCTTTTCCTTACTCTTAATTTCATCATAAATAGTATTGTTTTTAGTTGTTTTTAGACCATTAATAATTTTGGATAAATCACCAATCTTTCCCATAGTTAATATTTATATTTATTTATATTTAAATTATATTTATTAAATTTGGTTGTGAAATAAAGTGTCTTACACAGCACATTCTTTGTATACCTAATTTTTGTAAAGCTATTTTTTGTGGGTTATTATCAAAATATTTCATAGGGTCATCATCCTCTGTTATTGTAATATCATCTATCGTAAATTCCTTCTTTTTAGTATCATTCTTCTTTGTTAAATTTTCATATTCATTCCATTTATCGGCTAATACTTTACCGCAAGTAAAACAACGTATAGGAATAATCATCTTTTAAATAGTATATAATATATTATTTAAATAAATTCAATTTTTATAAATTTGAAAATTTTATATAAAATTATATATATAAATAATATTAAAATGGAGTTTTGCGAAAAATGTAATAATATGCTTTATATTAACATAGATAGTTCAGATGAAGGGAATAATAAATTAAAAAACTATTGTAAAAACTGTAATTTCTCAAAAGAACTTCCAAGTGATAAAAGTATGGCTATAATTGAGAATGTGTATGAGAAAACTGAAAATATTAATTATAAATTATTTATTAATCCGCATATTAAGCATGACCCTACTTTACCAAGGGTCAATAATATAAAATGTATTAATAAAGAATGTACTAAAAAAAAAGAAGATATGAATGAAGTCATATATATTAAATATGACAATGAAAATATGAAATACTTATATTATTGTGTTCATTGTGGAAAGTTCTGGAAACTAGATTAAATAATCAATATACCTAAGATTAAATATAATTAATGAAATAACTAAATTTGTTACACCTGAACCCGCATATTTGAAATATATAATATTTTCAGGATTTCCATGTATAAGTGTTAAAAAAGATAAAATATTACTATTTTTTTTTATTTTCTCTTCATATCCATTGTATATACAAGTAGTAATTATAAAAAATATACTTATAATACCAATAATAATTTTTGTATTTGTTTTTATATTTAATAGTAATACTGTAATAATTAATAAAGAAACTTTTAACCAATCAGATACATGGTCATAAATATCTCCAAATTTACTAGTTAATTTATATGTTCTAGCATATGAACCATCCATACAGTCAAAATAATATCCAATGAACCATAATACTGCTCCAATTTTATAATTATTATTATAAATATTATGTATACCTGATAAAGCAAATAATAATGACATTGTTGTTATCATATTCGGTGTTATATTTATTTTTATAAAAACTTTTCCTACATTAAAAGAAATATCATAGAGTATATTATCAATTGGATCTAGATATTTAGATTCTAATTTTTTTCCATTATCCATTTATAATAAGAAATTATTTAAAAATTGAAATAATATTTAAATAAATTAATGTAATACTAATATAAAATGAATGAAACAAGTAAAATAGTAACATTCAATGAGATTAATAAAAATTATGATCCAAGTAAGAATGTAAGTGTTAAATTTATGACTATATATGAAAAAACATCTCTTTTAGGATTAAGAAAACAGCAATTAGCAAATGGAGCACAATCTTATTTAGATTCTAAGTTACTTGAGAATGTAAAAGATATTGAGGAAATAGCACATTTAGAACTAAAACATAAAAAATTACCATTTTTAATTTGTCGTTCATTTAATAATGAATATAAAGAATATTGGAAAATCGAGGATTTAATTATTTTATAAAATCTTTTAACAGTTATACTATCATCTTTGGGGTTGAAAAAATATATTCTTCATCATCACTGTGAGTTCTAAATATTTTTTCATATTCATCATCAATTGTATCTGGTATTACTGGGGTATATGTAGTCTCCTGAATTTTATCATTTACAATCTTTGATGATTCACTTAATTTATTGTATTTATTATTTTTACAACAAGCAAATATATTTAATATATAAAAATGATGGAGGAAAATAATTATGATAAAGAATATCAAGAATTAGAGAAGAAAATACAGCATATAAAAGTAGGTGCGAAAACATTAATGATTATATTAGAATATGTTCTAGATATTGTCGAGCATGTTGAAGGAATTAAAGGCAATAAGAAGAAGACCCTAGCTATTCTATTAATTACAAAAGTTGTAGAAAACGCAACACTTGATGAAGATGATAAAAATTTATGTATGGCAATGATTGATAATGGTGTTATTGGAGATACAATAGATTTAGTTGTAAACGCACATAATGGTAAATTAGATTTCGGTGATGTTGTTGAAACAGGTAGCAAGTGCTGTTTTTTTATATTACTTAAAATGCTTTCTGATAGAAAGGATAACCGACAAAAAAATAGACAAACAATAAAAGCTAAGGAATAAACTTAATATTTGTATTTTAAATTTGTATTTTAAATTAATATATTAAGAAAATATAGTAAATGGGTAATACATATTCGACTAAAAAATGTATTCATTGTAAACTATCAATCGGTGATTATGGATTAGATTATATATGTCATATAACAGGTAAAGGTAAATGGAACAATATTAATATATGCCCTGAATGCCTGTATAATAGAATTGAAAAAAATAAAAATGTAAAAGAAAATTTAAGTTTAAAAGTTGATTATAATGATGATTTTAACAATAACAAATTGGGATAATTTGTTTGATTTTTTTTATTAATTTAAAATAATAATTAAATTATGAATAATCAAATTAAAAGAGATTTAGTTAATAAAATATTAAAACTATCTAAAATTCAGCAAAATGAAGTTTTTAATATAATTAAGAATGAGGGTATAAATTATAGTAGTAATAATAACGGTATTTTTATTAATTTAACAAAAATTGATATTGATTTAATAAGTAAGATAAATGTTTATATTGATTATTTAAAAAGCAATCAAGAAAATCTAAATAGAATTGAGGATTATTATAATACCATAACAATGTATAATGAAAATGAAAAAAAATTATATAAAATAGTTAATTTTGATGAATATATAAATTTACAAAATACCAAGTTTTTAGAAAATATAAAAAACGATTTAAATTTAAAAAAGAAAAAAGAAATAAATTCTAAATTTATTAATACTATAAAAAAATATCAACGATTGCTATTTTTAAATTATGAACATGATAATCTAAATGATTTAAGCAAAGAAAATTATTTAATTAAAAATTGAAAAATATTTAGAAATATTTTATTAAATTTATTTAATTATGGATATCAATAATTTATATGAAGGAATTATAAATGATAAAATTTATGTAGATTTAAAAAATTATGAAATAGATATTCAGGATACTACAAATAATTATGATAATATATTTAGTGATATGTCACTTAACTATATTAGAAATAATAAAAATTATAAAAATAATCAAAATTATCAAAATTATCAAAATAATGATGTATTAAATATTTATAAAAAAAATGATAGAACGGATAACAAAATACCCAACACTGTTATGAAAAACGATAAAAAGAAAACTACTTCTTATAAATTTATTGAAAACTCATTTCTAAAAGAACTATCAAATATTACTTTTTTAGAATTAAATGAAATAAAGGAAAAAATTAAAGACTATGTAAATTCTACATCTACAAATGAGTATTTAAAAACACTATCACGGTCATATAAAAAATTAAGAATTGATATTAATAATGTTTTAGTAAAAAATTTAGATAATAATTTATTTAATGAACTTTTCAATATATTTTGTAAACTATTTAATTTTAATATAATAGTTCTAAATGAAAAAAAGAATATATATATTATGTTTACACTTGATAAAGCACTCGATTATTATTTATTTAATGAAATAGAAGATGATAAATTTAAAAATTATAAATTCGAAGAAGTTTTAAAAGAGCAATCTATTATCAATATTTTAAAAAAATATAACAAGAAATTGGAATTAAATAAAATAAAACAGCTAAAAGTAGATGAATTAAAAAATTTAGCAAAAGAATATAAAGTAAATATTAATCAAAAGAAACAGGATTTATTAAATGATTTATCTAAATTTATTTAGCAAATTATATTAATATTTAATACATTAACTATACTAATATATTATTTTTTTTATTAATTTTTAAAAATTTGAAGAAAATCGTATAAGAATAATTATATCTATATTAATTAATAGAGATATGGACATTTCTTCGATTTTTGTTAAAATCAAAGAGTATCTACAATACTCAATTGATAATGATGATTATGAATTAGAAACTATTTTAACATCTAAAATCAATGAGGATGTATTTAAAAGGGTCTTTAAATATTTACTTAATGACTATGAACAAATTACAGAAAACAATAATGAATCACTTGATATGAGAATAGTGTCAATTAAGAAATTTGAAAAGTATCGTTTAACAATAGACGAAAGATTGAATATTTTAAGATATTGTAAAACAAATAGTGTTGATGAAAAAATTTTAAAATATGGGGAAAAAAAGAGATTAGCAAAGTTTCCCCCAATTATATCAGAGAATTATCCATTTCGTATGAATCTAAAAGTTGATACTGATTTAAATGATGAAGAGAAAAAATCTGAAATTTATAAATCATTAAGGAATGCCAAAAAATATTATCGTCATAAAAAAAGATATAGTTTCTTATCTAAAAGTAAATTATTTAAAATTGACATTACTATTGTTAAATCATCTAAACAAAATTCAAAGAAAATTGTAGACAGTGGTTTATTAAATAGTACACAAGAGTATGAAATAGAAGTAGAATTTATCAATAAGAATTTAGATACAAATTTAAATATTGATAAAATTGTCAATGAATTATTTAATATAGTTGGAAACATATTATTAATTGCTGATAATACCAAGTATTTAATGACTATACCAGAAAGAGATGAAGTTAAAAAAGGTTATATTCAGTTGGCTTTTGATATGGATAAAAAGAAAGCAGATAATTTTGTAATTAGAAATCCAAAACATCATTTTATAGGTCCACAACCTGTAACATTAGAGTTAGAAAATTTATTAGATTATGATTTAAATGATAAATCAATTTTAAAAAATTATTCAGTTACAGATAAAGCAGATGGAGAAAGAAATTTACTTTACATTCATACAGATAATAGAGTATATTTAATAAATAATAGATTAAAAATTACATATACTGGATTAAAACACCCACATGCTAAAACTATTATTGATGGGGAATTAATTACAAAAGATAGATTTGGAAATAACATGAATTTATACGCAGCATTTGATGTGTATTATCATAAAGGGAATAATGTTTCAAATAAACCATTAATATCAAAGGGTAAAGACAGATTAGATATTTTAAAAGAAGTAATTGAGAGCAAAGAGAATAAATTTGTATCAGTAAATAAAGACAATAAATTAAATGTCAAATTAAAAGAGTTTAAATATGGTAATGATGAAAAGATATTAAAACATAGTAAAATCATAATTGATAATCATAAGAATGATAATATTGAGTATTATGTAGATGGTTTAATATTTACACCAATTAATTTAAATGTGGGATCAAAAAAGGAAGGCGATGATGGTAGTTTAACTGGTACATGGAATAAAGTATTAAAGTGGAAACCAGTTGAGGATAATACTATTGACTTCTTAATTAATTTTGTGCGTGATACTGATTTAAATGGTGAAATTTATAAGTATTGTAAATTATATGTAGGATATAATCAAGATTTAGAAATAGACCCATTAAAGATTTTAAAGCATGAGTTTGAGGATAATATTTATGCTAAAAAAGAATTTGGCGAAGTATATTTAAAATATAATAGCAATCGCCATTTAGTTACAAATGATGATGATGTAATTAGTGATAATATGATTGTAGAATTTGCTTATGATAATGATACTGATAATGAGTTTTTAAAATGGGTACCATATAGAATCCGCCATGATAAAACTGAATTATATAAAATGACAAATAAAATATCTGGAACTGCTAATGATTTTAGTACTGCTCAAAATGTATGGAATACTATACAAAATCCAGTAACTTATGATATTATTACAGGTGTAGAAAAAGTAGATAATAGTATGGTAGTTAAAAACAGTGATGACAATGATGTATATTATGCCCGTGAAGTAGCAAGAAATGAAAGTTTACTAAAAGAAATGAATTCTTTCCATAATTACTATGTTAAAAATTTATATTTATACAATCGTTTTAGAGGTAAAAAATCATTATTTGAGATTGCTTGTGGTAAGGCTGGGGATATTCACAAATGGTCCAAAGCTAATTATAAATTATGTATTGGTTCAGATATAAGCAAAGACAATATTTATAATGTAAAAGATGGAGCTTGGAAGAGATATATACAAGGGGTTAAAAAAGGGTCAATTGATATTGATAAACAAAAAATGATATTTTTAACATTAGATGGGAGTAAAGAATGGAATAAACAATACCTAAATTCTATTGATGATGAGAAATCTCAAAGATTTGCGAAAATACTATTTGGTTTAATTAATAAAAGCGATTTTGAGAAAGATGAAGCTAGTTTATTAAAATTCTACAATAAAATCAATAAAAAATTTAATCTTGTAAGTTGTCAATTTGCGATTCATTATATGTTTGAGAATGATACAACATTAGATAATATTGTTAAAAATATAGATATGGTATTAAAGGAAGGTGGTTATTTCTTTGGAACATGTCTTGATGGATATTTAGTTAATGAAAAGTTAAAAAATACAAATGAAATTAAAGGTGAAATTGATGGTAAATTAGCATGGTCTATTCAAAAGAACTATGATAATTATAGTACTAAACCTCTTGAGAATGTAGGTAAAAAAATTAAAGTGTATATACAAACAATTAATCAAATTTTAGATGAGTATTTAGTTGATTATGAATTATTAAAATATAAATTGGGTCAATTTAATATTAGACCAGTAGAAGGTGATGATTTAGGTGAATTAAAATTAAAAAGTGCGTCTGGATCATTTGAAGATATATATAATGAATTTATATCAAATAAAAAAAATAAAATAGAAATGAATGATTTACAAAAAGAATATTCATTTTTAAACAGGTTCTTCATATTCAAAAAATATAGTAATTAAATAAAATGAATAATACTCTAATAACTATATTCTCTTTTTTATTTGTCGTATTAATATTATCTTTAATAATACATTTTAAGTTTAATAATAATGATAAGTATGATGATAATACCAGTAAAATTAAAAAAAGTGTTGTATTTGCAGATGAATTAAATAAACCTTTGAAAACAATAATAAAAATAACATAAATATAAATATATATTAAATAAAATGATATATTTACAAAGTGGTAAATATTTTTATAAAAAAACAAATAATGGTAAAATGTCAAGAATATCAAAAAAAGTATATATGGAAAATATAGATAAAATAAAAGAAAGTAGTGGTGGTGATGGGAAGCGGAAGAGGAAATATGGTTCTCGTGTTATACCTTCTAATACACCTCCCAACCCAGTAGAAGAAGGTATGTTTTCTACATTAATAAGGGTTAAAGATCAAAAGTTTATAGATAGTACAAATTATCGTATTTTTAATAAAGATTTTAAAGGATGTAATATAAATGATTTTAAAAATAAAAAATTAGATATAGAAGATTTACATAAATTATCTAAAAGTAGTAAATTTAAAGAAGATGAGGATGATGTGATTAAATTATTTAAGTCAACATCAAAAGAACATGTGGATCCAATGTTATCTAGAGAATTAAAAAATTCTATTATTTTAGAATGTATGCAGAATGATATACCTAGATTTACACCAAAACTGAAAGGATATATTAAGAATTTAAACAGAATTAATAATTTTAGTTTTACTCGTTCAAACAGAATTAATAATACTCATTTTACTCGTTCAAAAATAAATTATGGAATAGTTTATGAAGATGGAGGAATTAATTTAGATATGTTAAAAAATGAGTTAATAAATAATAAAAATGTAGATGTAGATGTAGATATAAATTTTAAAGATTTTGTAAATATTCTTATAGGGTTAATGAATATTCATAAAAACAAATTATTGCATATGGACATTAAATCATTAAATATATTGTACAATAAAGAAAAAGGAAAATTTTATTTAATAGATTTTGGTACATTATATAATTACTCTCCAGAGAAACAAGAACTTTTCTCTTTTATGAAGAATGATTTAAATGAAGGCCTTTTTGACGAGGAACAATTTTGGCAACTTATTGAAGAAGAAATTATTATTCAATATCAACATAAAGAAATTCTAAAAAAAATGATTGAAAGCAAGGACAAATTTACAAATTTGAGAATATTAGATATTAAAACTATCGCTGATGCTATGGTTGGATTAATTGAAAAACTACCTGATAATAATAATAAAAAAACAAAATTATTGGATTTCTTTAAATATATGAAAGAACCAGAGATAACAGAGATAGACAATGATTTAATTATTAAATATAATAAAATATTCAACCCAAATAATGGTGGAAAAAGTAAAAGAAATAAATCAGCAAAAAAAGATAATAATAAATTAGCAAAAAAAGATAATAATAAATTAGCAAAAAAAGATAATAATAAATTAGCAAAAAAAGTTAATAATAAATCAACAAAAAAAGTTAATAATAAATCAACAAAAAAATATAATAATAAATCAACAAAAAATATATAAATATAAAAAAATTGAAATTTTATATAAAGATATATCATGTTATAAAACTATAAATAAGATGGAAACCCGTAGTCATACACGTACTAATTCTACAACAAATTTCAGATACCATCCATACTATCAAAGAACTAGCAGGAGGGAGTCTTTTACAGATAGTCAATTTAAAATTTGGAAGCAAAGAATTGATAAGTATGTATATGATACAATTGGGCATCATTTAGAAGATTTACCAGACTTACAATATCGACGATGGTTTGATGAAGGTTACCTTAAACCAAAACAAGTATCACACATTGTTCTAGGTGAATACTATCAAATCTACAATCTAAATCAACTATATTTTAACTATTAGAAAAAATTGAAATTTTATTTAAAACTATTTCTTATTATATATATAACTATACCAGAAGTTGTTTTGATATGATGACTGAAAAGATGCCGACAAATGCTGTTAATGTTCCGACACCCAATCAGTACTATGGAGGAAACCCTGGTGTTTATACACCTCCAACTAATTCTCATTATACTCAATTACCAACAACTGGCGTATCAGATGAAATTATGAAGATTAGTATTGGTAGAAGTGGAAAAGTATTCAAAGCAATTACACGCCAAGCAAGTGTCAATTATATTTGGTATAATAAAGAGAAGCATTATGTAGAAATCTGGGGTCCCGAAAACAACCTTCCAAATGCCCTTAAAAGAGTATTTGATAGAATCCAAAGGATTATTACGAAAGTTGCTAATGGAGAAATTGATTTAAATAAAGAAACAAATAAGATTGTTAATAAAGAAAATGCAATGGATACAAGCTAAAAAAAAAATTGAAAATTTTACAGTGTCTATATTATCAACAATATCAACAATATCTACAGTTAACTACGGTATTATTAAAATGGATACTGTTAATAAAAATCAAAAAACAGTAGAAGAAAAGAAGCACTTGGAAAAAATATTAGATGACTACCGAAGGTTCTTGCTTTGTAGTCCTTTCTAAAAAATAAATAAAAAAAAAATAAAAAAATAAAAAATAAAAAAATAAAAAATAAAAAATAAAAAATAAAAAAACAAAATTTTTTATTTAAATGAAAGAGATTTTTATATAGTAATGGCAATACAAACTGTATTAAGCAATGTGTGTTGGAGTAATGTAAATAAATGTGTTCATGTAAAAGACTCAACTACATTTTGTGGCCATGGTAAACAATGTTTATGTGCTTGTATAATTGATACGAAAGACAAAAACTGTGGGAAAATAATAAGTATAGGGTTTAATAAATATAATACTGATAATACAACAGCTGTCGAGCATCCTAATAATGTTCATGCAGAAGTAGATGCCTGTATGAAATTAAAATTTAATCAAAATCCTGAAAAGAAAAAAAAAGTATATTTAGTTGTTTTTAGAGCAAATCCAAAGAGAACTAGATTGTTGATGGCAAAACCATGTAATAATTGTATTAAAACAATGTATTATTTGATACATAAAAAAGGGTATATTTTGAAGGGTGTATATTACACAGATGATAATGGCAATATTTGCTCTCTATAAATTATATTAAATATTGTTGTCAGTTTTATAAATATGTAAAATAAAATTTTTTATTTTAGTTTGTAATCTTTAATCTTGTTCTCTAAAATTTCCATAGGAATATTACCATCTTTTAAAACTAAATGATGATATTTTTTATATAAATCTTCCTTAGAATATTTATTATTAATTCTTTTATTTTTTTTCTCAAATTCTTTAAATCCATCAAGAAATATTATTTTCCCTATATAATAACTTACTGCTTGTGTCGGTAATCCAATATATCTCTCAAGTTCTCTTTTAATTTCTTCATTTGTTATTGGTACATTCTTTCTCATATATTTAAATGATTTATCATAAGACCATCCAAAGTGATTAATACCAGTATCAACAGCTAATCTATTAGCACGAAGAATATTAAATATTAAATGTCCATAATAACTTAATAAATTATACTCATCATCTTTCATATAGTTATATAGAGTTTCAGAATATAATGCCCACCCTTCAGCATAACAAGTATTATCGCCAATATAGTTTTTATATAATGGTATTTTATACATCATAGGGTAAGCATGTTGATAATGATGACCAGGACTAGCCTCATGTATTGATAGAGTTAAAGTATTATAGGTTTTATGATCATTCATATTTTCAGCATTTAAATAAAATATACCCTTTCGTTGATTTTTAGCAGTATAAAATGTAAGTGGATAATATGATGCTAGTGCTGAACCTTTTTCGAATTGTTTTGGATATGTTCTAATTTCATAATCTTTATCAACATCTTTCATAAATAATTTTTTTGTAACCTCGTTCTTAACAAAATTCCTTAAATTATTAAAATCTTTAAGCATTTCATTAGCATTTTTATATGTATATTTTTTTTCATTAAGCATGTATTCATTAAACTCTGTATAGGATTTATCACTATGACCTAATTTATTTTTAATTTTAATAATTTCTCCCTTTAATTTTTTTACTTCTCTTAATCCTAAATTATGTATATCTTCCGCAGAATATTTAGATGTAGTTAGTGTAGAATTAATTAGAGATTGATAGATTTCTTTACCATTTGGTAAATTTAAGTACCCTATTTTAGTTATACATTTTGGTAAATATTCTTTTTTTAAAAATTTAATTAACTCTTTTAACTTTATTAAATATTGCGGTATTGTATTATTAAGATAATTAATATAGTGTTTATTTTTTTTATAGTTTGATTTAACTTTTATTATGTAATCTTTTGATTTTTCTAAATCTTCTAATTGTTCTATAACTAGTTTACAAATCATTTTTGATAAAACAATCTTTTCCGCAATCCCTTTTTTCATTAGTCTAATATAGTCATCAAAAGATGGTAAATAACTTATAAATATTTTATTTAGATTTTCTAAGTCTTTAGTATCTCTGATTTTGTAAAATGTAGTCATAAATTCTATAAAAAATACAGCACTATTATGAAAACTTGATAAAGGTATTAAATCTATTTTAGTATTATGTTCTGATTTTTGTGATGGTGGTTTTTTATCACTTGCCGTATTTTTTAAATTATAATAATCATCTATTTCATATTTTAATAATTTATTATCATCTGAGTTTTTATTTTTTTCCTTCTTCAATAATTTTTTATATTTTTTATAAATATCATCTACTTTTTTAAAATATTCTTCGCTATATTGATTTTCATAAACCTCTAATCTATCTGTTAAACCAATATAATATTCATCTGTTGGAAATAATTTTAGATATTCATAGAAATATTTCTTTAATAAAGACATTATTTATATTATATAAATTTTTTATATAAATCTTAAAAAAAAAATTTAATTTAATTAATTTAAATTAGTTGATTTAGAGAATACCACTGAGTTTCATAGCACGAATCATACGAGTTACACCAATACCACCACCAGAACGAGGGAAGAATTCAAACTCAAGGAAATCATCTAGTTCCTTAAGAACGCGTTCGCGTGTGAATTGTGAAAATAGAGTATTCGCATATCCGCCATCACTGATAGTCATAAATTGACGACGCATCTCTTCCTTATCAGTACTTCTTTGGGCGGAACCAATAGTTTCTACACCATGAAGAATTACATCAATCTTTGCAGCAGTTTCACCATCACCATTTTGATGCATGTTCCAGAATGGAGATGTGTAATTAGGGAAATTCTTTAGGAAAAATACTTTGTGGAAATCTGTTTCAAGTGCTTCTTCATGCTCGTGTTCAAGCTCCTTTACACCGTACTTTTTAGCAACATCTAGATAATCTCCTTGCTGGAATTCACCACGAGTTCCAAAACCAAGGTATTCTAGCATTTCAGTCTCGAATTCTTGAAGTTCCTTAAGACCACCTTTAATCTCAAACTCAAACATAGGGAAAACCTTATCGTGGCGTCCAGGAACAGGGTTCGGCTCATTCCTATAAGAAGTAGAGACTGTAAAAAAACCGGGAGCTTCGGGGTTTTTAAGAAGTTCATATTCTAACCACATTTGACCAGTTTGAGGAAGAGGCCATACTTGACCGGCATAGTTATATGATGCTAGTGTTTGTGGGTCTTCACAAGCAGCTAGAATAGATAGCCTAGATTGCGTGTGAACTTCTAAGAAACCCTTAGAGACACAAAAATCTCTCATCTTCGCAACTGCCTTATTAAAGTCTTCTGTGGATAGATTGCATACACTTCCCGCTTCCATTTTTTTTATTTAATAATAATGAAATTCTTTTAAATAGTTTTTATAAATTATTTTTTGGTTGGTTTAAAAATATCAACTATGAAATTAATAAAATTAGGTTGATTGTTATATTCATAATCGTCATATTTTTTAGATAATATTTTATTATTTACTTCAGAGTAATTAATATTATCTAAATTATATTTTGTTTTATATTCTTTCAAATCTGTAAATTCTTTTTTGTGTTGTAATTTTATAGAATTGATATTTTTTAATATTTGATTTGATTTGTTTTTAAATTCCATATCATCTCTTAAATATCTATTATCATCATTACTCGTAGAAATATTATATTTTTTAAATACTGATCTATAATAATTAAATAATAATTTACTTAAATTATTAAAAATTTTAAAAGCAAAAAATAATAATACAATCAATGATATTAATGATAAAATTAAATTTTTTATGTAATCTTCATCTGTGTTAAAATTAGAAGATTTATTTTTAAGTTCGAATTTATTTATATTTTCTAAATAAGTATTTGTAGAATTTTGAGGAGCCATTAATAACACTTTAATTTATTAAAATAAATTAAATAAATTAAATAAATTAATATTAATTTATTTATAAAAAGAAATAATACTTTATATTAAATATGAATTTATCTATAAATTTATTAAGTGATTATGAAAGTTTATATCATGTAATTGTTAAAGATGTTTTAAAACATAAAAGAGAAGAATGTTCAGAAGACGCTCTTAATAAAAAAAAAATTGATAGATGTCATAATATATATGATTTAAAACAAGATGATTTTAAATCTTATTTAACACCCGAAAATCAAAGTGAAGTTACTAAACAAAATTCGTATCTTAAAAATGTTCAAAAAAAATTAGATAAAATTGAAAATAATGATGATAACAATATTATTGATATTCAACATCAAAATATAAAAAATAAGGAAAAGGTAATAAAGGGTTATACTGGAATTATTATATTTATTCTATCAATGATTATAATATATTATTTATGTATAATATGTGTCAATGTAAATGTAGGAAAAAAAGCCTCCAAAGAGAATGATAATATAAAAGGGTATATTGCTAAATACAATATGAGATCTTTATATTGCAATAATATTAATATTATTGCAGTTTTAATATATTTAGCTAGATTTGCTAATAATTATCAAACTAATGAAATAAATAAACTTGATAATGAAAAAAGAAAGTTAAATAAAATTAATGATAAAACACTATCTAATATAAACACAGCAATAGATGGTTTAAAAACAAATTTAGAAGGTTTGGTTTCTGATGATAAAGATTTAACTAATGGCGATTTAGATGATAATAATATTTCTAACATATCAACAAAATTATATACATTTATTACTAAATATAAAGAAGCGGAAGATCAAACAAATAATAATAAATTAATGAAAGAGAAAAAAATAAAAGATATTAATCATTTATTTACTGATTTTAAACATATAATTTATAAACAAGAAAATAATTTCAAAGATGTTATTATAGATAACTCAA
>Ga0181419_1000076_pt1 | contig 30891 bp, 48 predicted proteins | sample 42SPOviralmetaG_FD_130144 | JGI IMG/M metagenome (GOLD analysis project Ga0181419, IMG submission 130144) | Marine viral communities from the oligotrophic San Pedro Time Series (SPOT) site, San Pedro Channel, CA, USA - 42 SPOT_SRF_2013-04-24 | ecosystem: Environmental > Aquatic > Marine > Strait...
AGCAGGAGACGCAGGAATCGACCAAAACGTTGCGACAGACGCACTAGTTATTTCTCTACCTCAGATTCATTCTGAAAATATAGGTTTAACATATTTATTTAGAAATACAGGAGCAGACGGTAACAACATAATCACTTTAAGTCCACACTCTACAGATGGTTTTCACGGATCTATCGCTAACGCTGCAGCAGATTCTGTAGCTAGTGGAGTAGTAGACAAAGATTGGGTAAACACTAAAGCAACTGCAAATAGTGGAGACTATGTAATAATCAGAGCCGTAGCTTTAACAAAGTGGTTTATCGTAGGCGGTGTCGGAATATGGGCATCTGAAGCATAATAATTAATAAATAAATAAATAATAAAATGAAAAGAAATATAAATTTAGCGACTACAACTTCGATAACTACAAGTTATTCCGGTGAGTTCGGAAATCAGTATATCGCTGCTGCTCTTCTTTCTGCGAGTACAATCAATGACGGAGGAATTACAGTAAAACCAAATATCAATTTTAGAGAAACTATTAAGAAAGTAGACACTGGGTCTTTAGTATCTGATGCTACTTGCGACTTTAACCCTAACTCTTCTATTACTCTTACTGAGAGAATACTTGAGCCAGATAATTTACAAGTTAATTTACAAGTTTGTAAAAATGACTTTTTAAAAGATTGGGAAGCTCAATCTATGGGCTTTAGTGGATTTAAAAATCTACCTCCTCAATTCTCAGATTTTATCTTAGCTCACGTTGCAGCAGAGATAGCTCAAAAAACTGAGCAAACGATCTGGAGAGGTGTAGCTGCAAATGTAGGAGAGTATGCAGGTTTAGTTACTTTAGCCGCAGCAGACGCTACAATTCCTGCAGCTCAAAAAATTGCTGCCGTAGGTGGTGGAGTTGACTCTGCAAATGTAATAGCTCAAATGGGACTCGTAATTGACCAAATTCCTTCAGCTTTATATGGAAAAGAAGACTTGCACTTATACGTTTCACAAAATGTAGCTAGAGCTTATGTTAGAGCTTTAGGAGGTTTTGGAGCAAATGGACTAGGAGCAGCAGGTACTAACTCAATGGGAACTCAATGGTGGAATAACGGAAGTCTTTCTTTTGACGGAGTTAAAGTATTTGTAGCACAAGGAATGAATGACAATTCAATGATGGCTGCAGAGCGTTCAAACTTATACTTTGGAACTTCTTTAGTTGGAAATATGAATGAAGTAAAACTATTAGATATGAGCGATTTAGATGGCTCTTCTAATGTTAGAGTTATTTGCAGATTCTCTGGAACTGTGAACTATGGAATTGCTTCTGACATCGTAGTTTATTCTTAATAATTAAATTAACCAAAATTTAGGGTAGGTGGGACAAACCTGCTTACCCTTTTTTTTATAAAAATATATATCAATGAGTTGTTCAATATTAAGTACAGGTAGAAATCTACCTTGCATCAAAAGTGTTGGAGGCGTTAAGAGTATAATTTTAGCTGACTTTGGAACTTTAGGAAACTTATCTGTTACTGGAGCTGAAGTTACTGCAATTAGCACGACACCTGCAGCCTATAAATACCTGGTAAAACCAGGCTCTTCTGGAATGGAGGAAACGATTACTGCTTCGGCAGAGAATGGTACGGTTTATTACGACCAAAATGTTACTGTTCAATTACAAAAATTAGACAAATTAACTCAAGCTGAATTACAGGACGTAGTCAAAGGAAACCCTCACGTTTTTGTAGAAGACTTTAACTCTAATACATTCCTAGTAGGAGCGTATAATGGAGCTGACGTTTCTGCAGGTACAATAGGAACTGGGACAGCCCTTGCAGATTTTACAGGATTTAATTTAACATTTACAGCTCAAGAGCAGTTACCAGCTTTTTTCTGTGCTAGTGCTGTAGTAAGTGCTTTACAAATTGGAGCTGCAATAAGCCCAGTATAATAAAGTTTTTTTCTGTGTTTAGTTTTGAAGTAGGGCGTAAAAGCCCTATTTCTTTATGTAATAGTTTTATTTATACAAAAACTAAAAAAATTACGTTATACTATTAAAGGATAAAATGATAGTTTTAACTACTACTACTACGGAACAAACTTTTGGCATAATACCCAGGGAGTATGTAACTGACGCTACAATTTGTATAAGAGACGAAAGCACAAACGATGAGAATTGCGTTTTAACTTCTGGTAGTTTTTGGAATACATACAATGTAGATTGGGAACTTGCGACAAATGATTGGGAAGACGAAGTAGGAATTGTAATAACTAACGACACTATGTTTGTTACTATGAATTTAAACTTAATTGAGGGAAGGTTTTACGATATTAAAATAACTAATACAAGTGGAACTGTTATATTTAGAGATAAAATATTTTGTACAGATCAAACTATAGACCAAGAAACTAATAATTATTATGATGTTAACCAAGGACAATATATTCAAAACACTTCAGGAAATAACGACTATATAATATTCTAATATGAAAGTAAACTTTTTACAATTAAGCACCTATACAACACCTGAAGTAAGAGAGGTAAACAACCAAGATTGGATACAATATGGAGCAGATAATAACTACTTTCAATTTTTGATTGATAGGTATAATGGGTCTGCTACTAACAACGCTCTTATTAATGGTATTTCCCAAATGATAGTTGGACGTTATTTAGATGCTACAGACTCTAATAGAAAACCAGACGAGTATGCACAAATGAAATCTATGATTTCTGAGGATATGCAAATGAAACTAGCTAGTGATTTAAAACTAATGGGTCAATGTGCTATCCAAGTTATTTATAGTCAAGATAGGTTAAGAATAGCTCAAGTTGAGCACGTACCAATAGAGACTTTAAGGGCTGAAAAATGTAATGAAGAGGGAGAGATTCCAGCTTACTATTATTTTTATGATTGGGAAGAGTTCCAACAAGGTGATGAGCTAGAGAGAATACCAGTATTTGGGTCTTCTAATAGTGAAATGGAAATACTTTATATAAAACCTTATAGAGCTGGATTTAAATATTATAGTCCTGTAGACTACCAAGGAGGAATACAATATGCTGAGCTAGAAGAGGAAATAGCTAACTATCACTTAAACAACATAATGAATGGTTTAGCACCTTCAATGTTAATAAACTTTAATAATGGTACTCCAACTGAAGAGGAAAGAAATATTATAGAACAAAAAATTGCTGCAAAATACCAAGGGACTTCTAATGCTGGGCGTTATATACTAGCTTTTAATGACTCGGCAGACTCTGCAGCGACTATGGAGGCAGTTCAATTAAGTGATGCTCCACAACAATACGAGTTTTTATCTACTGAGTCTATGAAAAAAATAATGGTAGCTCATAGAGTTACTAGTCCTATTTTATTTGGTATTAAGGATATGACTGGTTTTGGAAATAATGCAGAGGAAATAGTTACAGCTAGTACTTTAATGGATAATACTGTTATAAGACCTTTTCAGCAACTTTTATTAAATGCTTTTGACGATATACTAGCTTACAATAAGATAGTCCTTAATTTATACTTTAAAACGCTCCAACCTTTAGAGTTTAACGACTTAACAAATGCTACTAATAAAGAACAAATAGAAGAGGAGACTGGACAAAAGTTTTCATTTTCAAAAGTAATTGATGGAAAAATAGCATACGAAACGATTGAGGAAGCTGAAAATAAAGCTAATGAAATAGGATGTATGGGCTATCACGAACACGAGCTAGATGGTAAAATTTATTATATGCCTTGTCAAACTCACGAAGAGTTAAAGGCTCCTTGTTGGAAAGGATATGAGCAAATAGGCACAAAAATAAAAGATGGAAAAGAGGTTCCTAACTGCGTTCCTTTAAATGTAAACGAAGAGTTAACTAAAGCTATTTTAAGTGAGTTAGAAGGTAAGGGCGAAGACGAGGAAATAGAAGGCTACGAATTAATAGATTCAAGACCTGCTAATGACTATGACAAAATACTAAACCACTCTTTAAAATTTGCTATGGATTTAGCTACAGTACCTACTAGCACCCCCAACAAAAAAAGCTCTCAAGATACGAGTATAATAAAAGTGCGTTATAGGTATTACGGAAGTAATAATCCAGAAAGAGAATTTTGTCGTAAAATGTGGTCAGCTAAAAAAGTTTATAGAATGGAGGACTTAGACAAAGAAAGTTCTGATAATCCTGGGTTCGGTCCTGGTGGTTCAAATTCTTATAATTTATGGCTTTACAAAGGAGGAGTTAATTGTCAACACTATTGGGAACGTAGAACATATTTAAGAAAAAACAACAAGAGAATTACAGTAGCAGAGGCTAGACGTAAAATTGCAGCTTTAGACCCTAGTTTAAAAAAGGAAGCACAAATAGAAACTAATGTCCCTGAAGTTGCTCAAGTGGCTCAACCTAAAAATGATTGGTGGAGCTTAGACCCAAATTATAGAAAATAAAGATATGGCTACAGCATTATTTATATCGAGAACAGACTTAGTAAGAAACTCCATAATTGATGGGTCAGTAGACGCAGATTTGCTTTTACCTTTTGTCAAGATTGCACAACAAATGCACATCCAAAATTATCTAGGTACAGATCTATACAACCAAATTTCAGAAATGATTACTAATGGAACTTTAACACACGCAGCAAATCCTGACTATTTTTATTTAGTTAACGAATACGTGCAGCCAATGTTAATAATGTTTAGTATGGTCGATTTCCTTCCTTTCTCAAATTACGCTACAAAACAAGGAGGCACTTATAGGCATCGTTCAGAAAACGCAGACTTACCCACAAAAGATGAGATTGATTTTCTAGTACAAAAATATAGAGACTTTGCAGATTTCTATACTAGAAGGTTTATAGACTATATGAATTTTAACGCTTCAACAAAGTTTCCAAAGTACTACTCGAATAGTAATGACGATATGTACCCTGATACTGAAGCTAATTGGGTAGGATGGGTATTATGAAAAAAGAATATAATATAAAAAAAACAAACTTTAAAAAGTTATTAGTTTATCTAAAAAAAATAAAAAATGAGTACACTAACAGGAAATAAAATAAGTTTAACGTATAAAAGTTTATTTAAAACTGCAGATAATGACGTTTTAACTGCAGCTTTAAAACAAATGTCGGATGGGTTAGGGAATAATTCAGGTGTATATTTAAACACAGGCGGAGACCTCAAGTCTACTGGAACGTTAGAATTTGCTAATTTTAAAGGCACTTCTACTGCAGTAACTATCAATAAACTTGTTAATGAGGCAGACGGCATATCTAATAATGATAATGACACTTCCCTTCCTACTTCGGCAGCAGTAAAAGATTATGTGGATACTCACGTAACGAGTCAAGATTTAGATTTTTCAGATGGAACTACTCAAAGTGCAGTTGACTTAGACTCTCAAGTTTTTGCTATTGTAGGAACGACTAACGAAATTGAAACTACTGCAAGTGGTCAACAATTACAAATAGGTTTACCAAATAGCGTTACTATTAGTGGAACTTATACTGGTGCTACTTTCTCAGGAGACCTTAATGGAACTATTAATACTGCTACTACAGCTACTACTCAATCTGCTGGTGATAATTCAACTAAGGTAGCTACAACTGCCTACGTTGACACTTTAGACGCAGCGAGTGATTTAGACTTTAGTGGAACTACTGGAACTGGAGACGTAAACTTAAACACGCAAACTTTTGCTGTAACTGGTACTACCAATCAAATAACAACTGCAGCTTCAAACCAAGGGTTACAAATTTCTTTACTTTCTACTGGGGTTACAATGCCTAATAATTCTGTAGCTACTACTCAAAGTGCTGGAGACAATTCAACAAAATTAGCCACGACTGCGTATGTAGATGTATTAGATGCTGCAAGTGATCTGGATATAGCTGGAGACTCTGGTACTGGTGATGTTAATTTAAATACTCAAACGTTTACTCTTTCAGGGACTACAAACCAAGTAACAACTGCAGTAAGTGGTCAAACTGCTACGTTTAGTTTACCCTCTACAATTCATAGAAACCTACAAGGAAATGTAATTGGAGACCTTACAGGAAATGCAGATACTGCTACTAAATGGCAAACTGCAAGAAATCTTAGTGTAAGTGGGGAAGCTACTGGGACTCTTTCAAATGTAGATGGGTCTTCGGCAGTAAGTGGAGCTGTAACTTTAACTAACTCTGCTGTAATAGGAAAAGTATTAACTGGTCTTCCTACTCCTGCTGCAGGAAATATACAACCTTCAGATTCAATATTAGAAGCCTTTGGTAAACTACAATCTCAAGTTAGTTCTATTTCTAGTGGATTAATATTCAAAGGAAGTTGGGACGCAGACACTAACACACCTACTTTAACAAGTGGAGGAGGCGAAGTAGAGTCAGGAACTACAGACGGAGCTACAACTGCTTTTAAACTTATAGACTCAAGCCAAAACTTTAACACTACAGTAAGTATAGGAAATAAAGTAATTAACCAAGTAGATGGCACTACAGCTTTAGTAACTGTTATTGATAGTAATACTCAGTTAACTTTAGATACAAATATTATGCTAACTGGTGAAGCCTATACAATAGATGCCAGCCCTTTTATTCCTCAAGGAAATTATTACGTAGTAAACTACGCAGGAAATACTAATTTAAATGGAACTACTGATTGGTCTATTGGAGACTGGGTTATAGCTGACGCTGATAATCGTTGGTCGAAATTAGACCATTCACAAGTAGATGGACAAGGTAGTCCAGGACACCTACCAGTATTTGCTACTGCTACAACTATAGGAGACTCTATAGTTTCTCAAGCTGGAACTGCTTTAACTATTACAGGCTCAGCTACTACTACTCTAGGATTATCTAGTACTGGAAACTTTGCAGTTAATACTAATAAATTTACTGCTAACGCTACGACAGGAAATACTGCCTTCATAGGCGACTTAGCAATTAATACAAATAAGTTTACAGTAAATGCTACAAGTGGAAATACTTTAGTTGCAGGAACTTTAAATTCTGGTGCTATAACTTCAACAGGAAATGTAACAATACCAAATGGGTTAATATCTACAATAGGAGGAAATAATTTAAGTATCTCAGGAAGTGTTGCTGACCACGCAGGATTAAGTTTTGCGACCAATACTATTATTCCTATGGTACAATCAGCAGAAACCAATAATATAGTTGATATAGGACAAAATGGAAATGCTTTTAAAGACCTTTATTTAGGTGGACAAATAACATCAACAGGAACAGGAACTTCTGCTTTTAGTGGTGCTGTGAATGTTACTAGTATGCTAAAAATAACTTATCCTGATATTTCAACAGGAGAAAATAAAGGATTAGCAATTGTAAATTCTAATTCAAGTGGTCAACAATGGAATTTAACAACAGGTAGAACAGGACAAGAAAACACATCTTTTGTAATTAGAGATTCAAGTAATAATGTAGATGCAATAGTTATAAATGAACAAACAACCGGAACAACACCTTTAATTACTGTTGCTAATGGTGGTAATACAACTTTTGTAGGAAATGTAGATATAAATGGTGCAGGTAATAATTCTATTGCAGGTGATTTATATTTTGGTGTTAATGCTGATATATTTAAAAGTTCAGGAACATTAGGTATAAATGCTGATAACTCAACTTTTGCAGGAAGTATAACAAGTACTACTTCAAGTTTTGTTAGTACAGTAGCAGGAACAACAGTAATTAGTTCAGAAGGTAATTATGCAAGTAGTGGTTCAGTAAAATTATTTGAAGCAAAAAGGTCAGGCGGTGCAGTAGCAGGAAATTGGAGTTATGATGATGCTACAACCTCAATGTCTATTGGAACAAGTACCTCGCATTCATTTGCTATTAAAACTGCTAATACTCCAAGATTAACAATAGACAGTTCAGGGAACGTAGGAATAAATGGTACGCCTACTGCTAAACTTCAAGTAAATGGAGATATAAAAATAGGTTCAGGAGGTGGTTCGGGTACTGATTCAAATAATATGAGTATTCAAGTAAGTAATTCAACTTATGGTGATACTGCAAATTTAGGAATACTTGTTAGAAATAATGGTTCAAATGGACAGTTTGCTCAAATAGGGTTTGGTTATTCTGAAACAAAATGCCCTGTAGTTATTGGCTCTGTTATTACAGATGGTGGTGGTGCTACAAAAGGCGATTTTATAATAGGTACAAGAAGCACAACAACGGGTACTGATGCTCCTACAGAAAGAATGCGTATAGACAGTTCTGGAAACGTAGGAATTGGAGGAGGTGCAATTACTTCTCCGACAGGTGTAGGAACATTTTTAAATATAACAGGTAGAAATGGTATAGGTGGTGGAACAGCAGGAATTGTATTAAAAGATTATGATGATGAAGGTTGGGATATATGGAATAGTGGAGGAGTATTAAATTTTAGATATAATAATGGTGCAGGTAGTGCTACTAATGGTTTAAATATAAGCACAACAGGTACTGCTACTTTTGCAGGAAATACAAGTGCTAATGTTGTTACTGCACGAGACAATATGTATGTACATCTAGGTCAACTTTACATAGGTGCAGATAATGGAAGCACAGATAATACTTTTAGACAAGCAGTTACTTCTGGTGCATATAAAATAGAATCTCGAGAAAGTGGAACTTGGACTCAGAGATTAATGATAGATACTGTTGGAGATTTAACTGTACCAGGAAATATATTTGCATCAAGCGGAATTCATATAGGTGGAACAGGGAGTGCTAATAATTTAGATGATTATGAAGAAGGAAGTTGGACTCCTGTTGCACAAGATTTTAGTGGGAACAATGCTACTATTGATGCAACTAATAGTGTTGGAGTTTATACTAAAATTGGAGATTTAGTTTATTGGAGATGCACAATTCAAATGTCATCAAAAGGAAGTATGGTAGCAGGAGACACATTTAAAGTTTCAGGTTTCCCATTTACAAGTACTTCTATTGCAGGAAATTGGTATCGCCCAAGTTCTGCTATAATAAAACAAGTTAATTTTGATGGGTTTGTTAATTTTAGTTGGGTTTCAAATTCTACTTATGGGTATATGTTTGATAGTAGAACAGGAGCTGCAGGAACTACAATTCCTGTTAGTGATATATCAGACAATTCTGCGATGAGTTTTAGTGGAGTAAGTAAAGTACAATAATAATTTAAAATAAATAAAATGAGTTTAATTAAAAAAAGAATACAAGACAAAATTGAAATAGTTGGAGAATTTAAAACTATACAAATAAGGTATGCAGACCAAATTATAGAAGATGATAAAATTTTATCACAATCTTATCACAGACATAGCATTGAATGTGGGGATGAAACCTCAGCTATTGAACACAATGTAAAAGGCATAGCTGATTTATATTGGACTAATGATTTAAAAAAAGCATATAAGGATTCTATTGTAAGAACGTAAATGTAAATAATTATAAAACTATGGAAATATTAAAAACAGACAAGACTGAAATAATGCAAAACAAAATTAAGATATGGTATTCTACTCACACTATGGATGGAAAGGTTACTGTAGCTTATTCTGAAGGTCAAGACTTAATAGCTAAAGGAGACGATGAAAAAATAGCTATGTATAAAGTCAAGGAAATTGCAGACGAATTATGGAACTCGAAAAAAGTAGCAAAAAAAGACAAAAAGTAATATATTTACTTTTCACTTAAAAATTATAAAGATGTCAAAAATTACTAAAGACGAGTTAAAGTCTCTAAACGAACAAGAAAAAAAGAAAGCTGCAATTAGAAATGATCTGGGCGTTTTAGAAATTCAAAAGCATAGTCTTTTACACATTTCAGCAGAAATACAAATAGAACAAGACAAGTTAAAAGATTCTCTTGAAAAGTCCTACGGAAAAATAAACGTAGACCTAAAAGACGGTTCTTATACTCTTGTTGAAGAGAAAGAGGAATAATGTTTGAATATACAGATTTGAAATTATATTTTTTTAATACCATAGTTTTAGCCCTTACTATGACAGAAATTGAATTGGGTTTAAAAATAATACTTCTAATTTGTACTATTGGCTATACAATAAGTAGATGGGTACATAATGAGAAAAATAGATAAAATTATAATTCACTGTTCAGCTACTCCACAGTTTAAAGACTTTGACGTAGAGGATATACGAGATTGGCACGTCAACGGAAATGGCTGGTCAGACGTAGGGTATCACTATATAATAAAACTAGATGGCGAAATACAAGTAGGTCGTTTAGAAAAAAAAATAGGAGCTCACGTAAAGGGCGTTAATAGAAGTTCTATAGGTATTTGTTATATTGGAGGAATGGATAGACAAATGAAAGAGTGGCAAGACACTAGAACTAAAAAACAAAAAGAGTCATTACTAAAAGTTATAAATGATTTGTTAGAAAAATACCCAGGGTCTATAGTTTACGGTCACAAAGATTTTACTAATAAAAAGGCTTGTCCTAGTTTTGATGCTAAAAAAGAATATGAATATTTAACTAATAAAAAATGAAAGAGGTAGGAGTAGACTTAGACGGAGACGGTAAACCAGATCTAAATATAGATTTTAAAACTATATTATTATGCTTAGGAGGTTTAATAAGTATAACTATGACTTATTCTACTTTAACTAAACAAATAGAACTCAATCGTCAAGAAATAGAAGTAGCTAAACAGCTCCCTCCTTTACAATCTTTAGAAGTTATAGAGCAAAGAATAGAATTTTTAGAGGGTCAAATAGAGGCTAAGGATAAACGACTAGACAAAATAGAAGACAAAATATATAAAAGATAAAATATGGAAACTATAAAACACTTACTTGGACTTTGTGGAGAGGGTCACATTAACTTAGTAGCTATTGCTTTGACTGTAGTACTTATAATCTCTTACTTAAATAATGAAAAAAAAGTTTAAAGACACTAAAGTAGGTAAGTTCTTAATAGGAAAAAACGGCCTATTTAAAAACCTAGGAGACGTAATTCCAAACCAAGGATTATTAGGCGTTATAAAGAACTTAATTAGTAAAGACGATACTCTACCTCCACAAGACAAAGAGACTGCCTTAAAGCTCTTAGAAATGGACTCTATAGAAATGCAAGAAGTAACTAAAAGGTGGGAAGCTGACTTAACTAGCGATTCTTTTTTAAGCAAAAACGTTAGACCAATGACTTTAATATTTTTTTCAATAGCTTACGTTGTAGGCTGGTTTTTAGGATATTCTTTAGATTCAATTACTGGAGTGCTTACAGTTATAATTGGAGCTTATTTTGGTTCAAGATGTTTAGAAAAGTATAAAAAAATTTCTAATAAATAGTTATTATATTAGTATAAGTCTTATATTAATATAAGTTTATATATATATATGTTTAATTAATATAATATTAATATAATATAATGCAAGTTAATTTTGAAAAAAAAATTATCCAGGAGCAAAATTGTAAAAAAACTAGACGCTCAGTTTAGTAGATATATACGTTTAAAATACGCAGATCATAATGGGTTTGTAAAATGCTATACTTGCAATCGTATAAAACATTACAAAGACTCAATGCAGTGCGGCCACTTCCTTTCACGCAGATTTTATTCCACTCGTTGGAATGAGGATAATTGTAGACCTCAATGCTATGGATGTAATGTACACTCTCAAGGTAGGCAGTATGAATATGCTTTAAATTTAAATAAAGAGTATGGCTATAATATTGCTGAAGAGTTACTACAAATTAGTAGAGAAACTGTAAAAATTTCTACGCCAGAACTTCAAGAAAAAATAGAGTATTATAAAGTTTTAAACAATCAGTTTAACATAGATTAATTTGTTTATATTAGCTATCTAATTTTCTCTGTGTTAGGGAGTGTAGAATATCTTTATTTTATGCTCCCTTTTTGTTTATATAATAATTTTATTATATTTGTCTTATGACACAAATAGAGAAAACTTACCTTCACGCAAGGATAACTGCTCTTGAAAAAAAAGTACAAGAGTTAGAAAATCACAACGAGTTATTAACAATGCAAAAAGAAAGAGCAGAGAGTCTGCTTATTAATTAAACACACAAAGAATGACAGGAAAAATTACATTTATTAATCGAGAGACTGATTATTTAGAGCTACAATGCTATTCAGTAACTTTCGCAAACGGCCAAACATTTAAGTTTTACCAGCCTAAAGTATGGAACGACCAAACTAGAACTGAGTTTGAGAAAAAAGTAGGAGACGAAATAGAATTTGAAATCAAAAATCCTAAGCATAATACTGCTAAATTAATTCGTAAACCTAAAGCAGAAACTTTTCAAAAACCAGTTTCTCAACAAACCTCAATAGAGTTTCAATCTTGTTTAAGATCTGCAGCCCTATTATATTCTAATACACCAAACGTGAAAAGTAGCACAGTATTAGAGACTACTGAATTATTTTATAACAAACTAAAACACATAACTAATGTCTAATTTTGAAACTGAATATTGGAATTGCGTAGCACCTTACAAATCTAAATATGAATTTATAAAGATTCATTTTTTAATTGATATTGATGAGACGATTAAAATGCTTAACAAAGCAAAAGCTGAAGGGAATGAGAAAATAGTTTTAGATGTAATGTCTAAAAAAGCTGACCCTAATAAGTTTTTTGCTAAAAGAAGTATTCCTATGAAAAGTCAAACTGAAGCTGCGAAAGCTCACTTACCTAGAGCAGAGGCTAAAGAAGACCTACCATTTTAATAAAGGGGAGTTAATAGCTCCCTTTTTTTTTTAACAAATAATACCTACATTTAAACAATGCTAATAAACTATGAGAAAGTTACTGAGCACTTACAAAATATTAGAACTGGAAAAATAAAAGAAGGTCTAACTTTAGGCATACCAGAGATTGACGATTTTTTAAGGTTCAAACCACAAAATTTTAATGTTATACTAGGACACTCCAATACAGGTAAAACAACTATTGTTCTTTATTTAATGTTAGCTTATTCAATTAAACATAAAATCAAATGGCTAGTCTTTAGTTCAGAAAACGAAGCCTACTCAATTATAAGAAAGCTAGTAGAATATTTAGAAGAGAAAACAATACAAGATATAAGCGAGGAGCAATTCCAAAAACACAGTAAGTTTATATTTGAACACTTTAAAATTATAGATAGTAACAAATTATATTCCTATAGAGAATTGTTAGAGTTATGTAAAGCAATTAAAGATGCTTGGAACTACGATGGATTGTTAATTGACCCTTACAACTCTTTAATAAAAGACCCTAAACTAATAAAGTCTGTAGGTGGTCACGAGTACGACTACCAAGCTACAACTGAGTTAAGAATATTTGCAAAAAAACAAGGGGTTACTATTTGGCTAAACACTCACGCAAATACTACAGCTTTACGATTTACTCACAGATTGGGTCACGATTACGCAGGACACCCTATGCCTCCAAATGCTGCAGACGTTGAAGGTGGCGGAAAATTCGTCAACCGTGCAGATGATTTTTTAGTGGTTCATAGATATATCCAACACCCTACAGAATTTATGTATTCTTTGCTTCACGTTAGAAAAATAAAAGAAGTAGAAAGTGGAGGAAGACCTACTAGTATTGATGAGCCTATAAGACTAAGAGCTTTAATAAATAACGTTGGTTTTAGTATAAATGGTCAAAGCATCCTAAAAAAAATAATACAACCTTTTTAAATTTTTTACTATCTTACTATAGTAAATGGAGGAGTCTATACTAGAGTTGGTAAAAAACGAAAGAGTTTGGCATAACTACTTAAAATCGTGGGGGTGCAATATTGACACAGCTAAAGACTTAATCCAAGAAATGTATATACAAATAGATACTTATTTAAAAAAACATAAAAATTCTATAATGTATAACGAAAAGGAGGTAAACTTTTATTTTGTCTACCTCACTTTATATAGTATGTTTAAAGATTTAAAAAGAGTTGAAAAAAGAGTTAAGATAGTGACGTTAGAAAGTTTAGAACATTTTGCAGCAGAAGACCAATATAGTGAGAGGGACGATTACAATAACCATAAAGCTATACAAGAGTGGTTTTTACACGAGGACTATATAGAAATGACAAATTTAAACAACCCAAAACTAAAAGAGTATGACAAAACTAAAATGTTTAATTTCTACCAACGCAAAGTTTTTGAGGAAGTTTTTTTAAACAACAAAAGTATAAGTCAACTTAGTAGAGACACTAATATTTCTTATTACTCTTTATATAATACTGTCAAAAATATAAGACAACAAATAAAACAATTATATGAAACTAAGAATTGGGGATAAACTAGAGTTCGTTTTTAAATGGACTGGTATTAAATGGCTAGTAAATAAAGTAGTAGTAGATTGGTTAGGTTACGAAAGCTGTGGCTGTGAAAAAAGACGTGATGCCTTAAACAATTTTAAAATAAATAGAAATGAATAGAGAAGAGTTTTTTAAATGGAAAGACTTTAGAGAGTCAAAAAAACAACACTTAAATAATGACGAGTTCCAATTAATTTGTGAGCTACACTCTAAGCTATTTTTACATACTTATTACAAACCTTGTACTTGTTCACCTAAAACTATTGTACAATGGATTAAGGATTTAAATATAAAATTTAATGAGTCTAAGAAATATCGAGTAAGAAAATGAAACTCGAAGACATCCAAAAGTATGAGAAAGCTGTAGTATTTTTATTAAACCTGGACGATTGGGAACTAGAATGGACTGGTGAAGGTTACGAGCATTTTGACGCAGTAGGTAAAACTCCAAAAGGTTTTAAGTGTGTTATAGAAATGAAGTTTAGAAATAAATATTATCCAGAAAAGTTATTAGAAAAATACAAATACGACAAGCTAATGAAAATGGATAAAGAAATAGTTAAGCTATATTTTGTAGCAGACGAGAAAGGAAATTACTTGTATTGGTTAAATGATATTGAGATGCCTCCAATAGAAAAAAGGTATTGTCCCTCCACTTCATTATGGAATAAAAAGAAGGAATTAAAAGAAGTTTACTTATTAAAAGAAAGTTTAGCCTCAAGAATAAACTGGAACGATTTGGATACTAAGTAGATTTTTTTTAAATTTAACGCACAGAAAAAATTAGTTACCTTGACAAAAGCTGAAAATCTTAAAGACATTGAGTTCTATAATCACTCTGAACTTTGTATTTCCTTATTGCAAAAATGGAAAGACCAATCTAAAAATCCAGATCTCAAAGAGTTTACTTTAGCTTTTTTAGGTATTTTGTTTTACGTTAATACTTTACAACAAGATAGATATATACATAATAAAATAGTAGAAGAGTATAGAGAGGACAAGATACGAGCAATAGAAAGAGCACGAAAAGCTGACAAAAAAGTAGAGGAGCTAGAAAAGAAAATAGAGAGTTTAAAAAAAATTGCTAACCTATGACCTATAAAGATAGCTTACTAGAAATGTATAGAGCAGAAATTGATTGTTTGAGAAGTGCATATTTAAAAGAAAAAAAAGAATCGAATAAACTTAACGATATTATAAACGACAAAGAAATAATTATAAAACTTCTAAAAAATAAAAACAAAGCCTATGACAAATTCAATTAAACTCTTAGATGGAAACTATGTAGAAAGACAAGAAGTATTAGATAATATGTACTCAGACGATTACTATTATAACTACCTAGGTAAAAATGCTTTGTCTAGTAGTTCTATTAAACTTCTCTTAGATAGTGCAAAGACTTATTTATATGTAACTAAGTACGGCCAAAAAGAAACGCAACCATTAAGAGATGGACACTTATTTCACACTATGGTATTAGAACCAGACAAATTAAATGATATAGTATTTGTTGACGTACAAAGTAAAAACACTAATAAGTATAAAGAAGCTAAAAAGTTTCACGACCAAGTATTTACTATAAAAGAAAAGAACGATGCTGAGAGATTATGTGATGCTTTGTTTAAAAATGAGACTGCACTTAGTATGTTAAACTCTTCTAAGTTTGAAGTGCCTATGATTGATAATATTAATGGCTATCCTTTTAGAGGAAAAGCTGACGTGCTTAAAAATAGTGGAGGAATCGTAGACTTAAAAACAACTATAGACGTAAAGAACTTTTATAAATCTGCAGACGCATATAGATATTATAACCAAGTATATATATATTGTCAACTCTTTAACGTGGATTACAAAGACTTTAGGTTTTTATGTATAGATAAAAAGAATTTAGATATTGGAGTTTGGGAATGTTCGGAAAATTTCTACTTAAAAGGCGAAGCTAGTGTAATGGCTGGTATAGAAATATATAGAGATTTCATCGAGGCAGACTACGACATCGACCAATATATAATAAAAGGAACTTTATAAAAATTAACTAAACACAGAAAAAATGAACAAATTAAAAAAAGGTACTTATAATCCTACCTACCCAATAAAGGATTTAAAACTAGCTAAAATCAATAGAGACATAAGCACTAATCATTCAGAAAACTTTACAAGCAAACTCATAGAGTATGGATGGCTAATGCCTATAGTAATTTCTAAAAATGGAGACGTAATAGAAGGACACCATAGAATTGAAAGTGCTAAAATTTTAAAGCAAAAAACCATACCAGTTTATATAATTGATTGGGTCAATACTAAACAAGAACGTGAACACCTACAATGTATTATTAGTTTAAATAATGGGAATAAGGTTTGGTCTATGGCAGATTATCTTAAAGCATTTGCCACGCATAATAAAGACTACAACTTAGTTTATAAAACTTATTTAGAAAATACTGATAATATAACTGTAGGGAATATTATACATTTGTTTTTTACTTACAACAATAAAAAGTTTAAGATAGGAACTGCTAAGGTAGAGGACAAAGACTTCTCTTATTACATACTAAACAAACTATCAAACTTAACTCAAACCTATGGAAAAGAGTTAGTCGCAGCTTATTGCGTTAGAGAATTTATAAAAGTTTCGTATGCTAAAGCTAGAAAAGATCTGAAAAAAATAGAGTTCTTATTTATGAAGTGGGAAAAGATGTTAAAGATAAAACACCCTACTTGTACTTCTATTAGAGATTTCAAGCCTACAATGGAAATGTACTTAAACGATTATAGCCTTAATAAAAAATGAGAATATTAAATTTATATGCTTGTCTTGGAGGAAATAGATATAAGTGGGGAGACGAGCACGAAATAACTGCAGTAGAGCTAGACCCTGAGTTAGGTAGAATGTACCAGGAACGATTCCCAAAAGACAAAGTAATAGTAGCAGACGCACACCAATATCTATTAGACCACTTTAGAGAGTTTGATTTTATATGGACTAGTCCTCCTTGTCCCTCACATAGTAGAGCAGCCTTTGGTTCTAGGAAATCTATTAAAGCCTCACATAAACCTTTATACCCAGATATGAAACTCTACCAAGAAATAATATTTTTAAAGCACTACTTTGATGGCAAGTATGTAGTAGAGAATGTTATACCCTATTACGACCCATTAATTCCAGCAAAAAAAAGAGGTAGACATTTATACTGGACTAACTTTAATTTGCCTTCAGTTTTAAGTACAAGAAAAAGTATAAGTATGGAGGATGTAAACGAAGTAGGACAATGGTGTGTATTCCACGATTATAATTTTAGAAACTATAAAGGAAAACAAACTATACAAAAGATAGCCAGAAACCTTGTAGACTATGAAGCTGGTAAAACCATATTAGATACAGTTCTTGGAATTGAACAAAACCTAAATGCAGAACAAATTAAATTGTTTTAATTATGAATGAATACGACAAAATAGCAAACTTAGTAATAAGTTTAACTGAAATAGATATATTCGAGAATCGAAGGACACAAAGCCACGTAGACGCTAGAGCCTTCTTTGACTTTATAATGAGAAAACTAAAGAACAAAACCTATACAGGAATAGCAAAATACTACCACACGAAAGGAAAGTCTGCAGATCATTCGACAATACTATATAGAACAAATATGTTTGACGAAATAAAATGTAGAAAGCCTGAATATAAAACTTGGCTAAATATTATTAAAAATGAGATTATATCCTCAAAAGAATTATTAATAGTTTTTGATAAAATTAAAGTCTTAAAAACTCCAGATTCTTTAGAACAAGTAAATGAACTTATAGACAAATTAGCTTACAAAGAAAAGTTATACAATACCCTAATAGATAAAAATTAAAAATTTACGTTATATTAGTAGGGTGATGTTACAAATGTTACACTATAAAAAAGATATAATGTTAGAAAAAACTGAAGACAATAAAAGTAAAATGCTTAAAGCCTTAGAGGAGTATTATGGTATAGTAACAACCTCTTGTCAAAGTGTAGGTATAAGTAGAATAACTCATTATAGATGGCTTGAGGAGGACGAAGAGTATAAGGCTAAAGTCTTAGATATAAAAAATGCTGCTATAGATTTTGTAGAGTCTAAACTATTTGATTGTATAAATTCTGAAAAAGAAACTTCTATAATATTTTATTTAAAAACTATAGGCAAGAATCGAGGCTATATACCTAGACAAGAAATAGATACTGGAGAGAATAAAGAATTTAGAATTGAAGTAATTGAGTGAGAGACTTAAAAACAAACATAGTTTGGAAACACTTAGAAAAAAGCCAAAAGAAAATAATAATAGAACAAGGAGGTTCTAGGTCTGGGAAGACTTATAATATATTGATCTGGATTATATTTGGATACAGCCTAAGAAATAAAAACAAAATAATATCTATTTGTAGAAAGACCTTTCCAGCTTTAAGGACTTCAGCTATGAGAGATTTCTTTGAAATCCTTAAAACACACGAGCTGTATAAAGAGGAAGACCACAACAAGACAAGTAGCGAATATAAAATCAATGGAAACCTAATAGAGTTTATTTCCCTGGACTCACCACAAAAAGTAAGAGGACGTAAAAGAGATTTACTTTTTATAAATGAAGCTAACGAATTGTTTTGGGAAGACTGGAACCAATTAATATTTAGAACAATAGGTCGAGTCATATTAGACTACAACCCTTCAGACGATTTTCACTGGATATATGACAAAGTCAAAGTTAGAGAAGACGCAGACTTTTTTAGAACTACTTATAAAGACAATAAGTTCCTGGAGGAATCGATAGTAAAAGAAATAGAAAGACTACAATTTACAGACGAAAACTATTGGAGGATATATGGACTTGGTGAAGTAGGACAAAGTAAAGCAACTATATTTCAATTTAGAGAAATAGATACTATACCAGAAAATGCTAAGTTCGTTTCACTCGGAATGGATTTTGGTTATACAAACGACCCCACTTGCATCTCAAAAATTTACTTACACGATACCAACCTTTATTGCGAGGAGCTATTATATAGAACTGGAATGACTAATAGAGATATACATAATGAATTACTAAACTTAGAAATAGGTAGACGTGATGAAATCTTTGCAGATTCAGCAGAACCAAAAACAATCGATGAGCTGTATAGATATGGATGGAATATAAAACCAAGTACAAAAGGTAGAGACTCTATTAATATAGGAATTGATATGTTAAAGAGATATACTATTCACGTAAAGAAAAATAGTCAAAACGCTATAAAGGAATTTAGAAACTATAAATGGAAAGAGGACAAGAATGGAAATATTCTTAACCAGCCTGAAGACAAATGGAATCATTTTATAGATAGTCTCAGGTATGGAATTTATAACAAACTAGCTAAACCTAATTATGGAAAATACGCAATTAGATAGCTTTTGTAAAAAGTGCGAAAGGCAAATGACTCCTACAGGTTCTCTTCAAAATGGTTTCTATTTCTATTGTCCTAAGTGTGGAGACGTCAAGTTTTGGAAATGATTTGGAAATGTGGAAAACTTTTAGTAACTTTATATTGTTGTTAAAGTCAAAGTCTCAACATATTCAGACTGGTAGAGTGAGCAAAGGTCAAAGCGAAACCTAACGAAGCAACCAAGGAGCTATCCTAGAATAGTAAAAAGGTGTAAACAAGGAGCACCTACTCAATGACAAATCAAAATCCTTTTAATTTAAACAAGAGAAATGAAAACAAATAAACAATTTATTAAGAAACTTGCTAATATCTTAGGAGACAAATTTTTCCTTTGTGATATGATTTGGCAAGAAGACTTACACGAAATGCAAGACAAACTAGCTAAACTAATTTGTGAAGCCTCAAACAATAATGTTAGTAGTGCAAGAACAATAGCAAAAGAATGTCCTAAAACTTTTACAATTTCATAATATGAAAAAAACTAAATGCGATAATTGTAATAAGTATAGTCATCCACACTCGTTCCTATGTGAGCATTGTGGGTTTGACTTTGATTTCCAAATTACTTATAACAAATGGGGACTTCCCAATTTAACTCAAAAACAATAATTATGCCAATATCAAACGAAATATTCGAGACGTATAGGATTCAAGAGAGAGTCAAAGAGCAAAAGAAAGCTATAAGACTTTTAGCATCTCAAGGCTATACTATATTAGATTTAGAAAATAATATTATTAACAAAGAAAATTATAAACAATAAAATATGACTAGAGAAAAATTAGATGACTTTTTAAGTACTTGGGCTGCACTAGTAATTCAATTTACTACTATAATGTTTGCCTTAACTTTTTGTTCAGTAGGAGTAATGTCTTGCGTAAAATTATTATATAGAATATTCAAAATGTTATTTATAAATGGATAACGAGGAGTATATAAAAAGTCAAAGAGAAAGAGTAATGAGACAATATCGAAGTAACCAAGGTAGAAGTCCAAGAAAAGTAAACGAAATTATGAAACTATTAAAAGTAGTATTTATAGCTTTGTTTTTAGTGACTATATTATGTTTTGTTTTCCTATAATATAGTAATGGTTTTTTGTTTAAATTAGGGTAGTTTAACGACTGCCCTTTTTTTTGTGAAAATTTTTAAAATTAACGTTATATAAGTATATGGAATTAAAAGTCAACGTACCAAGTAGAATGGAGGAAATAACTTTAGAGCAATACCAAAGGTTTCTAAAGGAGTGTGAAGACGAGAGTTTAAAAGAAGACGTGATAGCTTTAAAAATGCTAGAAATATTTTGTGGAGTTCCTCCAGCCAAAACCTATACATACAAGATGAGTGATGTATATAAAATTTGTGACCAAATCAATAAAGCTCTAAACGAAAAGCCTCCACTAATTTGTAGATGGAAATTTGATAAAATGGAATTTGGCTTTATTCCACAGCTTGACGATATGACTTTTGGAGAGTATGTAGACGTAGATAGTTATATAGTAGATTGGGAAAATATGCACAAAGCTATGGCTGTTTTATATAGACCAGTCGTACAATCTTTTAAAGGAAGTTATGAAATCGAAAACTATAAAGGCGATACTTATTGGGAAGTAATGTTAAAGATGCCACTTAGTTTAGTAATGGGTTCTATGCTTTTTTTTTGGACTTTAGAGAAGGAGTTAGTAGAAGTTATGAAGAGCTCTTTGAGTCAGGAGCAGAAGCAGATCTATCAAGAGAAGCTAACTTCAATGTTAAATATGGATGGTATCACTCTATCTGGAGACTTGCAAAAGAAGACGTTACGAAATTAGATGAGGTTACTAATATGAATTTTCATAAATGTCTAAGTGCTTTAATGTACATAAAAGAAAAAAACGTATTACAAACGCAAAAAATAAAAAAGAAATAAAACGATGAGTAATAAAAGAGGTATAAGAAGTTATTATTTAATAATGTCTAAACTAGAAGAGGAGCTACTAAAAAGCCCTTTTGTTAAGACTGTAACATTTGGAGACATTACACAAATTGATTTAAGAAAGCAAACTATATTTCCTTTGTCTCATATTATTATGAATAACGTTGTACAAAGCGGCCAAGTCTTAACTTATAATATGACTATACTATTAATGGATATTATAGATATTAACAAAGCTATAGTAGTAGACCAATATACTGGCAACACAGATGAGATGGATATTTTAAATACTCAGCTTGGAGTTGGAAATAAACTTGTAGAACAAATGAGATCTGGAACTTTATTTAACGATATGTACCAGGTCAGCACAGATGTAACATTTGAACCTTTCTTTGATAGGTTTGAGAACGAGCTGGTAGGCTGGAGTATGAATGTAAACATAACAGTAGAAAACGATATTTATATATGTTAGAGTTTGACGAGATTGAAAAGGTACTTGAAGCATTTGCAATTAATGTAATATCTGCGGCAAAAAATAATTTAGCTAAGTCTGATAATTCTAATGGCGAACTATACAATAGCTTAACAAGTAAAGTTTCACCAGGAAGTGACGATATAATTTTAGATTTCTTAGCTACAGATTATGCTTCGTTTTATGATTTAGGTGTACAAGGTGCAGCTCCTTCTAAAATGCCACCTAAGTCTTTAGCGAGATTTAATAAAGCACCTATGAGTCCATACAAGTTTGGAACTGGGTCTGGCAAAAAAGGAGGGTTACGTGGAGCTATAGACAAATGGGTTATTACTAAAGGACTAGAAAACGTAAGAGACAAAAAAACAGGTAGATTTCTACCAAGAAAGAGTATGACTTTTTTAATATCCAGGAGTATTTATTTAACAGGATTAAAACCTAGTAATTTTTTCTCAGCTCCATTTGAACAATACACTAGAGATTTAGAGTTAGACTTAGAAAAGGCACTAGGAAGAGACGTAGATATTGCTTTAGAAAACTCCAGCTTTACAAACGAATTAACAATAACAATAACATAATGGCAGCAATAGCATTAAGAAGCCCTCAATACAAATCAGACGTAGCAGATACAGGTAGTCCTTTGTCAGCAAAAATAACTATAACAATAGACTCGACTTTAAGATATACTTTAGTAAAAGCAACTTCTATAAATGAGACTATGCTTTGGGAAATCTCAGAGTTATGTAGAGATTATATAAACATCACTTATAATGGTAGCTATACTGCAGAGACTTTAGCTATAGTATCGGTATTAACTTCTCACGCTTCTACGGATGGTAGTGGTACAGCTTTAACTACTAGTACAATTACAGACGTAGGTTACGATGCCTATGGAACTTTTATGGAGGGAGCAAATCCGACAGTTCCTTTTGGTTCAAGACCAACCTGGTTAATAAGTGGAAATCCAGATCACACAGGAATAAATGACGAATACTATATTTATGCACCAGTTGGAGCAGCTTCAGAAATTCCTTATATAATTGCTAATGAGTCAATGGGTTATAATAGTTATGGTGCAAATGATACACAACTAAACGGAACTCCTGCCGGTATTAGAATGAATATTGTTAGAATTGATTGTAGTAAATACGGAGATGGAAATAAAATAACATTTGTTAATAAGTTTGGAGCTTTACAAGATTTATGGTTCTTTTTAAAATCAGTTAATACTACAACTAAAAAACAAGAACAATTCCAAAGAAATATAATAGATGGAAATGGCTCATTTAATGTAAACACTCATACAAAACAAGACTTCAATACTTTAGCAAATACAAGTATAACTCTTAGTTCAGGCTTTTATCCTGAGTGGACTAATACTTGGTTTGAGCAATTACTATTATCTGAACAAGTATGGTTAACAAGGCTTGACCCTACAAATCCTAACGCAACTCAATACGTTCCAGTAAATGTTACTAAAAACAATTTGGTTAAAAAAACAATAGTCAATGATAAACTAATTGAATATACGTTTGATTTTTCAATGTCATTTGATTATATAAATAATGTTAGATAATGCAAAAACTCCAGCTTTATATAGATAATAACCCTTTGCCTGAAACTATTGCATATCAAAGAATAGATTTATTTAAAGATGAGACTGTAAGTATAAATCAAAGTATTCAAAACATAAAAGACCCAGCTAAGATATTTACTGAGTTTACTAAAAGTTTTACTATACCAGCTTCTAAGTCAAATAATAAAATATTTGAACACTATTATAATTTTGATATTATTAATGGATTTGATGCTAGAGACAAAAGACCAGCAAAAATAGAACTTAATAACATTCCTTTTAAAATAGGCTTTATTAGATTAGAAGGTGTGGAGTTAAAAAGAAATGCTCCATACGCTTATAAGATTGTTTTTTATGGAAATACAGTTAGCTTAAAAGATACTTTAGGTGAGGCTAAATTACAAAACCTAACTTCACTAGTACAATATAATTTAAACTACGATTCAGCTACAGTTAAAGCTAGATTACAAACTGCAAACGGCCCAATACTTTGTCCTTTAATAACTTCAGGAGCTTCTAATAAAGACTCTGATTTAGTGCCTCCTCCCTCACGTTTATATTACGACACAGTAACGAACACTCAAGCAAATGGAAATTTATATTATCCTGGGAACGATGACAACGGTGTTTTATATTCAGACTTAAAATATTCAATAAGAGTCAAAGAAGTAATAGACGCAATTACAGCTCAATACTCTAATTTAGTATTTAGTGACGATTTCTTTAATACTAGTAACGCTGAGTTTTACAACTTACATTTATGGTTACATAGAAAAAAAGGAGGAGTACCAGACGAGTCTCTAGTACAAACTTTTCCAAGCCCAGTTACAGGATTCGGCCCTCCAACTATTCAAGCTACCAATATGTTTAATGGTACAGGTTTAGTTATACAAAATAATTGGTTAGACACAAATGGAGTTTTAGTTTCAGGAATACCAAACACTACTCAAAAACTTTTATTAACAACTTCAAGCACAGATCTTTTTACAGTTGTTATTTATAGAAATGGATTAACTCACGCTACTATAGCAAATCTACAAGGAGGAGGGGGAACTCTTGTTGTAGGTGCAGGAAGTCTAGGAGGAACGTTTAGTGCAGCAACCTATACTATAACTATTTTTTCAGCAACTCAAATTAATTTTACTGAAATAAAGTGGGACTTAGCAGGATACGACCCAAATGTTCAAGTAGGATGGGTAGAAACTTATACAGTAGCTTTCAATGCAACTGCAGCTTTTACGTTTGATATACCTAGTCAAATACCAGATATGAAAATTATAGACTTTTTAACTTCTATATTTCGTATGTTTAATTTAACAGCTTTTTTAGATGACAATACGTTATTAGCTAATGGGTCTGTAAATCCAGATTTTAATAAAATTAAAGTACAAACCTTAGATGACTTTTATTCTACAAATGTATCTACCTATGATATATCACAATATATAGATGTTGAAAATAGCCAAGTTAATATTGCTTTGCCATATAGAGCTATTAATTTTAAATACGCAGAAACTGATACTATCTTAGCCCAGCAATATAGCCAACTTAATGGACGTAAATGGGGGTCTGAGCAATACGATGGAAACGATACTATTGGTGATAATTTTGACGGCCCAAATACTACTTATACTGTTGACGTTCCATTTGAACATTTAATGTACGAAAGACTAACTAATACTGGGTCAGGAGTTGCAGCAAATACGCAAACGTCTATACAATATGGATATTTTGTAGACCAAAACCAAGAACCAATTTTAGGTAAACCTTTGTTGTTTTATCCTATACACCAAGCAGCAGGTTCAGGAACTACAGTTATTTCTTTTAAGTCTGCTCCTAGTGGTTCAAACATAAACTCCCCTTTAGATAATTATTTTATTCCTAGTAATAGTTTAGCTATTTCAGCTTCTACTAGCACAAAGAATTTAAACTTTAGAGATGAGTTTAATGAGTATACAGGGTCTTCAGATTTCCCAGGTACTTTGTTTAAAGAAAACTACGACACATATATAACTAATATTTTTAATGGTAAAAGAAGGTTAATAAAGATAAAAGCCTATTTGCCTTTAAGTATAATAAACGATTTAAAGTTAAACGATACGTTAACTATTAATAACCAAAACTATAAAATTAATACTATCTCTACCAATTTAATTACTGGTGAAAGTGATATAGAAATATTAAACGAGCTATGATAAAAAATATATTAGAAATGTTAAAACACGCAGACGGTGAAACTGATAATATCAAATTTGCTCAAGGTGCTAAAAAACTTTCAAAAAACTTTAAAGAGGGAAAAGATAAACTTAAAAAACAAATAAGATGGGAAGGTCAATCCAAACAATAGCAGTCGAAGGAGGCAAAGAAGCTGAAAAGGAAATCAAAGGCGTACAAAATGCTTTAGACAAATTCGGTAAAACAGCACAAAAAAATAGAGACGCTACTAGACTTTTAGACAAGGCTACTGGAGGTGCAGTTACTAAATTCAATGATCTGCAAAAAGGATTATTACAAGGAACTAAAGGATTAAAAGGTTTAGCACTAGGTTTTAAAGGTCTTAGTAAAGCTATTATAGCTACAGGTATTGGAGCAATCGTTGTAGCGTTAGGAGCTATCTATGCGTATTGGGACGATATTACAGAGGCTATTAATGGAGTATCTGCCGAGACTAAAACTTTATTAGGATTACAAGAAGAGCAAGTCGCAGCAACCCAAGAAGCATACGATACTATTGCGGCTACTGAAAATATTTTAAGACAACAAGGACAAACTGAACAAGATATATTAAACTTAAAAAAGTTAGCTACAGACGAAGCTATCGCAGCTCTTGAGGCTCAATTAATAACACAAAAAGAAATTAAAAAAGCTCAAGTAGAAACTGCCGAGAGAAACTCTAAAATACTATCAGGTATTATATTAATGCTTACAGCTCCACTCGCTGCAGTATTAGTAGCAGTAGATGAGGTAGCTAAGGTATTAGGCAAAGAAGCTAACTTGGCTAAAAACTTTTACGAGGGTATTGGCACTTTTGTATTTGACCCTGAAGGTATTGCTGAAGAGGGTGAGGAAGCCATAAACGAAACTGAAAATCAATTAACTAAATTAAAAAATAGAAAGGCAGGTTTTGAATTACAAGAACAAAAAAACAAAAAGGCTGCAAGTGACAAGGCTAAAGCAGATCAAGAGAAAGCAGATAAAAAAGCTATAGATGACGAAAAGAAAAAACAAGAAGCGTTAGAAAAAATTAGACAAGGAGGTATAGATACTGAGGAAGAGAGAAGAGCTGAAGAGAGAAAAAAAATAAACGATGAGTATACGCAATTACTTTTAGACCAAGAAAAATTTGGAGGAGACAGGGAAGCATTACTAGAAGCTCAAGAAACCAAACTAAGAGAATTAAGAGAAAAGTTTGCTTTAGAAGACAAAGCTAAAGCTGACGCTGACAAGTTATTAGAACAAGAAAAAATAATTGAACAACTAGAGTTAGATGCTGAATTTGAACAATTAACTTTTGACGAGCAAAGACAATTATTAAACGAAAGACAACAGCAATTATTACAAGACGAAACTTTAAGTGAAGAGCAAAGAACTAAATTAAGTGCAGCCTTTGGAAAAGCTAGAGTTAAAATAGTAGAGCTAGAACAAAAACAAAAAGAAGAGGCTACAATGTCTTACGCAAATTCGTTAAGTAAAATTTCAGGATTGCTTGGTGCTGAGACTCAAGCTGGAAAACTTACTGCTAGTGCTGCGGCATTAATTGCAACTTACTTAAATGCTAATAAGGCTAGAGAAAGTCAATTAGCAATAGCAACTCCAGACGCTCCATTTAGAGCTGCGTTAGCTATGGCTGCAGAAATAGCATCTGGATTAGCAAATGTAAAAGCTATTAATTCAGTTAAAGTTCCTAAGGCTTCAGGAGGAGGCTCACCTAGTGCACCTAGAACTCCAGCGACTGTATCTGCTCCTTCATTTAATATAGTTGGAGGAAGTGATACAAGCCAATTAGCCGAGACTATAGCTAGTCAAACTCAAGAACCTGTAAGAGCTTTTGTAGTAAGCAACGATGTAACTACAGCTCAAAGTTTAGAGAGAAATATAGTAGAGGGAGCTACAATATAAAAACAAAATTATTAATTAAAACGTTATATAAGTATGAAAATAGTAGAACTGATTATAGACGAAGAGGATGAGTTAGCAGGTATTGACGCTATAAGCATAGTAGAAAGCCCAGCAATAGAAGAGAATTTCGTAGCTCTTAATAAACAAAAAGAGTACAAACTAAAAACCTTAGACGAGGATAAAAGAATTTTAATGGGTGCACTTTTAGTACCTAATAAAACTATATATCGTAAAGAAGGAAAAGAGGAGTATTATATATACTTTTCAAAAGAGACTGTAAAAAAAGCTAGTGAGTTATTCTTGCAAAAAGGTAAACAAAACAACGCTACATTAGAACACAAATTTGATATAGAAGGTTTAACCTTAGTAGAGTCTTGGATAGTAGAAGACAAAGACAAGGACAAGTCAGCTCTATACAATATGGACGTACCAGTAGGAACTTGGATGGGTGCTGTAAAAGTAAACAACGAGGATATATGGAAAGACTTTGTTAAGACTGGTGACGTAAAAGGTTTTAGTATTGAGGGTTTTTTCCTTGACCGAGAAGAGAGACCAAAAGAAAAAATAAAAGACAAGCTAAATGAAGTAGAGCTAGAAACTTATAATGACTACCCAGAGTCTGCAGTTAACAATGCTAAGAAAGCAATTAAATATAAAGAAGAGAATGGTTCAAGCTGTGGAACTCCAGTAGGCTGGACTAGAGCTAGTCAATTAGCTAACAAAGAAAATATAAGTCGTGAAACTATAGCTCGTATGGCATCTTATAAAAGGCACGAAGGAAATAGCGAGGGCTCTTACGAGGATGGATGCGGCCCTATAATGTACGATGCTTGGGGAGGAAAATCTGGAGTAAATTGGGCTATAAATAAATTAGAACAAATTGACAAAGAAAAATTATCTCAAATACAAGCAGGGGTCAAGTTGCTTAAAATAAAAAAAATGTTAATAAATGCCAGTAAGAAAACGAACAAATAAAATGAATAGGCGTAGTCAAACTATGCCTTATAATGAGCGTTGGAACCCAGCTAGTCCTTCTAGTAGTTCTAGGGCTTGTTATTGTAAAGACGAAAACACTTACTCCAGGGAGTGCTGCGATGGGTCTTTGTGGGCTCAAGGTATTGGAGTTATTACTCGTGTAACCTGAAAATGCAAAATAATTTTATACTACGTTAAATAGGTATGAATGAGCTAAACAGGATTACAGAAAAGTTGTTCAAAGACAATTTAAACTTCCCACTTATTTTAAGACAAATCGAGAAAGAGGTAAACCTTGAGGAATACCCTTGGGACGAGTGTATAGCAGATCAAACTAAAAGATATGGAGCTGAAGCTGCTCCTAAAATATGTGGATATATAAAAGAAAAATATGGCAATTAAATTAAACCAAGTAGTTTTAAACAAACTAAAAGAAAACAAAAAAGAAAATTCAAAAGTAGACTTAGCTCTTTACGATGGCATAGAATATGATTTTGATTACTTACAAGACGAAGTTAGTAGATTATCTTATTCAACGGAGGAATGGTACGATGAAAAGTTTGACGCTTATATGGATGCTAGAGGAGTTTTAAGAAGTGTTTACTTTCAAAATTCAGAAACTTTTATTAGTACAGATGACGTTACTAATGACTTAGATATATTAAACGATATTGTAAAACAATCAAATGAGTTAGGTATTGACCCAACAGATGTCGATGCTAATATCTTTGACCACATCAAATTAATAGAAGACTTAAAATACTTTGAAGACAGATTTGAAGAGCAAAAAAGAGAACTAGAAAATTACGGATTTTAATATGAAAGCACTAAAAAACATACTAAACAAATTATACTCAGAAGACAATAAAGTTTTTGCAGTATTAAGCACTCAAAGAAAAATAGATTTGTCATTAGTAGACGATATTGAAAATGAAATAGATAGTTTTGAGGAAGCAGAGTCTGATGCTAGTTATTTAGCCTATGAGTTTGGAGACGAAGTAATAAACGCTTACGAGGAGTTTCAAAGAAAATATGATTTGGATAATTACGTAGTAAACGGACCTGTAACTTTATTACAAGACTATGCAGCAGATTTAAAAGTAAAACTAGATAAACTCCAAGCTGCAGCAGATGAGTTAGGAATAAATCCTAATGACATTTATGGAGAGTACGATTATTTAAGAGACAGAGTAGAAGACGCTGATTCTTTATATAACGATGCTAAAGATAAATATAGAGAAGTTGTGGAATATACAGGAATGAATAATTTCTGGAGTTAATAATAAACATTAATAATTAAATAATAAATAATGAAAGCAAGTGAAATGTTAAAAAAAATCAATACGCTCCTAGGGGTGCAAGTTGATTTAGAAGAGCTTGTCTTGGATAACGGTACGAGAATTTTTGCCGATAGCTACGACAAGGGAGAAAGCGTTTTTATCGTAACAGACGAAGACGAGAGAGTTCCTCTACCAAGTGGCGAGTATACCATAGAGGACGGTAGAATTTTAGTAGTAAAAGATGACGGTTTAATTGATGAGGTTAGACTAGAAACTATACCAGAAGCTGAAGAGGAAGGATACAAGGACGGAATTAAAGATGAAAAGGAAGACATCCGAGAGGATATGGAAGAGGAAGTAATAGTTGAAGTGCCTGACGAAGTAGCTCCTGAAATGGGTGATATTATCGCTGCAGTAGTAGAGGTAGTAAGTCCTATTATCGAGGAAGTAAAAGAAGAGATTGAGGAATTAAAAAAGAAGTATGGTGAAGTTGAAAAGGTAAAAGAAAAAATGTCTAAACAACCAGCTCGTAAACCTTTAACTCAAGCTCCAAATAAAAAGAATGATACTTTTCTATATGGTCAAAATAGACCAGAGACAACTATGGATAGAGTATTAGCAAAAATAAGTCAAATTAAAAAATAATAATAAAAACAATGAGTACATTTATACACACAAGTAACGATGACGTAAGAGTACAAGTATCACAAAATACTATTTCTGCTTCATTATCAATTCCAGCAGGAGACGCAGGAATCGACCAAAACGTTGCGACAGACGCACTAGTTATTTCTCTACCTCAGATTCATTCTGAAAATATAGGTTTAACATATTTATTTAGAAATACAGGAGCAGACGGTAA
>Ga0181419_1000077_pt1 | contig 30493 bp, 34 predicted proteins | sample 42SPOviralmetaG_FD_130144 | JGI IMG/M metagenome (GOLD analysis project Ga0181419, IMG submission 130144) | Marine viral communities from the oligotrophic San Pedro Time Series (SPOT) site, San Pedro Channel, CA, USA - 42 SPOT_SRF_2013-04-24 | ecosystem: Environmental > Aquatic > Marine > Strait...
ACAGTAGTTAAAACATTAAGTGAAAATGAAGAATTATTTGATTTTATTACAGAAGTGGCAAGACAGAATGTAAACAAAAAAGTATTAAATTTTATATACAATAAACATAAAAACTTTGAATTATCATCAGGACAAAATGTTTTATATTACTTATTAGAAAATAAAAATATTGATGAAAAAGTAATGTATGATTATTATAATCAGTTTGTTAAAGGCTTGTTAAACTCTACTATGCCAAGTGGTGAAATGTATAATGAAGGTTTAGGTTGCATTTTACAATTTGTATCTAGTCCGGCGTTACCAAAATCAATTCAGCTTGATATAGTGAGAAATTCAGAACTTGTAAAAAAAGGAGAGAAAATGGTGTTTCCGGACATTTTAGGCCGACTAGAGTGGTCTCATGTTCTGGACAAAGAAACGTGCATACAAATTTTTAACAAATTTGGTTATGAAAAATCCAGTTTAACTAACAATCGTTATGCACCAATTGCTGATTATTTAATTAATGATCTTGATGAATTTTTAGATAATGAAAATATATTAGATAAAACTACTGTTATGCAGGCTCGAGCAATGAAAAGAATTAACACCATTTTTGTTAACCAAGAAATAACTAAAGATGAGTTGCTATATGTTTCCGAAAAGATAGATAAATTAATAGCTGGGAGGTATTTAAAAAATAGATCAAGCAATGAAGGTGGTGTCTTTGGTATAGACACTTGGATAGTGTATTGCACAGTTAGTTTAATTAATAATAAAAACTTTAGCAGAGAAATTTTAGATGCAATGAACATTACACTAGAAGAAGAAATTAACATGCTGTCAACAGTTTTGGAATATGAGAGAGAGACTGATGAGATGTTTGAGGAAGAGGGCTACGACGAAGATGATGAACCTAAAAAGTTTGATTTAATTAAAGATGGCTTGCCTTACTTAGAGTATTATTCTGGTGGAGAAAAGCTTAAGAAAAAATTACCAAGAGCATACAATCATTTAAAGAATGCATCAAAGTATGGAACAGGCTAAGCTTCAGCCTTAGTAACCCACAGGCCGTCTTGATTTTCCAAGTCAATCGTTTCTCTAGAAGTTCCATTTAAATAAACAAGTAAACCTTTTATAAAATAGTGGTCTTGAATAATCTCTACAATTAAGCAGTTATTCTTTATTTTTCTACCGTAATAAAATATATCAATCATATCGCCTTCTTTTAACTGTGATACAAATCGTATTTCTTCTTTGTGCTTATCTGACATTTATTTTAGTCTTTCCCCATCGCAAAGTAATTTGTGCATTGCTACTCAACATTTCAGTGCATGCATAAAAAGGTGCTACATCATAGAATTTAAATATTTTTTCTTCATTGTTGTATGTATAATCAATATTTTCTTCCAGAAGAGTCAAACCATTAAATATATTTGCTGGGTAATCTGCTAGTACTGGACCAATCTTACACATTATCTCTTCAATAATAGCATTGAATGCACCATTAACTTGTTGTGTATTAACAATATAGTTATAGTCAATTGAGTTTTGATTCAACACGTTACCACTGACACTTTGTAAAGCAGCAACGTTTGCATTGTCTACACCTAGTGTATACGTTGTTATACAAGGATTTTGAACAGTTGTTTGTCTGCAATTATCTGGATTAATACTGAAAATATTATTTTGCACAAAGTCTCGAGAAGGATCAATGCCTTCATTGGGCGATCCGTCACTAATTAGAATAATATAATAAGATTCATAATCAGTATTTCTAATTTTAGATAGAGCGCTATTCAAAGGGGAAAGAAAATTAGTTCCTCCTCCAGCGTTGTAAGTATTTAAAATAGACAATACGTTTAATTTGTGTTGCTGACCTTTTCCAATAGGCGTTTCTATTATAACATTGTCGTTGTAAAGAACTACTGAATAGTTTAAGTTATAGTCAGCATTTACAAATTGTCTTGCAGTAGTTTTTAGCTGATTTATTCTATTTCCTTGCATAGAGCCGCTAAAGTCTAGCAAAAGTATAACAGCTGTGTCTATTAACTCAATATCATGAACTTCTTCGTTTACCTCTAAGATGTTTTCTTTAGAAACATATCCTCTTCCTGGATCATACGTGGATGTAATTTTAAATCTTCTCTTACACAAATCTTCAGCGTTACATTCGAGACCTAAGTCTTCACAAAAAAAGTCTGGCTCTGGTGATTCAAGAACTATTGCGCATTGGTTTAAAGTATTACTCGAACAAATTGTTTCAATATCATTTGAATTTTTTATACCTTCTCCTACGTCAATACTACATGTATCAAGTAGTTGTTTTTCGTAAGATATGTTTAAAGATATTCTTCCATATTGAATTGCTATCAAAGAAATACTAGCCAAGACAGCTGCTAATAAAACTGTTGTTAAAGCTGCGAAACCTTTACTTTGAAGCCTTTTTGAGATATATAAGATGTTTTGTTCCATTGTAATTTTTGTTTTCTATATTGTCTATATTCCAATAATGATTGCTTTGTTTAATCTGAGTATAAAACTCATGCATTAACAAAACATCAATGTTTACACCTTGCTGTTTTAAAATATCAGCAGCTAAGAGATTTGAATTAAACTTCCTATCTCGACGTATTGCTTTCAACTCTACGTACTTGCCAGTGTCAGGATGATAAAAGTCTGGTGTGTATTGTTTATCTCTTCCATCATATCGAACTGTAAAGGTTTTATGTTCATATATATAAGGCTTGTTTGTAGCTTCACACCACCTTGCATAGTCTGCTTCTAAAGATGACTTAAAGAAATAGCTTGGAGGTAAGTCATATCTAAAACCTAGTCTGCCGTTAGAAGGTATTTCATGGAGACCACTGCTTTGCGCTTTGTTTTGACATTCCTTGCCACAATACTTTGTTTCTCTGCCTTTAGGTTTTTGATAGTCAACGCCGCAGTAATCGCATTTAAGATTAACTCTTTCGCGTTTATTTTTTTTTAGGTAGCATTCTCTAGAGCAATAAGTCTTTCCTCTCTTAGACTTAAAATCTATTCCACAAACTTCACATTTTTTAATGCTATATTTAATGCTTGACTTGTTTTTGCATTCTTTCGAGCAAAACTTTGATGTTTTTGCTCTTGACACAGGTTTCTTGTATTCTTTTTTGCAGCAATCACAAATTAAAGTGACTTGGGTTGATGTTTTCGGCATACTTACTCCTTTTTAAATAAGTATGCCTTAGGGCGACAACCCTAAGTATTTTACTTAGGAAAAAATTGTTTTAGGTCAACATCTTGAGCTCTAGCTTGATCTAAGTATTTTAAAGGATTGTAACTCTCACTCGCATCTTTTATTGATTGCCATGACTGATCTATGCCTTGCCTAAGAGTTCGAACATTTGCAAAGCCCATAAAGTCAATAAACTTCTTATTAGACAATCTATGGTTTCCTAGGTAGTCTGTTTCTGGGTGCCACTTAACTACAATTTCCAACGTTGAACCAGTAACTTCTTCTATGATAGAAACTATTTCTAAAGTATTATGTGGATTACTAGCTGTAATGTTAAAGTCTTCATTTCTGACATTAGAGTTAATCAGTCTTACAACACTATTACAGAAGTCCTCTACATGCATATAGTCTTTTATTTTTTCTGGATCTAAGAATATGTCAATGTTTTCTATTCCATTTTTAACACCAAATAAAGACTTCGCAATTAAAGAGTTCATATCGCCAATACCACCGTAAGCAAATAAAGGTCGCGTGACAAGCCACTCTTTTGCATTATTCCTTACTAACATCTCGCCGGCGTATTTCTGGACAGCGTAATTTGTCCTAGGAAATATTTCACTATTTTCAAGAATATCAGATTCTTGATACTTGTACGTGTCATAAATAACTGTTGTGCCTGTATACACAATTAGCATGTCACAACTATTTGCAGCTTCAACAATTGTCTGTGTGCCTAAAATGTTCGTGTTGATGGAATCCTCAGGATTTAAAGCAACAACATCAGTTCCTACAACAGCTGCATTATGCACAATGCAGTCAAGATTTAGACTTTTAAACAATTGAACCCAAGATTCAGTATTATTAGAATATACACAGACTTCATCTGTTTCTGTGTATATCATCGCTGCCTTAGCATGTTCTGATTTATCAATAGATACAAATTCATGCCCTTGATTGATAATTTCTTGTGACAAGTTAGTTGCAATAAAACCTTTTTCGCCTGTAATGCCTATTTTCATTGATTGCTTCCTTTTAGAATTTTAACGACTTTTATGTCTTTTGTTTTAATGTTATATACTTTGTTGCTTTGTGTATCTAGCATTTTATAGTCAAAAAACTTTTTAATGCCATATTTTGTTTTATTTTCAAAAAGATATTTTCTACTTAAAACCAGCGCTGTTCGTGGTCCTAAAAATTGATTTTTAAAAACTTTATGCATAAATGTTACAAGATCAGAAGATTCCAGTCCTTCTGTGTAAGATGACATATAACTCCCTAGCTTAGATATTTAACTTGTATATCAATTATTTTGTGTATTGTTATATTCTCTACTTTACCATCCCAGAAAATGGTCATTCCGGTGGGTCTAAGACCATCTTTAAGAGATAATCCTACTAATAAGCAATTTTCATATTTCTTTGGTTTATTATAATATGAATAATCAATAATTACACTTATCATTTTGCCAATATCATTTTTGTCTAAATAAAAGTCTTGATTTAACCTTATAAAGTCGCTGTTTATTTTCGTCATACTGTCGTAACGCTAACAAATACATCCTCATCTTCTAAATCAACAGCCTGAAGTCTGCCTTTTTCTGTCATAAAAAGTAACAAGTCTTTATTTAAATTTCCTTTTTCAATGCATATCAAAAGGCAGTTTTGATAATTAGATATGAAGCTGTAACTCTTATACTGGATTGATACATTAACTATTTCTTTTATGTGTTGTTTAATTTTTTCTATCAAGAACTTTATACTCCATAATGCTATAAGGCACAACATCAGTTGTCTTATTGCCTATTACATAAATCATTGCAGAAAAATTTAGATCTTTTTTAATCTTATAGACTATCCCTAGCTTTTCTTCTTCGTTCGAGTAAAGAAAATTATATCTAATTAGGTCGCCTATTTTCAGGTCGTGTATGTAATCTATCATTGAAAATCTCTTTTTTTAGCTCCGATCGTCTGTCTTTCTCTAACCCAGTGTGTTGTCCTTTTATCGAGAGTCGTTTCTTTAATTACATTATGACCATTACAGTCTTTGTTTCTTCCATAAACAACAAAACCTTGAACAGCATTCCCATTATTACCATCAAAAGTATAGTAACTTTGAATTGTTGCTCCTTGTTCATTATATGACTTGTTAATTACAAATCTTATCGCTTTATCAAGTGTTATCAGGTTTTTGTCTGTTAAATCTTTTATTAAAGAATGTGGATTTATACGTGAATACCATAAAGATTCTGCCTTGATATAATTACCAACTCCAGAAATAACCTTTTGATTCATCAATACATCACATATATTTTTATTGTTTTTTTGCCTTAAAAACTTAACAAAATCAGATGAAGAAGGGGGATTAGACAACATGTCAGGTCCAATAGATTTAAGCTTTTTTGCCAAATCTTTTCGATTTTTAATCTGAACTGTTCCAAAATTTCTAATATCATTGAAATACAATGTATCGTCTTCATAAAATTTAATCTCTATTCTAGAGTGATCTGTTTTTTTTCTAGACCAGTTTCCTGTCATCCCTAAAGTATTAAAAATAATTATGTCTTCTAAGTCAAACCATATAAATTTACCTTTGCAATTAAAACTTTTAATTTCTTTGTCTGATAATATCTCTAGGTTTGAAATTGGTTTTTTGATATATCTTCCACTTAATACATTAACTGATTTTATTTGATAGTGTCTAAAATTTTGATTTAGCTTATCAACAAATAATTTAACTTCAGGTCCTTCTGGAATAATACACCTTCCTAACTATTTTTTTACAAAATTTAAATCTTTAATCATTTAAAATTCTATTAGCTTCAGGATCGTCTAAGTCTGTATTTGCTAAATCTTTTTCATTTTCTTCCAGATCAGGCAAAGTATTGTCATGCACATAATTTGCTAAATTATCTTTTCCAACCCATTTAAAAAATTGCATTAGCGGATGACCAATTATATTGTGAAATGCATAGTTTTTAAGAAATTTTCTGTATTTAAGATTCATTTTTTACTCAATTGCGTCTGCATAAGGTTCGTTTGGCAAGCTGCCAGTTTCAATAATTCTATCAAGATAGTCTTCTAATTGTTCAAATGTTGTGCAGACTTTAATTCCACTTCTTGCTAGCATAAGATTAAACTTAGCGCCAGGAGGAAGACCTGCGCAAAAATAAACTATTGGTCTTTTAAATGCATGCGCATAGCCAGCTTCCCAAATAGTTCCAATGTCTTTGTCTCTTGTGTTAACAAGAAGAAAGTCTGAAGTTTCAATATGATGAAGATTTCCTGTAAATGTTTCGTCTTGGACTTCTTTTGTCGCATCAGGCGGACAAATAAATATCCTGCGTGGTGATGCTAAATCAAAAGATTCAGCACGATCATCAAAAATCTTTTCTAATTGCGTAAGTTCTGCGTCTTGTGTAGGATTAAACCAACCGCTAGCTAAATAAATCTTTTTCATTAAATTGTTCCTTTTATAAATAAATTACTATATTTTTAATTGTTTTACATTAGAGATTGTTGTTTGTAGCTGTTTTACATTAAAACTCGCTATCTAAATTTTTTCTGATTAATCGTACAGCTTCAACATCATCGTTCCACATTCTTGTAAAGATTTTTTCTTCACCAGATTTGTTTCCATTAATCTCTTCACGACGACATGCATAAATTGAATCTTTTTCATTAAATTCAAACAAATCGTTCTTTGGCTCTGGCTGATAAAGATTTGTGCCTCGTGAGGTAAAGGAACCATCAGGCAATTCAACCCTAAAGGTTCGAACATAATGCATGTCAGGTTTTTCAAAGTTTAAGCATGTAGAAACTTCAGGTATTGCTGTGCAAACAATTTTTGCGATACGTGTTGCAATAATATTATCTACTTCTGGTTGAATTTGCACATCTTGACGCTGTCTAATAAAACCAATTAAATCTTTAAGATTAAATCGAGCAACATAAAAAGTCTCAAGTGCCTTAGGCAAAATAACTCGTGAGTCCATTAACGACACAACGCGAGAATCAACCATATCAGAATAAAGTTGTTTTGCTGCAGAAGCAACTTCAATAAATCGATGATGAAAGTCTGAGTTTTCAACAGACTCAGGAACTAAAATGTTGTCATTCCTAAGATCACGATCACCGGTGCACTGCGCTGCAAATGAACCTGCTCTATGTCTAATTAAATGAGTTACAGTTTGTGTATCGATTCCACTAATTTTAAAAGTAAAACCTAAACACTCCATAGGCGTTGGAAGTGCTCTAAAGTTAAGAACATCTTGCAAGTTAAGTGAGGCTTCTTCTGGTAAAGCATTTTCAAATGAAGTCTCAGAAGGTGTGTCAGCCCAAGTTGCTTTTGTCATGTGCCACGCAATTTTTTGAGCTTGCTCTCTTGTAGGTCCATCAATTAACTCAATATCAAGTGACTCTAGATTGTTAATGTAATTAGTAACAGGAACTTGATCAAATTTAAGCTCCATAGGAAGAGTGACTTGTTTAAGATCATTATTAATTGGCAAATTTATTCTCCTTTGTATTTACCATTTATTTTAATATTAAAAATTAAAATTTACACATTTATGTTTTATTAATCTGATTTCTTAGCTGGATTAAAAGTTCTTTGTCTTTATGTGAAGCATTTAAAGTTTTCAATACATCAGAAAAACTGACTTTTTTTAAAATGCAAGTAGTCATAACATATTCGTATAAAGAATCGATGTCAGCTTGGATTGCATCTTTCTTTTCTATATCTAGATGTAAAATGTTTTTATTAACGACAAATTGCAGTTCTTTAGCTAGAACGCAAAAAAGTGAGGTCTTGAATTTATTTAAATCTTTAATTTTTAAATTCGAAGATATTGAACATTCTATAAATCCTTCATCACTTTTATGTTTTTTATCATAATAAAAATTACAATTTAAAACTTCAAAATAAAAATTTTTAAAAGTATCAATTAAATTTAAAGTAATGTCACACATAAAATCGTAGCATATAAGCAAAGAGTGGTTAAAGTTAACATCATAGGTTTTATTAAATATGTTTTTAAAGCTCGAGGTCGCTGTCATTTGTAAAATGTCAGACTCTATATTGATTGTAATGTTTCCATTGTTTATCATTCCTGTAATATAAATCAAATCAAATTCAATAATTCGCCATATGTTGTCAAGATAGTAATAAGACCTAAAGTTATTGTTTTTATATAATTCTAGATCTTCGTGGAAAAACATGTTACACCTTTAGATTAATACCCTTTTGTTAACCTTTCTTTAATTATCTCGTCTTTCTTTTTAAATGCATTGTAAAATTCGTCAACGTCTACACCTATTAAAATAATAAGAGAATAAAAATAATTAAAAGCATCGACAATTTCTTCTAAAAACTCTTCTCTATTGATTTCTGGCATTTCTGTTTCTCTATGTGGCTTCCAGTTTTTTAAATGTCCAAGTGCTTCAAACATTTCTTCTACACCTTTAAGAGCTGTTTCACGCAGTAAAGCTTGACTACTTTTACTTGAAATATCTACTGGCCAAGATGGATATGAATCTTTATATTTTTCTTTGATTAAATGCATAAAGACTTCTCTTTTTTCAAAGATTTCGTCTAATCTATCTTGCATGTTTTAACTTTCTGTCTCAAAATTAGATTCTTGCGATGCGTCTACCATTTTTTCAACTTGCTCGTTAAATATTTTTTCATACTCACTGTTTAAAATTACCTTATTGTTTTCATTTACTTCCATCTGCATCATTCTTAAATGATCAACAATGTCTGTTCCTGTTAATAGCGCCATCTGTATAAGCTTGACAATTTGCGCAATTGCTGTATCGTCTAAATTCATTTTTTCTCCTAAATTATTATGGGTCTTTTCTTTAAATTTCTATCTATAACTTGATCGTCATGTTCCATTACTTTAATCATATCTACTCCTTCTATCTTCTTAAGTGACTTAATCATATCTAAAAAAGGTTTTTTTGTTTCAATAAATGTAGGTATATAAGAAACGTTAAGCTCAATTAGTCTGTGCCCGTATGAAGAAACGACTTCTGATATTGGTCGTGTTTGCCTGACAGTTACAACTCCCGGGAGTGCTCTCATGTCTGTCATAATGTCTAAAACAGTTGGATCTTCTCTTTCTTCGATTTTTATTCTACATCTCACCAAGGTGTTAACTAAGTCAGAATGTCTTTCTAGTATTAAGTTTTTCATATAATTCTCCTTCTATTATAATAACTATTTATTATTGAGAATATAACTTTCTACTGTAACTGGCCAAAGTTTCTGAATAATCTCGAGCATTTTGTTGGCCAATGCTTGAATTTCTAGCTGTGATCCTTCATGAGTTCTAAGCTTAATAAATTTTAAAATATTATTTAGATTAGCAGTCGCATAATATTCTGTATATAGACTTTGAGGAAGAATCATTCTTGCTTGCTCGCGAGCAATACCTTTGTTGATCATATCATAATATAATTTGACAGAGTTTTGTACATGGTAATCTACAGCTTCATTGCATAGTCTACTTTCAAGTAAAACAGGATAAGAATCCATTTGCGGATTAATTTGATTATCTATGTTAGATGCTTGTCTATTAGACTTATGCTGTGTTCTATAAGAATTAGGAATATAAAATTCCATATTTACATCTGTATATCGGCGCGATATTTCATTATAAGACCACGTCCTGTGCCTATGGTGTTGTGATCTAACAAATAAAGGAACTTTTATTCTAAATGTAGCAATATTATGCTCTAAAGTAGAAGTATGTTGATGATCAATTAAATAATTGATTAGCTTTTTGTCTTTACTGTCTAGTGTTTCTTTCTGAACTCCAAAAGAAACACGAGCAGAATTAACAACAGTAATATCGTTACCCATATGTTGTACTAGCTCTATTTTACCAATATTGTCTTCGTAAAGATAATGTGTATTTGTCATATAAAACCTTTTATTTAATAATATTGATTATATTAAATTTCGGAATGATTTACACGAATATTAAAAATAAATTAAAATTAAACTATATCTTTATCAATGCCGTAATAAAGTTTTTCTGCCCAAGGAATAACATCCCATTTTTTTGCTGAAATGTTGTGGTGACCTACTACACTATATTTCGAAGCTTCGGCAACCGGCATTACATCTAAGATTTCACATACTGGCTTGTTCTGTAGGCCTGTTGATTCTCTTAAAGATTTCAAAAACTGCCGACAAACATCTGCAAAGTCATCGCCAATCATTATAAGCTTACGACCTCTAACTCTGCGATCAGGTATTTTACAAACTTGAAGTGATGAATCTGGGTACCAGACTTTAGTTTTTTCCCAATACTTGTCGTCTGGATGCATGCAAATATCAATACCAATAGAGTGCTTATTAAACTTTCCTGCGTGATATGCCACAAGCCCTGTGTCTAAACATTGTAGTATTTCATATTCATTAGTTTTATGATTTCTGCCAATTAAAAAGTGTGAAGAAACATGTCTTCCTCTTGCGAGATTAAATACATTGTAACAATGCCTCGTATTTAGACCACCCCAATGAACACATATCGTAGAAGGATCTGCTTTTCTTTTATACCAGTTCTTAGTGCCGTCATCTAGCTCATAAAGTGATGCTGACCAGTCGACCTCTAATGGCGAATCAATAGGAACAACTTTTCCCATGTGCATCATAATAGGCATTCCGTAATAATTCCTTACAGCTCTATGTGTATTTGGTCCATAAACTCCGTCTGCCTTGACTCCGACTTCTTGCTGGAGTGAAATTACGTAGTCCTTATTTTTATTTAAAGTTTTAAATTGTTCCATAATGTTTTTCCTTAGTCTAGTTCAATAGCAACTGTGACCTTTCCTTTTAACGAAGGAATTCTTAACTGTTGCACTATATTATGTTCTTTTGCTTCTTCAGCTTCTAAAAACCAATCGGCATGACCTTTGTCATGTATAAGATCTAAAAAGTAATTATCAGCTTTTCCGCAATTTCTTGCCATCATTGTATATAACTTTTTATTAAGTCGTTCAGCTTCTCTTGCGTCAGCTTTTAATTCTTCAACTTTACCAAATGCCATAGTTGAGACGTCATGAATCATTAAGATTGCATCTTTATCCATAAAGCGAAGTCCTTCTTCGCCAAAAGAAGCAAACAAAGCGCCGCAAGACATTGCCTTACCTTTGATTATTGTAGCAACTGGGACTTTTGATGATTTTAAAGATGCTATCATTGACAATAAAGAATAAGCCTCGCCTCCGTAAGAATCAATGACTATAGGAACTACGCTTTGGCCAGTATTTTGAGCGGCGCTTATTAGGGTTGCAAATTCATTTGCAGACTCTTCATCAAACTTATTAACTGTAATAATTACTGGGTCGCTTCTAAGCTCAATTTCTTTAATTAGCGGTGACACGTCTGCAATAAAATTAATCATAAATAACCTTTCTTTTGTTTTTAATATTATATTAAGAATTTTTTAATTTACATTTTACGGAGATAATCAATTGTTGTAGCTCCAATTTTTCTTGATACTTCCGTTCCATTTTCTAAAACTACAAAAGTAGGCACGTTCATAATTTGATGCTTTGTTGCTAATTCAATGTCTTCAGATATGTCAATTATTTTTAAATTAATTTCTTCTCGAATACTTTCGCTAAGCGTCATTTTTATCTGGCTACAAGGGCCGCACCACGGCGCGCTAAAAAACAGTATTTCTCTATTCATAATATTCCTTCTTTTAGTTTAATAATTCCCATCCCCAGTTATCACCACTCATGCCATCTGCATTATAGTCTGTAACAGTTCCTTCAAAAAAGTTTTTAAAGCTGTCGCCATTAATAATCCAGTCAAGCCAGTCCAGAGGATTGTTTTTTACTTTAAAATTAGGTTTTAGTCCTAATTGTATTAGCCTTCTATCCGCAAGATAGCGAATATATTGCTTTACTTCTTCTTTTTCTAAACCTTTAATGTGACCCATTTCGTATGCCAGATCAATAACTTTGTCTTCTAAGTGAACAGCCTGACGATACATTTTATAAATTGACTTTTTAAATTCGTCGTTTACAATTCTCGGATGCTCTTTGACGTATTCTCTAAAGAGCTGCGTCATTCCTTGAACATGCATTGTCTCATCTCTAATGCTCCACTCAACTATTTCGCACATTCCTTTCATTTTGCCGTATCTCTGGTAGTTTAGAAGCATAACAAAAGCTGAAAATAGACTCATTCCTTCATTACATGCAGACTGTGCTAGTGCAATCCCAAGACCTTTCTTGGTGCTTACATCATTTTGTTGCATAAATTCAATTTTATTGCTCATTTCTTTATACTCTAAAAAAGCACCATACTCTTCTTCAGGTAATCCTAACGTATCATTAAGAAGAGCATAACTACGTTGATGAGTGCCTTCCCGGTTTGCAAAGCTTAATAGCATACTCCTGATTTCATTGTTTTTGAACTTAGGAATAAACAGATCACAATAATTACCTCCTACTTGTACGTCACTTTGTGTAAACAAACGAAGTATTTGCGTAATGTGATTTTTTTCTTCTGTAGAAATCTTGCCACCTTTCCACTGGTTTACGTCTTCAGCTAGCTTTGCTTCCCAACTGCCCCAGTGAATTTTTTCGTGACTTTCTGCAATTTCCATTGCCCATGCGTATTTAAAGGGCTTGTATGTTGTGTTATATTTAAGTAGTGACATTGTTCAACCTTTGTTAAATCTTTGTATAATATAATTATCCTTGACAGCTCAAACATTCATCAGGATCAGTAAAGTCTTGTAGCTTATCTTGTTCTACTTTTTGACTTACTTTTTCTGCCGAAGCGCCTGCGTTTGTTCTAAGGTAGTATAATCCTTTTAAATTCTTTATCCACGCTCTAATATGTACAGCATTAACAACTGACTTATCTGTTCCTGCTGGAAAGAACAAGTTAACACTTTGACCTTGACAAATAAACTCTTGTCTATCACCTGCATGATCAATAATCCATCGTTGATCTAGCTCAAACGCTGTCTTAAATACTTGCTTATGCCAATCTGTCATAAATTCTAAGTGTTGAACAGAACCTTCTGAAAGAATAATGGACTTCCACTGCTTTTTTAACCATGCTTTTGTGTCTTTAATTTCTAAATCTTTACAATACTGGTCTAAGACTTTTTCTAGATGAGGATTTTTAACAAGATAAGAACCGACTCTGGTTCTATGCGTATATGCATTTGATTTCCAAGGCTCAATAGACGGAGATGTTCCTGCAATAATTGAAGAATTTGCATTAGGAGCAATTGCTAGCAAGTGAGCATTTCTAACTCCGTGGCCAATTCCGTCGGGACATTCACCTTTTAATTTAGCCAACGATATTGTTTTCTGTTTTGCTTTTTCTTTAATATCCATAAATATCTTTTTATTTGCTACAATAGCAATACTGGATTCAAACGGTATATTTTTTTTCTGGAGGTATGCGTGAAAACCCATTGCGCCCAAACCAAGGCTTCGTTCAGCAATTGCTGATCTAATTGCACGTTCTAAAGGCTTAGGCGCATTATTGATAAAGTAAGTAATTACATTATCAAGATATTCAATTAAATCTTCTACTATTATAGAGTCTTTCCACTCATCATACTTTTCAATATTAAGAGAACTTAAGCAGCAAACTGCACTTCGGTCTGGTGATGTTGCCAAGTGGATTTCATTGCAAAGATTACTACCATGAATTTCAAGACCTAAATCTTTCTGGAACTGCGGTAAGTGCTTGTTTGCTTCGTCAATAAAATTAATATAAGGCTCTCCAGTTCTAAATCTTACTTGAAGTATTCTTTGCCAAAGCTGTCTAGCATCAACTGTGTCTCTAACTGTGTTTTCATTTGGGTCTTTTAGATTCCACGTCTCACCATTAACTACAGATTCCATAAACTCGTTTGTTACATTTACAGCGTTGTTCAAGTTAAAACATTTTCGATTAATGTCGCCACCAGTTGGAACTCTAATGTTAAGAAACTCTACAATGTCAGGATGAGAAACATTCATATAAGCTGCATACGAGCCTTTTCTAGTCTTACCTTGACGATAAGCTGTCATGTCGCTGTCAACAGTCTTTAAAAACGGCATAGGCCCTGGAGAAATATAGCTATTTGATCTAACGTCACTCCAATGACCTCCTACTCCACCACCTTTAACAGACATCCACCTTAACTCGTCTGAATGTGATATTAGTCCTTCGAGTGAGTCATCGACGTAAGTTAAGAAACATGATATTGGCAATCCTCTAGCTGTCTCATTAGGTCTTGGCGCATTTGACAAGATTGGTGAGCTAAACATAAACCAACCTTTAGACGCGTAGTCGTATATTCGCTGGGCTAAATCTAAACAATTACCAGAAAATGCTACAGCGGCTCTTGCAAAGCTTTCTTGAGGTGACTTTTCATCTTCGTTCATATAGTAGTCACGTAACAAGTTTTTTGAAAATTCTGTGAGCGAGTCGTCTCTATCTAAATCTATAGTAATACCATAGCATTCTTTTTTCATATATATTCCTTTATTTAATCTGAACTACCAATCTTCCCATGATTTCTCTGAGAAGATGTTGTAATGTTTAAATATTCTTCTTTGTCTACAATAGAGAATTGATTGTCACATTTAACAACAACAATTTGAACGGGTAATTTTACATTTGAGTCTAATATAAATTCTTCTGAACCTACGTTAACTAAATTAACAAAAACTTCACCTGTATACCCGCAGTCAATAACACCTGCTCTTACTTTAAGTGGTGTCTTTGTAATTGATCCTCTTTCTTGAATAAGCGCAACGTAACCTTTAGGCACTTGCATTTTCAAACCGGTTGGAATTAATGTTTTACTGTTTTTGGGCAAGACTGATTGTGGGCAAATCGTTGCTTTATTTCCTGCGTTGTATAGATCGAGACCTGCACTTTCTCCATTATATGCAGGAGAGTAATCTTCTACAGCTATTTTATTTGTCCCTAAAGTAAACTTTAAACTTTCCATTAAAAAAATATTAACCATCTTTTTGATTTACCTCTTTCCACTTTTCTCTTAATTTTTCTTTCATTGTGTTATTGTCTTGAGCGACTGCTTCATTCAATGACATTTCAGTATCATCAAGAATTTCAAATTTTGATTTAGCTGTGTCTATGTTTATTGGAAATAACAATCCATCTCTTCCAGCACGATTCTTAGCTACAAATATTCGACCTCCGCCTGTAGACTTTTCCATTGGCTTACGACTTATCGATAAAACTACGTCTGCAACTTGTGCCTTACCATAAGACTCACCTAGATTTTCTAAGCCTACAACGTCAGACTTTGAAGAATCTTTGTTCGCTTGTGAAGCAGTCCAAATAGGTATTTGCAATTCCACAGCAAGATTTCTTAATTCTGTATAAATCAACTTTAACTCGTGTCTTAAAGAATCGTATGCTTTAGAAGACTTCATTACGTCAGCATAGTCAACAGTCACCAAACTAGGTTTAAAACCTTTTAGTGTAAGCTTTTCAATATGATTTCTTAATGTCATAACTGAAGCTGAACCTGTTGGGTACTCTTTTATAATAAGCTTTCCTAACTCCATTTTTTTGTATTTATTAACTACTTCAAGTTTTCTTTCAATAATCTCGTTACTTGGTATATCACAAAGATTTGAATCATACCTCTTGCCTGTGTCATGTTCTGATAGTTCGAATGTATAGTGTATTACATTTTTGCCAGCTCTCATAGCTGCACATCCCATTGCAACTAAGAAGTGTGATTTACCTACGCCTGTGTTTGCTGCAATGACACCTAGCTCACCTCTTCCTAGACCTCCTCTAAGTATATCTTGAGAGTCAATCTTGTCTAAACCAGTCGGACAAACTTGCCTGTTTATTTGAACAAATCTTGCTTCAATGTCATCAAAGAAATTATGACCTGCTGTGTTAGGCATACCAACAGAAATAGCTTCTTTCATAATTTTTAAGACTGATTCATACTTTTCTGTTTGAATTAGTTCAACACTTTGTTCTAATGCATCTCTAAATGCTTGACGTTTGCAGAATTCAAGAGACTTATCTTTTACATATTGCAAGTCGCCCATATCAGGATTAGTCTTCATTCGATGAAGGTACGCAATAATTTGATCTCTTAACACATGATCTTTTGATTTTGATAAATCTTCTTTAATGATTGTGATAAGAATTGTTAGCGTTGGAAATGTCTTGTATTTATTATAATAAGAATAGTATCTTTCGCAAAGAAAAGAAAGATACTTTAAATCAAAATAGTCGTGACTCATTACCTCAATCATTTGAGCTGACCAGTTTATATCTGTAAGCATGCTTTGGAAGACTTTTTCCTGAAATGGCTTACCAAACTTAGAAAAGTTTTTGTTTTGACTCATTGAATTTTGTTCCTTAGAGATGATTTAAGTGCAATTAAAAATGTGTGAATATTAAAAAAGTTTAAGCCTTCACGATTCATAATTTTAAGAAGATTCATTTTGTTAATGCTCGACTCTTTATTGTCATATTGATGATTGATTTTTTTAATTTGATCAGCACTTAACATAGCAGAGTCTAAATACATTAATTTCCAGTTTTTATGTAATAGTAATTTGTTATTTATTATATTCTCATAAAGTTTTATTTTACACTTTAAGTTAACTTTTTTACTTGATTCATTAATTATATCACTTATTGACATTTCTTTTTGCTGTGTTAATTCTGGAAATCGTTTGACCATGGTTTTTATACCAGCACCTTTTATACCTTTAATACCGTCGCTAGTGTCGCCTGCAAAGCATCTTACTAAACAAAAGTTATATGCTGGTACGCTCCACTTGTCTAATACATATTTTTTATCAATCAGTATTTTCTTGTTAGGCGACCAAATTTTTGTATTTTCATCTAAAAGTTGATAGTAGTCTTTGTCAGAGGTAACAATTATTTTTTCATGATCAACATTTTTAGTCTTAGTTAGATATGAAATAACATCATCAGCTTCGCAATCACTAACATAGATTTGTGTTACTGGAGTTTCGTATAATATTTCAATAAGTATTTTAAGTTGATTGTTTCTGTTCTCAGAAGTATCAGGTATATCGCTATAATAAGAACTTCTATTAAGTCTGACTGGTCGCCTGCCATTTTTATAGTCAGGATCAATACTTCTTCGTCTTAAAGAACCTCCACCTTCCCACGCAACTACGATTTTTTGAGGATTAAACTTGGCTGATAAATGCTCTATGTTACGCAAAAACCCAACAATGGCTCCACATAAATTACCGTTAAGAGACTTTGTTGGGTTTGCTGCAAAGTGTCGCATAAAAACATTCAAGCCGTCAATATAGATAACAGGCTTGTTGCTCATTATACTCCTATTTTAACATTTCAAAAGCTTCAGAGTGTTCTTCCATAATATGATCATGAACAGCTTTAATGTCTGTATAGCTTTCTGTATCAATCTCAGGATCTCCAGTCTCATTTTTACGAATCATAGCTTTTTCAAGAATCATATCAACATATTGACCAAATTCAGGATGAAAAATTATTTGATCAAAGTCTGCCTTGTAGAATTTCTTATCTACAATAACTTCACCTGTATCTAAAGTAGAAACTATTAAGTTTTTCCATGCACCGTTACCAGATATTTCAATATGATAGTTATCGATTTCTTCTGGCCCGTGCTTTCTTAACAGATCAAACATCTGTTCATGCTCTTTAATACCTTTACCAAAATGTATCTCAAAGTTACATGTTCTAAAAGGCGCTGATACTTTGTTTTTGATTATCTTTGCAGAGACATTAATACCAATCGGCTCTTTTTCTTTGTTTACAATTTGAGAACCTGCCCCAAGTTTAATCCTAACAGAGCTGTGAAAAGGTATTGCCATACCACCTGGCGTAGTTGTAGGGTCACCGTACATTACACCAACTTTTGTTCTGATTTGATTTAAACAAACCATTAGAACTTTTTCATTAGCAATAACGCCTGTAATCTTTCGCATACCTTTTGATATCGCGCGGGCTTGAAGCCCTATACTCTCCTTATCATAGTCACCTACTAGCTCTGCTTTAGGACTAGTTGCTGCAACGGAGTCCCATATAATAGTAACTGGGACATCCTTGTCCATTGCTTTAGCTTTGATAATAGTAGACTCTGCGATAGAAAGCACTTCTTCTGTGCAGTGTGTGTCTACGTAGACAAATCTTTTTGATATGTCAACCCCTAGTATTCTAAGATTCTCTACAGAAGTAGCGTTTTCTGTGTCAATATAAACAACTATTCCACCCATTTTTTGTGTAGATCTAGCTATTTGAGTTGCAATGTGTGACTTACCAATAGAAGGAGGACCAAATATTTCTACAATTCTACCTTCTGGTAAACCTCCACTTTTTTGGTTTGAGATGATATAGTCTAATTGTTTAGAACCTGTACTTATCCATCTTTTGACATGTGTAGGAGACTCATCTGTGCTTAGATTGTAAGCTACTCTAGCGCCTCTTTCTTTATTTAAAGACTTAATTAAGTCAGAAGTAAAGTCGTCTAACTCTTCTTTTTTTTTAGATTTAGCCATTATGATCGTTAACTTTCTTTGTTATAGTGAGTCCAAGTCGGCAAATGCGTCATCAAGGCTTTTATATTTCCCGTTAATTGCATCAGGAGAATTGTCATCAACTTGAGTTGTCTTTTGATTAAATCCTCCACGAGTTGTTTCTTTAACTTCTTCTTCGTCACCATTTAACCATTCGTTAATGATTCTTTCTAAGTCTTCATAAGTCTTGAGTTCAAATAAATTGTTAACGTCTGGAATGTTATCTAGCCACTGCTTTGACTTTGATGAGTCTTCTGAAAGAGGGGAATCTTTTCCTCGAGGCCTCACATCAGTTGTTGCCCATTGCTGTCCTGGATTTTTTTGACAACTAATACGAACATCACGACCTTCATGTGGGTCTGTAATGTCACCGTAATCTTCATCAAGCATGTAGTTCAAAAGTGTTTGATAAACAGTCTTTCCAAATGCCCATAAACGCACACCTTTTTCTTCTTCGCCTCTTACAACAACTGGAGCATAACAACGCATCTTTGGGTATAACTTTTTTGCTAGCTCATATGATTCTTTTGAACCTTCATCACGAAGCTTTGTAATAAGCTCTTGGATAGGATCTGGCTTGTCAAATTGATAAGGTGCTAAAAGACCAGGATTATTGCCAATGTTGTAATAGAACATTAGCTCTTTAAATGGTTGACCGTCATTATTAGGGTATGCCATAAGACGAACAGTAGTCTCAGCACCTTCTTCAGGTCGCCACATAGTATTCTTCTTTGAGTTTTGTCCACTGAGTTGTCCAAGTTTCTTGCGGATTGCTGCTAGATCAATAGCCATATTGTTTAATACCTTTCATAGTATTTGTTTAAATTTTTAATTGGTTATTTGTTATTTTTTTAATTTGTTTTGATCACCAATTGTGATACCATTATATTATATATTTTTAATTTTTACACATCAAATTTATTTATTTTTATATCTTTTCTCAACTAAGCTTTTTAGCTTTTTCTTGAGCTTTCTTCTCAGCTTTTAACCTTTTAATTTCTTCTATTTTAAGGCATAAGTCATTAAATGCTTGAGTTATAATTGCAATATTTTCATTGTTATAGTTATCGCCTGGCTCGACAATGCGCCAAGCTCTTTTGTTTCTTACAACTCCTAACATTGTTTTCATTATCTTAGAAGCTAAGCTTTTATTTGGATTGTTTAACAAGTCAACAATATCACTTGTAAATTCATAAAAACTTTCAGGTGTAAAGAAGACTCTTAGTTTAGTCCTAAGGTTCATGCTACCAATCGTCACTGCGTAGTTTAAAGTATTGTATCCTGATGAGTTTTTTCTTATTTGATCACTTGAATCTAAAGTTACATCCTGTAGTTTTATTGCTTCAGCAACTTCAAACAAGCTTTGAGAAGCTGATCTTAGGTCGATAGCTCCATACTCAAATGATGATGCAAATGGACTTTGGATTCGTTGTAAGTCTCCATACTTTGGATTAGGTATCTTAAATCCTATTTGATCTTTAATAGAAACAAAAAGACCTTCAAAAGGAGAACTAGGTGCAATCAAAGATCCACTTAATGAAGTCATAAGTAATTCAGTTAACTGTGGTTTTATGTTTTCTAAAACAAACTGTTTAAAAGATCCCGTCGAATGACTTTGAATTTCCTGTTTTAAAGAAGAAAGTATATCAATATATTCCTGAGTTATTTCAGGAAATCTTTTTGCTTGATTTGGTCCCATAAAATAAATATTGTATTCTGGATTTGTCATTGCTTTTGCATCTTCTTCAGTAAATTCTCCTGAGTATACAACTGCGTATTCTTTTCTGCCAGGTATACTGTATGATATATAATCGCCTTTTCTATCATCTGATTTAAGTGATTCAACGCCAAAGTATTTATAAGTTCCTTCTGGCATTTTGTGTGGGTAAGAATATTTAAAAGAATTGTATATACTTCTAGAAGCTCCGGATCTATTTAAAAATAAATACCAATTGTATCCTGCACGTCTTCGATGGCTAGATTTTTTAAACTCATCGTATGTATGTAAGTCGCTGTATTTTGTTTTCATAATGTCAACATTAGTTACTGGTAGACCTTTTTTTAATCTATCAGACTTTTCTTTATCAAAAGATTTTTTTGTCGCAATAAAAATCTGTGGGCCTGTGTTTATAGTTTTGTTTGTCTTTTTATCTTTTTTATAACCATCTGGTCCAATCAAAACTGAAACGTGTTGTCCACTAAACTTTTCTGTCATACTTATTTGATAGCCTTCAACAGCATTACCTAACATATGCTCTATAAAAGCTAAGATCTGATCTTTAGAAAGATTTTCTAGTTGTGGTGTTTTTTTTGATTCAAACAAAAAAGAATAATTTTCTTTTAGTGTCCTCTTTCTACCTTTTTCTCCGCCATTCTTAAGATACCACTGAACAGATCTTGTATAAGTCTTTTTCTTTTTACCTTTTGATCTATGCTTTTTATCTGTTGCAGTAGACTTTTTGTACATATTTTTTCCTTGAGAACCAGCTTTTGGTCCTGTTCCTAAAGGTGTTACTACTCCACCAATACCTCCAGCTACGCTAAATTCTCTAACTAGTGCTTCTAAAACTTTATTATAAATATCTTGCATAATATACCTCTTTAATACATTATATATTTATCAAAAAGGCACTTTATATATTCCTAAAATTTTATCTCTTTCATCTTTCATGACTGACTCGTGAGCCATTTGCATTATTAAAGAGAGTCTAGATTTATGTGCACTGTAAAATTTGCTGTCTTCAGAAGTCATATCTTTTAATAGCGATAGTGCTTCCCACTCTTGCCAAGACAAATTAACATTGTGGCGTTGCAAAATAAATAGCGTCATATCATTTACTTGATATTTTGGGCATGATTCATTCCAATCGTAATATTGACCTAGCTTTTCTTTATGCCATTCAGACTCACACTCAACGTATCTATCTTGTGTTGCATTACCTACTCTGCCTAAGATAGACAATAAAGAACATTTAATAATAGACGTTGGATTTGTATCATAATTAAGAGCCTTTAAAATATTGTTTGAAGCTTTTGCTAATTCTAAAGAATACTCAACCAATCCTCCAATTCCACAAAACGGCTCTTTTTCTCTCTGAGAAAAAGAAGACATAATTATTCTTTGATCCCATTTGCTTATTAAATTATCCACGTTTTCATCGTTTAGTTTACTTAATAAATTACTATACTTGTTCCATAAAGTTTCAACGTCACGTTCTTTATACATTTATTTCCTTATAATTTCCATTCAATTCCCGTAAGGTCTTGAAATTTCTTGGTAAAAAATTTTTTCTGATCTGCAAGTTCTAAAACTCTATCTAAAGAGTTTTCTTTATATAGAGATTCTCTAAGTTTTTTTGATGCATCTAAAAGATTTTGAAATGTTTCTAACTGAATTCTCTCACCTGATAATTCTGCTTCGATATCATTACCAACTATATAGTTAGCTGCAACTTGGTGTAAAAAACTACTTTTATTTTTCATAATATACCTTCAAATAAAGTCTTCTATGCTAAGAGGAAAATATCCTAGACCTTTTTCTAAATATCCTTTATCTATTATAATGTTCAACTCTTTTATGTAGTCATTATTTACATCAAAAATAATTGCATCATGCAAAACATAAAGCGGTTTACATAAGTTTTTGTCAATTATGCTAGACAATTCTGAAAAACATTTTAAAGATATATCTACTGCAGTTGATTGTATGTAATTATTTACTATTATGTTTTCTTTTATTTCTTTGATATTATGTAAAGGTCTTCCAAAATAGTTTCTTCTAAACGAATTATTCTTTTTACTTTCAGCAATGTTTAAAAGCTTTGAAATATTAAAATAACTTTTTAACATATTGAATACTTCTTCAGACCTAGCGCGTGTCAAGTCTGCTAAGTTATTACTTTTTGCTCCGTATAGAATAGAAATAACTGCTCTTTTAATAACTGATCTATCTACGTTAAACGATACCTTGTCTCTAAAGTATTCGTATATGTCTTCGTTGTTACTTTTATCAAGAAGATGTAATGCAAGACGAGGTTCTAGATTACAAAAGTCGACTGATACTATCTTGCCATTTAGAAAAGAAGATTTTAATATGTTTCTACACCTTTTAGGCAATGTTAGTATTCTTGGGCCTTCTTTTACAGTTAATCTTCCTGTTACTGTATTGTTTGTATACTCTATTTTGCTTGCAAAACTATTTACTGGCTTGAAAGATTTAATTGACGACTTCACTGTTTCATTATTTTCTATTTCAAGAAAAGCTTTGTAAGCTAAAATATCAATTTTAGGCTCTACGAGATTATTAAGAAAATTTTCATATAAATCATACCTTTTCAAGAAGTTAAAGTCTTTATCTAAATCATCTAGTCTATCTTTAACTGAATTAATATCATTATAAAATTCTTCTAAAAAATGATCAGGTAAAATAGACTGCCAATCTAAACTTTTTATTTCTTTTTTAAGAAATTTTAGATTTAATCTATAGAGTCTTGGTAAGTCTAAATTATAAATCTTTGCAAAATTAATTGTTTTATTTATATCTTTTATATTCATATTTAAATATTAAAAACAAACAATATAATTTACACGATTTTTTTTATATTTTAACTATGACTATGCTCATCTCTGAGCGCTTTAAGCCAAGGAGCCAAGTTTTTACCTCTTGCACTTGATCCTCGCCCCCAAGCTTTAACATTGTTTGTGTGCTTTATTTTTTTAGCAATTAATTGTGATAGATTACTCACAAACTTGTCTTCACTAATATCCTGTAATATTTTTCTTTTCGTAACTGAATCAAGCTGATCAAGCGTTATACTTTTGTATGGACTATTTTCTCCTGTGACTTCTATGTTTCTTTTGGCTATATCAATATGAAAACCTATTCCTTTGGAGTATTCTGCATGGGCACCTATACCATGTGCACCTAACATATAACAGTATCTTGCAAATGTTTTTATTATTTTAGCATCTTTTTCTTTTTTTAAAGACATGTTTTTGCCACTTTTATCTTTAAGTCTTACATCACATGCAAAACCCTTATCATGTCTAATAGTTCTAGATGCAAGTCTCGGTGGCACTTTTATCTCTTGTTGATCAATCTTTAAAGTTTTTCCAGCTTCGTACAAAGGAAATTGTCCACCGCTATAAATTACAATATGATCTAAGTCATTAAAAGCTTCATTCGTTAAAAGAAAAGCAAAATGAACAAGTTTAAACAATACTGGTTGAACCAAAAGTCTTCTAACTTGATTAGGTTTAGGAAAATCTATATTGTTTTTCTTTCCTACCCTATTATATATAACTTTTCCGCCTGTTTGTTTTTCCATTACAGTTAAATTATTTTTATCTGTTAAAAACTCATAAGTCATTTCGAGGCTTATTTTGTTTAATTCTTCAATATAGCCATTTATCTTTGCATCACTTGTTTTTGATATTTTTGGAAGCAAGTCTTCACTTGAATAATAATATCTTTGACTTGATTGTGGCGCTTTCATTGCAGATAATTTTTTTGATGGGCCTTTAACAACTCTTAAGTTTAAACTAAGACCAGCCAAAGCTTTGTCGTCAATTTCTTTGACGTCAACAGGAGCGCTTGCTGCGCGAGGAAGAGGTAGACTTATTTGTGGCGTAGAATCAGTCAAGTATGTGCGTGTAAGTGTTGTTATTATTAATTTTATTTTGTCTGGTTTTATATTTGTCATGCTACTTGTAAAACTCCGAAGAATATTCTATTTTTTTAAACTGATTTATAAATTCTCTTAACGACAAAGAATATGTGTATTCTTTTTTATGCGCTATAATTTCTCCTTTGTCATTTACTACATTTTCTATTATATTTTCATCTTTTTTGCTAAATTCTAATTTGAAAAAATTCGTGTATAAGTTTAATTTTGGTGTTTTGGAAACGTAAGAATCTGTTAGTTTTACTATTTTGATTACATTTTTTTCGTCACTAAAAAATGTAATTAAGCTTATAATTATTTCTTCATTATCTGCGTTTAAAGAAAGTGTCATGTCAAAGAAACCTTCACCACCATTTTCATCAAAAGAATCAATTTTTTTTATATTTTTATCAAATTTAATTTCAACTTTATTTATTAATTCGCTTCCAGTGTTTTTTACGATATTTTTACTTTCAACCATAAACTGGTTTTTTGTTTTATAAAATATCTTAAAATAAGAGCTTTCTTTTTTGTCAAACAATTCTAAATTAATTTTTTTCGTAATTTTATCATTTAAAAACAATACTTCATCTTCGTTTATTCTTACATTTTCAAAAGCTGCTGCATCTCCATACTCTATCTCCCTCTCTAACAGCTCTTTCTTATCAAGCACAAGATTAGTTGTAGCTTCTACTTCAAGCCATACAGACTTTTTACCAATTGTGTTTATTAGAGAAACAATGTCAGATCCATTTAGTTGTTCTTTTATTACTGGTTCTAGTTTTTTAAATTTATCAATATGAAAACTAGACTTTGAAATATCAATAAAAAAGTCTAAACCTGTATTTAAACTTTCTGAATCTTCTATGAAAAAGCTAGGTTTGTATTTAGGGTTAACTTTGCAATTTAATGATTTTGTTTGAACAAAAGGGTATAAATTAGCTTCATCTATTATATTACTTTGATCAGGAACTAAAACAAAATTAACAGGAGATTTCAAGTGTTTATCTTCAATTACTTTAAAATAAATATTTCTCTCACTAAAAGTATTTAAATAATAACTAATTACGCTTGAAAGATTTTCACCTTTACCAGGTTTAGATTTTGAAGCTTTTGTAAAACTAAAGTTGCTTGTATTGTTTTTTATGTTAAAACTTTGCATCTCTTTCAAAATATCAGCAGATTTTACTAATTTTTCTAAAAAACTGTTGTTGTAAATCAAAAAACAAAAAATACTGCTAAACTTGTTGACAATGTCAGAATATATAGGTACTTTTATCGATTTTGCTGATAAAGCTATGAGTCCTGTATTGATAAATCCGGTGCCGCCAAGATCAGTCTTCCACGTTTTTCTTATAGGTATTGCATTAATTGGAACACCAAAGTCTTTTTCAGACAGAGTTTCTTCTGCGTTGCTACTAAATAACTCGAGGCCTTCGCCTCCTGTTTCTTTGAGTAGCTTATCTATTAAGTCTGCAGAAGATTCAAACTGTCCGTAATTGTCGCCATAAGAAAGCTTTAAACTTGTAGTAAACTTACCAGGAGAAAGATTATGCGTAATTCCTGTTACTACATACTTGTTGTCAATTGTTGTGCCTGTTTCAAAATCAAGAAAAATACTTTGTCCAAAGTTAATCCATGGGCAGCCTACTATTTCGACGCTTGCTTGTGTAGGTAATATTCTTAACGGGAGATCAGCATTTACTCTATTATTTATCTCGTTTTGATTGTTTCTATCTGGTCTTGTAAGAAATATTGTTTGCAATTTGTTTTCGTTTATGGTTGAAACATTTGCGCTTATTAATGCCGTATTTTGTGTACCAAATGTTAAAGAAGGATATATCTGCTTATAAAAATCTTTTGTATTACCTATAAAGCTAGACGACAGTTTGCTGTTTCTTGAAATATTTTTGTGATTAATAAAAAGTTTTTTGCCTTTTCGTAGGAGAATTCCTTCTTTTACAAGCTTTTGTATTTCTTTTTTTGCATTTTCAATGTAACTTTTTCTTGTTCCTTTTCCTGACTTTAAATCTTTTCTAGTTTTTGCAAGCAAATTAATAGGTTTTAACAAGTTTTCGCCATATATCTGCTCTAAAATATTTGCTGAAGATGCAAAAGGTATTTCAGTTCTGTCATAAATAGATATTCTTAATATTGTTCTTTCAAAATTAGAATGTTTTTTCTCTGTAAGGCAATCAAAATTCATACTAATTTGTGGTATAATAAACTTAACATCATTTTCTTTGTTATAAGGCTCATCTGGGTAATAAATTTCATGCAACTTTCTAGCTAGCTTAAGTTGATACCTTTGAGATTCATCTTGCGTGTCTTTGGGTTTAACAGGATCAAAAACACTTTCTCTTTCTTTGTAAAGATCTTTTAATCCGTAAGAAGGATTGTCTTTATGCTGAATACATCTTAATATTATTTGTGTTATTAATGACTCTGGAGTGATTACTGTTCTCTTACTAAATATACCTAAAAGTAATTCTTTGAGCTCGAACTTTGATACTAAAAGAGTCGCAATATTATAACAAGACATTGCACCACAAAACTCATTTGTATTATAAAAAATAGTTTGAACTTCATCAAAGTTTCCAGAGTTTGCGACATATCCTTGCACTATTGTATTGATTATAGTGCCTAAAGAAACATAGTCACCTTCACTTTCTACGTTTTCTGGTAAATCAATTGGAAAAAAAGGGTCAATTAGTCCATATCCGCCTACAACACTTTGTATTATTTCTTTTTCTCGCTCTTCTTCTTCAGCATCTTGATCTACTACTTTTTTTAATGTTTGTATTATATTTGAAAAAGACTCCCTTACTTCTTCAAAAGACCTAGTTAAAGCTTGCACGTCGTAATCATTATTTAATTGCCAAACGCCATTTTTACCGTCTGCTTTTTTTAATCCTAATAAACCCACTATTTTAGGAAAATTATCTTGACCAAGTCCAGAAAGATTGATTTTTTTTTGTTTATTTATAATAAAAGTGCCGTCTTCTTGAAAAAAAGACCAGTTATCAATAAATACTCTTATGTTTTCAATGCTAGACTCAGAAATTCTTTGTGTGCTACTAAATATATCTGTAAAGTTGTTAAGAATAGCATTAGATATTGTGTCTAATTTTTCTGAATTGTCTATTGATGACGACTTTACTAGTATTTTTCTATTATGCCTTATTAAATTAAAGTAGTTAGAAATTTCTTTTATAGATATTCTATTGGCAATTGATGTTTCTATTTGCTGAGCTTTAAACTCATAAGGACCTTTCATTGCTATAGAAAGATCAATGTTGACAAGACCAGAGTTATCTATGCTCATAGAAGAATTAACAATCATATACTTTTCTGTAACTCTTGAATTGCCTAAAAAATAACTAAGTGGATTATTTTTATTATCGACGTCAGAATTAATCCAGCCGTATTCCAAAACAAGTTCAGCGCCAAAAACACCGAATAAATCAGGCTTTACAAAAGGTGCGATGTCATTCATTCTTGTTCTATCATGTAAAACTAGACTTAGCTTTCCAGTTTTATAGGACATTAATCCTTTTGTTGGCGCTGCATTTATGCTAAAGTTTTTAAGCGTCATAAAAGGCTTTGCAGGATCGTGTACTGTTGTTAGTCTATTTTTTACTTTATGATTTTGTGCATGCCCTATAGGCTCATTCATATTGACTATAGATTGAGGTGTGCTAAACAAAGATAGATTTGTTCTAATTCTATTTTTACCGAGGTGATCTCCTTCGAAGCTTGTGTAATTACTCGTAACTTCAGCAGAATTTCTTGTCCCAAAAAGAAATTGATTTATGGTTGATGTTCTTAGCTTTGCATGAGAATCTTGAGGAGATCCTTTGTCTGATATGTTTGGTAAGACAAAAGTGGCATCAAGAAAAGGATAAGCTTTACTCAACTCTATGCTATTCATAGAATTAAAAAAGGCAGAAAGCTCTAACGCATTTTGGGTGCCAACTTTCATGTCTGGATTTGTTACTAGGATACTTGAAACAGAAGTTTTGGTCTTGGATGGATTTTTTATATTTTTATTAAAAGAACTTGCCTTAAAACTTTGCGCAATAGATTTTTCTATTGCTTTGTCTGTTGTAGTAGCTGTATTTACAAGCGCAGCATTTGCTGCATTAAAATTTGCGAACGCTGAGAGAGTCTTAAGATCTCTTTTATAAACTGGTTTTTTAGAAAGCAGACTTGCTCCAGTAGCTGATGTATAAGCACCTAAGTTAGACTTTACGTGGTTAAATAAAAAGTTTTTTGCGACACGATAATTTCGGACGTCAAGCTTTCCTTCATAATTAGAGTGATAAATCATTATTGACTTTTTAAGATAATCAATTACTTCTGGTTTTACATTCACAAGTTGATTATTAACTGTCTGACTAATAAATGTAACTATTTCATAAGTAGTATAACCAGTATTTGTCAAGGATTGAAAAAGATTTGAAATAAATGTATAAAATTGTTTTTGGTCAAGCTTTTTGTTGATTTTTTTACTGTTTGTTTCAAAAAGTATTTCTTCGTTTGTAACAAGCTGCAAATAGTTTATTAAACCTGAGTCGTTGATTACTTTATGCACTTTTCCGTAATTAGTTGAATCACTTACATTGCTATAAATTGAGTTTTTTGGAATGTAACCAGATGACATTTTAAATGCTGTCCTTTATTTGTTCTATATCACTTAAATTTAAAGGTATCTTTAAAACAACACCTTCAGGCACTTGTAACCACCAACCTACACCACTAGCTGCAGCAATTATCCACCACAAAGATCCGTCTTCATAATAATCATATGCATAGTGATCTAGTCGTTTACCACTTTGCGTAATAACTAAATCATAATCTATCTCTTCGTTGTTAACAGATTTGTATATATAAGGTGAAATATTAACTTCAGCGTCATTAACTAATTTATACTTTTCCATGAGCTAACTTCTTTCTTTCATGTCAGTAATAACATCTCTATATATTTCTGCACGATTAACACCTGTTGCATCGATTCCTGGTGGTATATCGTGAATAGGTGCAAATTGTATCGTTATTTTTGCGCCCATTGGCAATGAAACATCTCCCTTATATCGTCCTTCAACATTTGTTGTTTCCCAAAGTTGGTTGTTCGTATCTATGCTTAAAGAAGTTATAAATCCAGCAAGACCTAAACCTTGAGTCGACTCAAATGCTTTTTGATAAGGATTGTTAATTCTTTTGCCATCCTCTAAGTGTGCAGGAAAAACTTTTTCTAGCTTTTCCTCGTCAGAGTTTTCTTTTAAATCATAGACATTTTTATATACTGCCTGTTTAACACTAATTATTTCATTTTCGTGTATTAAAAAAGCATTTCCTTCATTAATTTCTTTAATTTTAAATATAAAATACTTTTGTCTAAAGCTTTTATTACCTTGAGAAACAAAGTTTATTACCTTAAATTTGTCTTTGAATGTATACATTATTTTTGGATTAGTAACTGACAAAAAATTCTTTTCGTTATTTCCCGAAAGAGAAAAATCGCTCACACCTCTGGATCTTAAACCCTTATTTAAAAACATACTTAAGTCACGTGACATTGTTGACATGTCAGAATTATATACATTGTCATTATCATCATTAAGAACATGAAAAAACTTTGACTTATCAAAATCTTCAGTAATTTTAAAGCTTACTTCACCTTCTTTAACAAGTACTTCATTTGTAAACACTTTATTGAATTTGTTTTTCATTCCTTTTGAATAGAGTTTTTTCATGTCATACTCAGAATAGTTTGAGCGTATAAGATCGCCGACTTTAAGTCTTATTAAAGGTGAAGCCGTTGGAACTTGTGTAAAAGGAAATCTAAAGCTTTCATTTTTTTTAAAATCTCCTGTATTTGCTGGAAGACCGTCTGACCATTGGGGGTAAACTAAAGTCACTAGTTTGTTAATTTGTTGCCACATCAAAGCAAAGTCTTCTTCGTTCATTGTAACAAGAGAAAAAGATACGCTAATACTTCGTGTTGTTTTTGTATAATGCTGTGCATCATCAATTCTACCAAAACCAGTAATTTGACTATACTG
>Ga0181419_1000078_pt1 | contig 30320 bp, 33 predicted proteins | sample 42SPOviralmetaG_FD_130144 | JGI IMG/M metagenome (GOLD analysis project Ga0181419, IMG submission 130144) | Marine viral communities from the oligotrophic San Pedro Time Series (SPOT) site, San Pedro Channel, CA, USA - 42 SPOT_SRF_2013-04-24 | ecosystem: Environmental > Aquatic > Marine > Strait...
CGAAGTGTAACACTTAAGTTAACCTGTGTTTCTGCGGGTAAAAAATCAGGCATTTCTGAAAAATCTAAAAAGAAAGAGATGCCGTCGTTGGAAGCACTCCCACCGCCAGTTGTGCTAAAAACAGAAGGTATGTAACCCACATCAAAACCAATGAAGTCCTCTGGCTTTTCTTTATAAATTACCTCAGCTGTTGCCGTAGTACCTGATTTGTTAAATCCATCTAAGTAGTTCCCGTACATAAGTCTGTTAGATGAGACAGACTGTGATTTAGCGGTCCTAGGCACTGAATCGAACTGCTTATTCACCTCATCCGTACTAACGCCTTTCAGTATCTTGTCGTTATAGAAGCTGTACTGTATTGTGTCAGTAGAAAACTCGTCGATAATAAAAAAAGAACCGCTATTCCCTTGCCTTCCCAAAAGCCTTACACGAGATATCTCTGGCCCCTGCTCAGGAAGGGTTAAGACACACCTGTTGTACGCACTGTGATCAACATATGTTTTGGCCCCTTGGTCTATCACGCTTGGGGGAAAGGCAATATCAGAGTAAGAAGATATAGCGCTTTCCATACCATCTACGTATATGTTTTGGTAGGCAAACTGAAACCCATCGGTTCTTTCGAAATTACTTACAGACCTCGTTTCGTCATTATCAAACTGAAACGTTATAGGCTTTAGCTGAGTCTTAGGACAGGCCGTGATAAAGTCAGCTTCCGAAAACTCATCGCTACCGTGTATAGCGCTACCAGCCTGGAAAGCCCTATATGCGTTTATCTTTCTAGGCTCGTTTACCCCGTCGGTAAAGTAAATAATAGCATCTTTCTCAAAGTCCTCACCGAGGTCCTTGAACGTTCTAACAGCAGAGCTATAAACAATATCTGCTTTTACAAACCCGTTTTGAGGAAAGTTGAACTGAGAGCTTGTGTATATTTTTCTTAAGGTTGGTCCATCAGAATCAGGCAACAAACCCTCGCTGTCATAAGCAAAAACACCTTGATAGTCGGCGTTTGGGTGATAAACAAATATGTATGTTATACGAGTCTTCTTGTCTTCAACACCACCTATAACCCTCGTGCCATCAGGAAGCGCTCCCTCTACCTTTTCATTACCCTTGATGTTCTTAAGTATTCCGTTACCTGCGTCCGACTTAGTTAGCTTACCCTCTACAATGGTTAGGCTGTCGTTGTCTGGGCCTGAGTACAGGTTCAAAGCATCAAGCATAGAAACCTTACTGATGGTTTTGTTGTCAGCGTCGGAGTCTAGTTGTCTTGGGGTTAATTTATCTATCGGCATCAGTACTTAGGTGCTTGCATAAAGTTCTTACGAATCGTCTTCAACGCCTCTTCCTTAGTGAAGTTGCTTAATCGGGCGTTAGCCTTTCTTCTTTCGTTATAGTACTCTGCTCTAGCCCTAGACTTCTCATTTGCTGGGACGGATGATTTACGCTCTATAATCTTGTAGTACATATACGACCTCAACGCCTCCTCTGCGTACACATGAACCTCTGGGTCGCCAGCACGAGCTTCGTCAGCAACGTACTCTATAACGACTTCAGAGTAACCACTATTCGTCTCTACCTCAATTCTGTCTTGATCTAAGTTGAGTCTATACTCACCAGCTAAATGACCACCCCCAGCCCCGTACAGCCTTCCTGCACCGCCTTGATAGATGTAGTTCTCGAATACATACTGACCGAAATCATTATCTGATCCAGTTGAAGTTCCAGTAGCTGTTTTGTCGTCCTCTCTATCAAGTATTGAATTAGAATCTATATTCAAAGGGCTGGCATCAAATTCTGTTGATTCAATCTTAAGCTTTCTAGAGTAGTTTACGTTTTTGTTGTTTCCAAAAACCCTTACAATGCCGTCGTCGTCAACAACCCCAACCTTCAGTAGGTCTACAAAATCATCGGGAAGAGAAACCGTGTCGTTAGACCCTATCGACAGCTTTAACGACTTAATTTTTTTCCCGAAATCAAAACCAATCTCTCTAATACCCCTTAGCGCGAAGTTTCTTATAGCGCTGTCTGAAGCGTTACTTGCGTAGTCGTCTCCATCAAGCGTGATAATAAAGTCCCTGATTATTTGACTTAGCTTTACTTTATTGTGTGCCATTATTCAGATGCTTCTTCTTGTGCTGCGAACTGAGTTACATTAGGGTCTCGCAACCTAACACCTATTAACTTGGCAATCTCCATAACAACCTCATTGATATAATGAGGAGGAAGCATAAAATCTCTACAGGAGCTAGACGGAAGTTCTAAATCATCTCCATTGTAGGTTACAACATCGTAATCATAATAAGGAGATCCCTCACTTATGTTTCCGTCCTTGTCAAAAGAAGTTGGCTTGGCGTAGTAAGTTAAACTCACCAACGTAAGGTTAGAGGGAAAGATTTCTATATCCTTAGCAGACACTAAAGCTATAGGAAACGAAGGCGTTGGGTAAGAAAGATTGCTTCCGACTATACTGTCTATTTTTTCTGGATCGTATACAATCTCAGCTTTTACTATCTCGCCATCTTCCAGAGCAACAAGCTGAGGATCTGCCGAATCAACATAAATGGATATAATCTTAGATAGGTCTTTAGGCTTTTCTAAGAGTCCATTTACATAACTTAAATCAAGAGAAGATGTTTTTCTTCTGTGATAAAAAGAAAGGTCTTCTAGCTTTTGTTTTCTTACAGACTTGTCTCTGCCTGGATCGAAGTTCTGCCTGCTTATACGCTTAGCGTCCACAAGCTCTGAGAACATCTCATTGTAGATATTCATCTGCGCTATAGGGGCAAAGGAATTGAACACGCCAGGTGTAATAAAGCCCTTCTGCTCCTTATTGGCGATATCCTTTACGGCGTTATATACTTGTAATACGCTTACCATAAAACAAATATACGAAAAACAAATAGGCTGTTATTTGCCTCGATATAAGGCGAATAGCTGATTGGCTAAGTTGGCAGCCTCGTTAGCCCCTATGTCTCTGTTTATTACTCCAAATCTATTTAGAATAACCTTTCCAGATATGCTTTCGCCTCCAGTCTCACCTATAGCATTCAACACAAGGTCTCCGTCAGTCCTTCCTGGTATTCCAGAATCCGTTACGCTACCGCCTAATACTGGGCTCCCGCTAGGGTTAACGGCTGGTATTCTAGCTACTATATCTCCATCTCTGTTGTGAAGGTACATATTGAAGTCTTTGTCCCTCCTAATTATAAAAACGTTATTGGGCTGGTACGAGGGTGATGTAGGGTCTGGGTCTGGAATCTCAAAAGACTTTGTTCCATCAGCAGTTGATGTTGTATCAACAAAAGCTGGGTATCCATTCAGGCCAGAGTGTCTAACGCAGAAAACATTTCTAGATAAGTGAAAGTCCTTATTCGTTGATGTAACCCGTCCGCTGCTCGATGGTCGTGCGCCAAAACCAAAAGCCTCTCCAGCCGCATCTCCATAAAGAGCGCCTATACCATATTCGCTAGCGGTAGCTATACTATTGGTATTGAAGACAGCATAAATGGTGTAATCATTGGATATTGTAAAGTCGTTTGCTAGATTGTATGAGTTGGTACTCCCTATGTTTACACCCTTTTTAGCCATAGTAGATTCTCCGCTAGCATCAGACGGGTCGTTTACTCTTGTGCTTCCAAGATCTTGAGTTAAATTATGGGCTGATCCAGCTGTTCCGCTATTAGGGAATGGATTAAGCGTCGCGTTGTGTGCAAGCCCAGACATACTTGTGTGGTTGTAGTCCAACTCTGGTAAGTTCTCTCCGAAGAATATCTCACCTATAGTGCCTTGAAACTTCTTGGCTTCATCGCCAACAGCAAGTTCCTTTGTGGTTGTTTTGATTGGAGAAGCAGGGATAATAGATCTCACGTCATCTACTGTATCAACTACAGCCTTGTCAAATGTAGACTTACCCTCTACCACATCAAACTTCATGATGTTCTTGGCTGTGTCTCTAGACATAAAGTTAATCACATCTTCTATCAGCCCAGCCTCATCCCCCTCTTTACAGGCTACGGTAATGTTTGCTTTAGGTATTGACTCACCCTCTTGAAGGACAGACTCATCAAAGCCGTTGCAATCCTTGAACGTAAAGACTACTTTCTTTTTGCCAGCTGTGATAAAAGTAAGGTTCTCTGAAGGGATGGCGATAGTGCTCAATCCCACACCTGTGTCTGAGAACGAAGTGCTAGTCTCTGACTCTGGCTCCCTACGGAAAAAGAAGAATTTTCTGTCCATGAAACAAATATACAAAACAAAAAAGCCACCCGAAGGTGGCCTTTCTTTTATGCTAGGCGTTCAAGCCTCTCCTCAAGGGAGGATAGAACGGAAGATCCTTTCTCTGTTAGGCAGAACCTAACCATTACATCTAGTGGGTCTTGGCCTACAGGCACAGATACAATCAGCCCATTAGAGTCAAACCAGTAAACACCATCAGACTTTACGTTGATGATTTGATAGTCTTTAGCTTGAGTTACAACAGATCGGGCCTGCACTTGTGGTGAATCAAAGGACTCAATAAACTCCTGGGGCTTGTTCTTAGCGATTCTAAGGAGATTAAAACGAATCTCTGATACTGGAGAGTTAATGTTTACTTTAAAGTACATAGCGATAGGCAGTAACTCATGTATGTCCGTGTCTCTAACTAAAGCTACAGCGTCGGTAAGCAAGAACTCTCTCTTGAGTTCCATCTCAGCGTCTTTCTTTTTGTTCACCTCAGAAAATACAGAGCCTCCATTAGCCTTGTTTAAGGGGTGCAGCTCAATAAACTTTCTCATGTTGGGTTTATCCTTGGGGACAAACAATTTTCCCTCCCTGAAAGCTATAGATTCTCGTCGAGCGTTTGGAGATTGTTCGTCTCGAAATATAGACTGTTCGTTAGGGCAGTATCGTATTTCTCTGACAACGTCGTTATCAGCGTCATAAACAGTAACGCCTTTCTGGGGTAGCATAAACACAATACCTCCACCTGTTGTAATCTCATACTCTTTGTTGTGATTAACCTCTTCCTTCCTTTTAATGGTAGGCTTCTTCCTTTTGGCTGGGGTGGGAGGCGCTACTTGAGCGTCGGGTTGGACTTTTTTAGGCCGTCCAGGAGCCTTCTTAGTTGGGGTATTCATATTGAATTAAATTAATTACTGCAAATATAGGGAAAATAAAAAAGGGGACCGAAGCCCCCTTTCTCGTAGTAGTTTTTAATTATTAAGATTGGTCAGCCTGAACCGTAAAGTCAGAAACCGCACTAATATCTCCCACAATGTAATCACCTGTAACATCATCAGCCACGACCAAAAATGTTTGCTTTGACAAAACAAACGCCTCAGCTAAGCCTTGCATTACAGCCTTTTGATTATTTGTGCTTACTGTCAACGTAACGCTATCATTCTTTCCAAAAGCAGCATCATCATGAGATGCAAAACTATTGTGCTTTTGAGCAAAGAAAAGGGTCAAGGTAGTGTCACTTACAGACTCCATTCCTTTGAATGAAGAAAGCGGGTACACATTTGATCCATCAGCAGCATCATCGTCACTACCAAGGGTGGCATCGCCACGAAAGTATAGATATTTTTCAGCCATATTTTCTAAGTATTTATAAGTTTAATAATTAGCCTTTGATAACAACGTGTTGATTTGCAGCACGAGTACATAAAGCAACTTCAGATCGGTAGTGGAACGTAGCAACGTCCTTACCAGCATCTCCGTTATTGCTGTGACCCAATACACCGCCACCAGTTACCCAGTGCTCCATTTCTCTGTTGTAGCCGTTAGCCTCTTTGTAGTACAAAGCAAGTGAAGGTGCTTTAGCTCCAGTTCGAGCATCAGCAACCTGGCTCATAGGAATCATAGCTCCTTGGAAAGCGTTAGACGCGCCCAACAAAGTAGGATCGTTCAACAGCTTCCAGTCATGCTTGTGGAAAGTGTATCCACCACGAGTAAACGACTTAAAGCCAAGCTTTACAGCCATGTCAGAGTCGTTATTAAACGCGCCGAACTGACCAGCCAAACCAGCAGTAACGCCAGTAGAGATACCTGACGCCAACATGTCGTCAATAGCCAAGTCTTGCTTTCTGTTCAAGTACATAGCGTACTCAGAAGGAGCTCCTTGCTTGTCGAGTTCAATAATGATGTCATCAAATTCAGCGAATGAATCGAGTGGGTTAGCGTTAGCATTACTTACGTTAATTCCTCTGTCTTCAAGGGCTGTGAAGTAACCTTCAGATCCAGCCAGGGTCTTTCCGAGGTCGTTGTCACCGTCATCGCTAGCGGTGATTGCGTTCTTTTGACCAAACAGCATCATCATTTCACGACGGTCTTCAAAGCGCTTTCGTGCTTCTTGCTCACCATACATGAACCATCGGTATTCACCTCCGCCGAGGTCAACCCACCCGATGTTCGTTGCTTGAGAGCCGTTCACTTGGTAGCGGTCCTTAACAATCATAAATGGATTTTTACGTCTTATGATATCTGAATCAGTAAAGTGAGTCGGCTGATCAGAACCCTGAGGGTACATATTTCCGAGGTGGATCATTGTAACTCCACTAGCATCTTCGGCTGGAGATGCAGCAAGACCGTCAAGACGCTCCATTTTAAGAACAGGGTCAGTAGCTGTTGAAGCCTCGTTAACCAAGTATCTTGTTCCAGTGCTTGCGTTCATCAAAACGTCAAACTGCTGAATTAATCCCGCTACGTGAGCAACACCGTCGCCTGAAGCAGAAGTGTCGATTGTATAAGTAGCAACACCAGGACCAGTAGAGGCGCCAGCGGCTGAGGCCGAAATTGCACCAGTGTATTTTCTGTGACGACGACCAGCTTCCCACCAATCAACTTGATCAGCAGTTCCGCCAGCGTTTACCGCGCCAGTAAGTTTTAAAAAGCCAGTGATACCTTGATCACCATATGATTCGACAAGCTGAGGAATAACGAAATCTTTAGTCGCTTTCAACAGATTGTCTACAGTTGTATATCTCTCAGGAGTCAACCTTAAGTCTGGTGACGCCTGATCAATAGTAGCTCCAGTTGTAGTAGCCATAATTTTCTAGTTTTAGATTTTAAAAGTCATTTTGTTAGACTGACCGCCAAGAATATTTTTAAGTTGGTCAGCTAACGGATTATTTTGATTTTGATTCGTGGTAGGGGCCGTCTGCGTAGATACGTTAGCCGCTGTGTTCACGATAGTTTTTTGACCGTCACCCAACCCTTGGGTGTAAACAGACTTGACAATTTTGTCAATGTTATCAATCAAAGCCCTATGCGAAGACAGCATATCGTAATCCCAGCTTCCGTCCTCCCTCACGTAATCATCGAAGTACTCGTCAAGACGAGCATTCTTATTTATTAGTTGCGACTTGTAGTTGTCGTCAAGGCCAAATTCGAAAGTCTTCTCGTTCCCTAGGTCAAACTCTAGACCTGTGAGATCGTTAACTTCCTTAGACATTGCCGCCACCCATTCGTCATTGATAAGCGATTGAGGCGCTGACTCGACAGCTTCAGGGGCAGAGTATTTACCTCTAATCCCTTCGATGTCTCGACGCGCTTTATCACCATCAATTTTAAGCTGTAGTTGTGCAAGCTGAACCTCTCCCTCAGTATTAAGGTCTGGATCAACTTTGTACTTGCTGTTAACGAGTAAGTCTAGCTCATCATAAGATAGGTTAGGGTATTCATTCGCCATTTGAATGCGAATAGCTGTCATATCATCCATACCTTCTGGATTCAATGACTGATACCTAAACCAATCCTCTGGTGCTCGGCCCGTTTCCTCTACGAACTTCGCGATGGCTTCAACACGCTCGTCAATAGCGCTTGCTTCAGCTTGTTGAGTATTTTCAAACTCATCAAAAGAACTGATCTCCCTTCCCAAGCGGTTGCTTAGAAATTCCATAACAGCTCCTTCGAGTTCGTCTTCAGAATACTCTGTATTAGATGTTGGCTCGGCAGTTTCCTGCTGAACCTCGTTCTCTTGTGTTGGTTGCTCCGCCTGCATCTCCTGTACGGGAGTTTCTTGCATTGGAGTCTCTTCTACCGTAGGCTGTTCAGTTGTTGCCTGTTCAGCTTGTGGTTGCTCTTCAGCCTGTACAGCTGGTTGTTCTGGTGTGCTGTTCATAGACGCAGCAAGGTCCTCAGGATTACTGAAGACCTTCATTCCACCAATCTCTTCGATTGTATTTTGTTCCATTATATTTAATTAATTGTGTTCAATTTATCCTGCGTAAGCGAATCCAGTAAAGGTTCCGTCACTCTTAAGTGAGTCAAATCTACCGTAAATTGTCTGGCCTGCAATCATCACTAAATCAGTATCTTGAGTAGAGATGCTTTCGTAAAAGCCGTCACCAGCGGTGTTCATAGCAGCGTCATTAGCAAAGGCGACACCAGTGGATGGGTCGATGTAGTTTTGAAACGTATCGGTAGCATCGCTGATATCAACATATTCAAAAACTCCACCACCTTTTACTTTAGCCGTACCAGCAACACTACAAGTGATTGAAAAAAACTTACCAGACCTGGGGGTTGCAAAAACATCTGTTGTTGTTGCAGAAATTACGTAAATGCTTTTAGCTAAAGCTTCTGAAGGATGTGCCATGTCTTATTTATTTTATGCTAGAGAAACTGCTGAGTTGTCATTACCAAACACACCGTACTCAATAAGGCTGTCAACTCTAGTTGCAATAACCTCGTAAGTCTTGTCTGGAGCTAAAGGAATAAAAGCGAACTCACCACCTCCAATCTTGGCTACAAGTGCGGTGTTGCTTTCGGTTTCATTTCTTACGTAGATGTAATTCTCTAGCTCCCCTTCTAAATTCTTGATATAGATATAAGCTCTTTCGCTTTTATCGTTTGCTTTATATACAACCAGATCGTCCGTATCCGCAGCCGTGCCTTTTACCTTGGCTCTGATCAAACTACCAGAATCGCAAGTGAGGTTAGCCACTGTGCTTAAGGCCAACGCGCTTGTAAGCACGTCAGCACTATTAAGGCTGAGTGAAGCGCGTACTATTGCCATTATGCTTCGTAGATAACAGCGAACTCAATAGTAAAGGCAGTAGAAACGCTAGGGGTAATCTTAATGTCTTGATTGCCATTGAATGGAAGCAAGCACCAGTCACCAGCATACAAACGACCGAGCAGCTGAGACTCGATAGTTACAATAGCGTGTTCAGTGGCTACCGTACTGGTATTCTTAATATAAACCTTGTGAGCCCTGTCGTCAGTATAATCCGCTTTATCAACGAGAATGTACTGAGAACTAGATGATGTTGTTTTGCGACCAACTCCAGTTGTTTGGTCTAAGCCAGTGAGCGTTCCCGCCTTGGTTAGTGTCGCCGTAGTTGACAGCGCAAGAGCGTCACCCGTAAGGTCCCCGCTCGAAAGTGTGATTGTTGCAGTAGTAGTAGCCATTGTTGTTGGTTATATGAACGCAAATATAAGCATTATTTTTTCTTCCCTTTTCCAGCCCTGATCTTAGCTGCCTCCTTCTTACCGAAGTCACTCTTCACCCTTGCCATCGCCCAAGCGTGTTGAGACACTTTAGGTCTGTTACCTGAAGACATATACGCAGCTAAGCCGCGCTTATAAACTTCTTTTTGAGGACCGCTCAGGCTAGCCATGCCGCCTTTCTTGTACATCTTCATTTTGCCCCCCATCTTAAATACCTTTCGGCCTTTCAGGATGTCAGCTTGAGTGACTTTACCATCACCTGTCAAGTCAGGGAACTTACCCCCCTTCTTATATTCTTTTTTTGCTTTCATAATGAATCTCTTTGTTTCATAAGTTGATCTAAGTTCTTTGGGTATGGTTTACCCTTCTTGTATATAGCTGCAATTCTTCTAATTAGAGCAGCACGACGCTTAGGGTCTTTACTCCCAGCTAAATATTTTTTATTAATCTTCATGACTTGGGGTGATTAGCAATCTTAAACTTTGCTTTAGCCACAGCGCCAGGGTGCGGCTTGTAATCCCCCTTCATAAGATAGTATCTTCCTTGCTCCTCCATCCAATGATAACCGCTTGGTGGGTCTACAGATACTTTTTTACTAGAGACAGAAAGCTTTCCGCCTTTTTTGTACTTCATGGTTTTCATCAGAACGAGCTCATTAGTATTTCATCAATAACGCTTTGCACGTCTTTCTTGGTGGCGTCTATAGCCATCATAATGTTAGCTTGAAACCTATCAGCTTCTTCGCCATCATTAAAAACGATAATCGTAGGGACTACAACTATCTTGTGTTCTTTTTGCATATCAGGACTAGCTAGGATGTCTACCCTAGCAACCTCGCAGTCGCTTAGCTTGTCGATCCACTCAACGCTATTCTGAGAGTTAAATGCGGCGTTAAATTCAACCACGCAAATCCCAGACTGGCAAACGGGTGATTCCTCAGCCGTTACAACAGCCACAAAAGCTGTTGCTGATAATAGCGCAAATAATGTGATTGCAAGAGTTTTCATTTCTCATTTTAGTTTATCTATTTTCTCCTCGATCCTTTTCATATCATCCTTGATCTCAGTGACATCTTCTTGAGTAGACATAATTGTCTGTCTGATTAGCTGATCTTTCATGTCAAACTCCATTCGAGTTATCTCTGGTTCGGATGGTAGCGGAAGTTCTTTTGCTTCTGCAATATCAGCTTGTAAAATAAACCAGCCGCTAATGACGGCAGCCATTACAGCACCAATACCAGCTAATGTCTTTACGCTTACCTGGAAGCTAGTGTCCTCGTTCAACTTCTTTGCCATATCAAATAATTACATAATTTAATCCTACAGAGAAGTTGTGCCACTCCCTGTTCCAATACTTATGGTATCTGCCTTCGAGAAACATCCCCAGGCTTTTGTTTAGTTTCCAACCGAAGATCAATCCTCCTGAGTAATCAAACCACTGATCTCCGTCAATAAAGTTCTGATAAGAGAACTCACTGTCGGAAGCAAGGTGATAGGGAAGGGCATTTGCCCAGCTGTGCAACCAGAAGTCTTTTGTGAAGTGATAGAAATCAAACCCAGCAACAACTGAGTAGTTCCACTGGCTTGGTAGTTCGCCTCTCTTTCTGTTTACGTAATTTCCAATAACCTCTGGAACCACTACAGACTCCCATACCTCAGAGTTTTCTGCAACCACATCACCATCGGGATTTAAAAACTCCCCAGTAGTAAAGTCTACATTATACCCTTCCTGTATAGCAAGCTGAGTGTAGTGTATGCTGTTATTTGCTAGCATCCATTCTCCTAAAGGGTCATACCCGTATGGCTCTGACAGCCTTTGCACAACACCTAGGTTTAGCGACAGCTTCTTGCCCAAGTTGATTCTACCCCTTTGAGACCCCTCGAAGTAACTTACGTCGGCGAACCCATCCTGCAAGAACTCTACCTTTCCTATCCAGTGCTCCCCTACATATCTTAAAAAGTGATCTTGATTTAGGAACTCTATTCCTTGCTGTCTCTGATAGGAACCCTGAAACAAAAACTCAAAACCCTTGATCTTGCCGATTGTAGCTGCGTCGCTATATGATGTTTCGCTTCCGCTATAGAAGTTGTTGGCTCTATTTTCGTATCCAAACCTAGCTATCTTTCTTACACCTGCTGTGAAAGCATAATCGAATGGGGTCTTAATTACGTCTGTTTGCAATGGACCATTAGAAACTGAGAATACATCCACATCAGATACGGAGTTGTTTCCGCTAAACGCTGTGTAGAACGTGGCAAACTTAAATGTCTTCTTTAAGAACTGAGCCTCAGCAGTAAGGCTAAAAAAACAAAACAATATAGCGAGTAACAGCCTCATCTCTTTACAATCTTTTTGGTTAAAGCTAATTCTCCATCAACTATCCAGTCAACAAAATAGATTCCGCTTCTTAGTAGATTCATGCTAATAACAGCGGACATAGTTCTTTCAATGACGATTCGTCCATTTATATCCCTTACCCTACAGAGAGATCCAGGAAGAGTAGACACGTAAATCACATTATCGAAAGGATTAGGATAAACGTTCAGATCTTCTACATCGTTTACCTCGCGGGCAAGGTTTATTGTATACTCGCAAGTCCCGTCATCATCTGTGGCTAATGGGTTGTAGTTATCTGCGTTTAAGTCCGTGCAGCCAGGGACTTCAAACTGATCGCATATTCCGTCTTGGTCTGTATCGTATAGGCAGTTTCCATCGCAATCATATCCTTCTTCTCCGTACTCACAAGATCCGTCATCAACATTAGAGCCGATCGTAAAGTTACATGCAGCCTCATCGGTACACCCATTCAAAGGAAAAATGCAGCACTCGTCAATTGGGACGCAAGTGATGTTAGCTAAAGGGTTGTAATTCAAGGCTTCTGGAATCATACACCCTACAATAGATTCTATACAGCTTCCATCATCGACAGTTGCAAAAGGGCTGTAATTAATAGCTGTTTCGTCAGTGCACCCTAAAACATCGTACACGCACATACTTGGGTTATTTATAGTTGCGCTAGGGTCGTAATTAGAAGCCTCAGAGTCCATGCACCCAACACACGACTCGAAATCGCAAGACCCATCATCTACAGTTGCTTCAGGGTCATAATTACAAGCCTCCTCAATAGTGCATCCAGACGGGCACCAAGAAGTAGAAATATTGGGCAATATCTCCACGTATGTGTTGTTGTATGAGTTCTCATCAAACCCAAAGTCCATCCACCAGAACTCAGAACCTCCATTGACATGTAAGAGGTGAAGACTAAGAACTCCGTCTACATACACCCTGGGCCATTGCTGAACAGCCATAGAACCAGGAGCCAGGGGGAGATAGCTTTGACTAGTAAAACAAACAGTGTCATTTGTTTGGCCTAGTATCTGAAACTTTACACAGAACTCAGTTACATCTTCGGTGCCGTGATTGGACATAAATATCGTTGGCTCTAAGTAAGGTCCTAGTAAATCACAACCACTTTCGTACAGTACTGTATCTAAGCTAAGATCAATCTCTAGTGGGGGGCACTCGTGTTGATCTGGAATAATAATGGTTGATGAATTATTTAACGTGTTTACTTCGTATTCATCGTTTACAAGCTCAACAGTTAAGGGGTCACCAAAATTATTGAAATTAAGCCAACCCACACTGAAGGATCTATTACTGCCTGGATTCAACGGGTAAGTGCCGTCAGAAGTGTCTGGACAAGCTTCGTTTCCGTCTAGCTCGTAGCAGAAGTAATCGCTAACCTCATCACCCTCATTGGTTACGACGAAGTGAATAGAGTAGTAAGCTATACCGCTAACACACAAGCTATCCGTGTAAAGATCACTTACAATTAAGTCTGGCTGAGATAATGAGAATAAGCTCGTAAAGGCCATCAAAAAAGCTAACCAGTACTTCATTTTTTCGAAATTTTCTTTACAGTGTATCTATCGTTGTACCTAATAACAACCTGATAAAAACCAGAAGGAAGAGAAGACATATCTAGCTGTCTATCAATAGTTTGAGGAATAACCAATCTACCCAGAACGTTATAAACTTCAGTAGTTATTTTTTTGTCTGTTCTAATGTTTAGTCTTTTTGAGACTGGATTTGGGTATACCCTTATGGAGCTGTCAAGGTTAAAATCAGCGACGCCTGTTGCTGACCCTTCTTCACAGTACTCATACAGATCAACACAAGCATTATCCCATCCTTGCTCACAACAGTAGGGGTCTACTTCGATCACCCAAGAGTAACACAAGTCGTTGGCCCAGTACGGGTCTCCAGGCTCACCAATACACCCTGCATCATACAGGCAAGACTCGCTGTCTGGGGTGTTTGCATTTTCGTTGTAGTTAGCGGCATCTATGTCCATACAACCAACAACTACAGGTATGCACCCGTTGTTATCTACATTGGCAGCTAGGTCAAAGTTGATTGCCTCTGGATCTGTACACCCGAACACGGCCAACTCTTGACAGCTTCCGTCATCGAAGTCAGCTTCATACCCCTGAGTGTAGTATTCTAGATATCCAGCCTGCATACAACCAGCGGCGTAGTAGCAACTCTCGTCACTTGTGTTGGCTAACTCATTGTAGTTCTGAGCCTCCAGGTCTACACAACCATAAATAAAAGGAAGGCAGCTATTACCGCAGTAAGGGGTAAAATGATACACATTCCACTCTGGATTACCGAAAGGCTGTAGTGCGCCCTGACCGTTATCGAAGAAAGGGTTATCACCCTCAATAAGAAGCGTGTCCCCAAAGCTGTTGGTTACAACTACAGCATTGTGAAGTGTCTGAAACTCAGTTTCCTGTGGGGGCTGTTGTGGACCTCCGATCTCAAAATAGTATATATCAACCTCCTCGTCTGAGTCAAGTGTAAGATCCCATGACTGAGAAAACTCATCAGGCCCAACAGTAAATATCCACTGCTGTGCACCTTGTGCAACACCAAGGTGAGAGTTACCCCACCCGTCTCCAGCGTCATCCTCAAGCGTGATAGTGATCGAGCAAGGACTGATGATGTCTGATATTGTAGCTGTGCTGTCGTAGTTAAAAGACTCAGAGTCCATACAGCCCCAGGTATGTAAAGTCAAGCAATCAGCAGGCTCAGTAGCCTCTGGGTTGTAATCAACGTAGTCATCATCCATGCATCCCACAACAACCTCCTCGGCAACGCAAGGTTCTACAAACACAGCACCTGAGTAGTGAACGTTACCCCCATCAGCAGTAAAAGCTAAATCATCAAGCTCCCATATAATGCTGTCCTCACAAGACGTGATTACTACAGCTCCGTCCTGTCCGCCACTGGTAGATCCATTGAGGCCATCCCCGTATGTATCTGTTAGTATTAACTCAAAGCCAAGAGATACGCAGAAATCGTATGTATATGTAGATAGCTGATCCCCGAAGTTAAACTGACCTGGAAGCACCTGATCGTAAAACTCACCTACAGCTAGGTTGACAAGAGTAAACCCAGTTTCATTAGGCCAATTGTCTAGCGTAAGCTCCATAGACACAAACGCTTCTCCTTCTGGGCATTGGCTCACATTACAGCTACCGTTGTCTACTGTAGCCCAAGGGTTGTAGTTATTTGCCTCTTCTTCCATGCAGCCAAACACTAAGGGGGCGCAAGGCTCCAAGACAAAGGGGATGTTCATTTGAGGTAGAGCAAAGTCGTACACAGCGGTGTCCAAACCGCAAGTATTGTTTAGACCGAACCAACCCTCACCGAAAGCACAGCATATGCCGTCCCCGAAAGAGTCGTATATAACAAACTCATACTCACCAGCTGGCAAGAACACCATGCTGTTAGAGAGAGCGTTGCTAAATAAAACCCCAGAAGACTGAGCGACAACCTCTGGACCGTCGTATATCTCCCAGCTGGTTTCACCACCATAGAGGTCGCTAAATATAGATACGTTTACCCAGCTTGGCTGAGAAAAGGCAATTGCTGGAAACAGCAATAAAAATATCAGAGTTCTTATCATACCGCTGTTAACAATTCCACTTCCGTAACGCAAGAGCCTTTCTGGTTGGTTTACCATTAGGCTTCTTCATAGGTCCTTTTACGCCAGACATCCTAGCGCAGAAAGACTTCCTTCTTTTAGCCGCTTTGCTTCCTTTTTTTAGTTTAGACGGTGGTGTAGTGACAGCAGTTTTAAGGTTACTTCCTGTTTCTCTGTTGTATTTCCTTACACCTTCAGCCGTTAGTCCTCCAGAACGAGACTTGTGCTTACCCATCTTGAGGCTTACGTTACCCCCCTTTTTATACTTCTTGCAACAGCGCATAGTGCAAATATAATAAAAAGAAAAAAGGCCCTTAGTGCGTTGTGACTTATTTAAGGTTATGTAGATTTCTTTAAAGAAACATGACCAGAGACGATACCGTCTGAGTTCTGAGCTGTAGCCGTGGTTGCTCCTGTCCCCGTAGTCGCTCCAATATTAGAATACCCCCAAGAAGCTGATAAACCAGAGGCGGATGATGGGTTAGCAGGACTGTCTTCATTACCCCCTGAGGTTATGGTAAAATTACTATTACTATACGTAATTGGCTCGCCGTCACTTCCATCAAATGCTGTTACGACTATGAAGGTTCCTGCATCTGTAGTTGTGATGCTTGGAGTAGAAACAGAGGAAGCGGCTGCCGTTGCTGCTGAACCTACAGTATCTATGGGGTCTGATTTATCTATGTTGTTTACAATCATAGACCAAAAAATACTATAAGAACTGCTATCTAGGAAATTATGATAACAATCAATTGTAGAGCCTTCACTTCCATCAAAAACTCTATAGAGTATTCCTATTTCAGAGTCTGATGTTGTGTCGCCCCAGTAAGAAGAGTTAACGAAAGTCCATCCAGTAGCCCCCACCATATTTAAGCTTGTGCTATCGTCATTTGCCCAAATAACCAAAACAAAATCACCAGAAGAAGCTGAGGATGGCAAATTTCCTGAGTGTGAGTTTGAGCTAGAGTTTATAGCTTGAGCATCTATAATTGTAGTTGTAATATCAGAAAAAGATATTTCAGAAGAGGCCGCAGGAACGTTTGTACCTAGAATGTTATCTATGCCAGAAGCTGTGATACCACTAACCTTCGATATATTATCCCAGTCTGTACTTGAAACTTTATCTATAGCCATTACGATAATTCTATCCAGTCATTAGATGGATTAAACCAAATCTGTCCGTGGGTGCTGTCTAGGCAGTAGCCTACTACGCGAACGACGTCTCCAGACCCTGAAGGTGCAGTACCCGTGATGTCTCCAGCTGTAGTGGAAACGTATAGCTCGTCAGCAATGGTTCCTGGATCATGATCTAAGGTGAACATACCACGAAGCAACATACCATCAGAATCGGGATCAGTACCTAAAGCAATTGCCAATAGTACGCCGCCAGCGGTAGCTGTAGCGTCAGCGTCAGCCGCTGCCCATGTCCCATCAGACTTGTAGTAACAAAGCTCACCCTGAGTAGTGCTACCTGTACCTATCTTAATAATATCACCCTGTGCGCTAAAGTCCGTGTTTGCAGTTTTTTCAAATAAAAAACCATCGGATTTAATATTACCCACAACATGAAGCTTCTCTGTGGGGCTAGACGTTCCAACCCCAAGGTTTCCGTTTACTGTAGCGCCTGTCTCTACAAGCAATGCCTCGTCTAAAGTAAGATCGCTAGACTGAATGACCTTTTGAACAATGCTATTAAACTTCCAGTCCCAAGCCTCGTCAGCTGTTCGCGCATGAGTAGCACCAACTCCAAATCCAGAAGAGTGGGCGCTGTCATAAGGGAAACCGTCTATAGTGTATCCCAACAACACAGGAGTACCGTTTACATATATATAGCTTTTCCCGCTAATATTTCTAAACTTAACCTCTACATTGGCTGTACCTGCCGATATTGAATTATCTCCAAGGCAGGCAGCGATATCATCTAAAACGAGACTAGTGGAGCCGCTTGCTCTTTTATTTAAATCAGAATTGCCTCCCAAACTTGAAGAAAGAGTAAACCAAAAGTAGTTGTCGGCATCGACAGCCCCAACAACAAAATTAGCGAGGTAGCCGTTGTTAAGTGCGCTTGCCCAATCTACATTCCATATAATTTCATAATCTCCAGATGTTGTAAAGCTAGACTTAACCGTAACCCCTTCGTTAGTGGTGTTTGCACTAATCTGAGCATATCCATTACCGCCAGAAACATTCAGCGTTGGGCTACCCCCAGTGTCATCATACAAAACAGAGTAAGTGTGCCCGCTGTCAGATGTGTGAGAGGTGATTGAGGTGTCCGAAGACTCAGTAAAAGTTTCATTAAATACGGTAGAACCAGTTGCCGTAATCCCATTGTGCGCAACTAAATCCTTAAGCCCTTTAGCTGTTAGCTTCCCATAAGCGTTAGAAGTGGCCCTTAAGTGAGTAACCCCGTTAACGTCTAAATAACTGTTTGGGCCTGGTGTGCCAACATGAACGCTAGAACTGCTTCCATAGCCAGCCTCGTTACCGACAGTATTTAAAGATGTGTTGGGGTTGGTTGTTCCCTTACTAGACGTGCCAAGCCAAATTTTCTTAGACTCAAGGCTTTTAAATGGGTAGGCACCCATATTCATAGATGAATACCCATTTAAATTATCAGAAAGGTGAAGACTATTCCCTGTATGTCCTATTCGTCCGCCGCCGTCGCAAAAGAAATTAGATGAATGTAGTGAACCTGCTATTAATCTATCCCCAGAAGTAATATTACCAGCAGCCTCAATAGTATTTCCTGAGAAAATATTGGCATGTGAGGTTAAGACTTGAAAGGTTGTTTGATTGTCACTTCTATGGTCTACAGATCCAGCTATATACTCGTAAACCCTGTTGGAGTAATCACCTATAACAAAGGCTTTGTTTATTGAACTAACATAGGTTATTGCGGTGAATTGGGATTCAGGAAAGAATTTATCCTTAACGCCCACATATGACGCTGTAGAAAAATCCCAAGCAGTAGAGAGGGAAAGCTCAAATATTCTTTCTTCTTCATCTGTTATAAAAACCTTAGAGCCATCTGAGTCTATAAATAGTGAACTTAAATTCTTATTTACAGAAGTTAAGGTTGGTATATCTGTTGCGTCAACAAAAGATAATGTACTTAAATCCCAGGCAGTGGATAATGTAAACTCAGATACATCTCTTGTGCTCCTATCAACAGCGAACATTTTCGTACCGTCTGTCTTAAATACAACGCCTCTAGGATCGTTTACCCCGTCACTCGTTATGTCTCCTTCGTTGCTATTTAATGAAAGCGTTGAAGTGTCCCAAGCCGTAGATAAATCATGTCTTTTTATTCTATCGTTACTGTCATCTATTACGAAAAATTTTGTACCATCTGGACTAAAATTTAAACCGTAAGGATTTTGAAACCCGCCTGAAGATATTGAGTCTCCGCTTGTAAAGGTCGCAGTAGTTACATCAAAGGCCGTAGACAACGCAAACTCTTTAATTTCGTCGTCGTTTTTACCAACGATAAACATCTTAGAACCGTCTGGCTTAAATGCAATTCCATTTGGATTTGACTCGCTGTTTCCAAACCCGTCAAAATCAAAAAACTTACCCGAATATTGCCATAAAGTAATGTCAGAAGAAAAAGAAGATCCACCTTGATCGACCCATTCAAGTACACCGCTACCGTCTGTTTTTAAAACCTGATTTGCATTCCCATCATTAACAGGAAGCGTAAGGGTATAAGTAGCCAAAGCAGAGTGGGAAGGACCCTTTATGGTTACACCGTGAGAGTTATCTTCACAGTTAAAGCGTATAGCGCCAGCGTTAGTATTTCCTTTTAACTCTACAAATCCAGTCCCATTAGCAGCCAGTAAAAGGTTTCCGTTGGTGTCTGTTGTGCTTACTGTATTTGCATCTAGATTGATGTTATCAACCTGAATGCTGTCACTGAATGTTTTTGCCCCGCTAAAGGTTTGAGTACCAGAAAGATGAGCTGTATCAGCATCCAGATACGCGCTAGCTATAGCGGTTCCATTCCAAATTCCAGAGCTTACCGTACCAACAGTTGTTATTGCAAGGGCGTTTATATCGGATTTGGTTTGATCTGCCGTTGCTCCAGTCTCTATGCCTGATAACTTAGTATGATCCGTAGATGACATTACACCTGAAACAGAATCTGTAGCTACTGGTATTACCGCGTCAGTTCCGTCAGAAGATGTAATAGTTCTGGCCCCAGTTGTTCCAGTTATAGCTAGGTTGGTTGATACATTGGTAGCTTTAGCTGTATTGGCGTCTATCTCAGCTAATAGCGTATTATCTAGCTTATCTTCTGTTACTGAATCATCGGCTAACTGAGTAGTTCCAACGCCACCATCTGTGATAGCTATATCATTGGCGTTAGCGGTTATACCTGTGCCTCCTGCAACATTTAGGGTAACGTCACCCGACGTACCCCCGTCAGTCAATCCAGTTCCTGCAACCACAGAAGTTATATCTCCACTGCCCCCTCCTCCAGATCCAAAGTCACCAAAGTCGACATACTTTAGGTTGTTACTATCAGACGTGTCTTGAATCAAAACCTTGTCGTCAGAGGCTGGGGTGCCAATATCAGAAAGGGCGTCACTTGTAGTTCCTGATCCAAGTCTAGATTGTAGGTTTGAGATTGATGTATTTAAAGAAGAGTCTGCTGCTATTCTAGCGGTTGCTTCAGCTACCAATCCATCAGTCGCATTATCAAATAAAGCTTTAACAGACTGCTGAGTGGGAACCTTAGTGGCTGAGTTAGAAGAGAAGTTATCCTCGTCAATGACAAAATCAAAGTCAGCAGCAGATGTTGCTGTCTTCATAACAGCGCCAGTAGCGGCTACATTAGCAGCCGTGGGTGAACCACCTTTCTCTGTTACTACTACCGAGCTTGAGGCTGGGGCTGTAACTGTTACTGAGGTAGACCCGTTTGTTGTAACTGTTATAGCCATGTTATCTAGAGATATCTTCGTTTACAGTGAATGAACCCCTTAATATAGTGGTTACCACTTCGCTAACTTTTTGTTGAATATCATAAGTAAAGGAGCCAACAGGTAGTTCCTTCATGGTATCCGCTGAAGCTGTAACAGTAACCACACCAGAAGTGGTGCCGTCGCTAAACACAAAACCATTACTTAGTTTTGATCGTTGTTCTTCGCTTAAACCCTTAGCATCAGAAGTAGAAGAAGAAAGGCTACTAGAAGCAATCACCTCCCTTTCAGAAACTCCTGTTCGGGATCGAATGGGATTAGTCTTTACGTCCATTAAAAACTCATATCCAGTCAAATCTAAGGCGGTTCCACTAGAGTCATTCAATGTAAGCGTGAGGGAAAAAGTGTCTCCTCTCCTACAGGTGATATCAAGCTTTTCAGCTACGTCTAAGTTTACTTTACTTGCCATGTTATCCTAATAGTGAGTTTACAATATTACCTGCATTATCTCCAGAGTCTTCTAATTCACCTCTTTTGCCCTGTCTTTGAGATATAAGTTTACTTTGTTCGGAAGACTGTTTTTTAACCCTATCGTCCTTCCTGTCTTCTTTAAGAACTTCTATCTTTTCCTTAAACTCTTGATCGTCAGTTTTAAATCCAAGGGTTGCTTGAGCTTTTATTATCTCTATTTCCTTCCTAAATCCATGCTTAACTTGCTCAAGCTGAGCTTCTAGTTGAGCTTTAAGCTGCATCTGTTGAGCCTCTATTTGAGCCTCCATTTGCATTTCTTGTTGCTTGGCCTGAGAAGTAGACTGAGCTGCCATTTGAGCTGACTGAGCTTGCATCTGAGAGTTTTGAGCGGCTATCTCTTGCTGTTTAGCTATTCTTTTTTTGCGCCTTACAACCAAAAGCCTTTCAGCTTGATTCACATCCTTTAAAGACCTTATAGAGATAGCGTCTTCTATGTCTAGCTCTTTTTGTTGCAAAGAAATCTGAATGTTTTGCTCTAAATAAGCCCTGTCTTTATCCTCCATCTCTCTAACAACTTGAACTCCAAAGTTGTACATAGGGAGTTCGTTAAAAGAAGAAAGAACAGACATATTTTCTTTACCTATTGCGTTGCTATATATATCATGAAGAACAGACTCTTCTGGTATGATTTGCAAGCATTTAACTATATCCTCACAAACTTTCTTATAAAGCACCATAGAGGCGTTAGTGATATCGTATATAGCGTTGTTTCCTGCTGCGATAGCATTCTGCTGAACCCCCACCAGAGTATCACCTTTAGGTGTGGAGGCGTCCATCATCTCATTAACGCCTGTAGCGTCTCGGATCATTCGCAAGTAATGGTTGTAAAGGCCAATGAGCTCGTTGATGTTTCGAATACTATTGCCTATCTCTCTTACTGGCGGGTTCTGGAATCCCCCTTCTGGGTTTTTACTTCTGTAGTAGAATACACCAGTCTGCTCGTAGATATCGTGCAAGTCCAAAGGCTGTAGGTCTCCGCCTTTACCTAGCTGAACATTCTCCAACCCTTCGATATCAATTATCAATCCGTCTGGTTTTGCCTTAGCAATAGCCTGCTGAATCTTAAGGTGGGTCAGCTGAAGCATATCAGCAAATCCAGTACAGCTTTCTACCATAGACTTCGGCATCATGTCCCGAATGTTAGTAGCTACTGGAGAGTAAGATAATCTCACAGATGATATGTCGTGTATATTTTTTGGTACGTTCTTAGACCTCCCGTAATTAAATACGATATTAGATCCGTTCATGACATACATACCCCCATAAACGGTAGCGACATCCATCTTAACTGGATTTCTTTCGTATACACTACCTGGTTTTTCAGTGTACTCAAGCCCTTTCATGAAGAAGTTTACGTTACCAAAGCGGTTTTGCTTTTCTTCAAAGTATATGCAGTCAACAGAAATAAACTCGAACTCAAGCACATCCACCATGTACTCGTCATATCCGTAATCAGTTCTTTGAGATAGATTGTTATATCCGTTTTTACCAAAAGAACTAGGGTTATTGCCGTACTTACCCTTAACAGACTTCGCGATATCCTCTAACTCCTCTTCTGTAATTTCACCAGCAGATATCCTTCTTAATTCCTGTATAGAAATAGATTTAACGTGACCCGCATAAATCAAGTCTTCGAAAAACGGGTCTTCTGTGTGGCTATGAATAAACGTAGAGGGATCTACATAATCAGTCTTGATTCCGTGATTAGGGTCGTTACTTCTTTTCACAACACACATACCTAGAGCAACGAGGTCATTAACGCATCTACGTAGAGTCCCGTCATTGAAGTTGTTCCAAGAAAGGGTCATATTGGTGCCTATCTGGGCAGCCAACTCTGCATCGGTTTTTACATTGGTACCCAAAAGGATTTCAGCCTCCTCTAATGTATCTGGAAGCTCATCTGGATCAATGTCCAATACCAATCCTCTTTTTTCTTTAAGCGCTTTTAGCTTTTCTTTATTCTCAATCTGAACTTCGATCCTTCTTTTCTTATTGTTTTTCTCAGATGAAGACAAAGGATCTATAGCCTCTAGGTTTGGGTAAGGATCTTTAGAGAGTATTTTATTTACTACAACCCTAACAAACTTAGGTAAGATAGGAACAGGGGTGTAATCCATGTTCATCAAGCTTCCGTCTCCATCATTAGGATTGAGTGATCGGAGAAGCTTCTTGTATATGTTAGTGTCTTGAGTACCGTTAGCGTAATCTCTGCTTCTTTCAAAAACAGTATTTCTTTTTCCATAAAGAGATGTAGCCTCTCTTATTTTGCCCCACTGATTCTCAATAGCCTTTGCGTACTGTAAACCATATGACTTACTCTGTTTAGTTGATGCGTCTGCCAGAGGGTTCGGGAAAGAATGCTTGCTATTTTTATTGAGGCTCATGATTTACTTGCATTGTGCATATCCTGCAAATATAACAAATCGTCATTAGACCTTATATCGCCTGAAAAAAGTCTTTTCTTTAAAGTCTGACTTTGGTTTTTCTTTTGATTTTTGAGCCGCAAGTAATGCTAACCCAGAGCTAATCGTTAAGTCAAACTTAGTACGTTTATCTATCTTAAATCCAATCCAATCCTCAAGGGTTTTATTGAAGTACATATTTCCTGTTTCTCCGCTCTCATAATTTACGCCAACATGATCGTGAATATACTTCTCTATAGATTGGGCGTGAGACTGTATCACATCCTGAGAGTTAGATGGTATGCCTTTTGTCTTTACGTTTACATGAGAAGAGCTACTCATGAGATGCCTGGGTCTATCCATCAGGTAACCGTCGTAACCCCTTGACTCAAAGTACCTTACGATACCGTACTTATTGTTTTCTACAAGTAAAGGATACCCATAATAAAACGCACACATAAGGACATCCTCATAGAATATACTAGCCAGGTCTGGCCGAGAAGCATACTCCACAACAAACATATTAGAAGGGCGGTTCATGCTAAACTTATTGTACATGTGTAGCGCTCCTTTCGACCCCCTATTATCTACCGTGGCATCTAAATCATAAGAGTCAACACCGCCGCAACCGTAGTTTGAAAAAGGGGCAACTTTTTTGTTTCTGTCAAGTTTAGATATATTTCTTTCAGAAGGGTCAGGCATCCAAGAAACCCTAAACCTACCGTTAGGGGTGGGGGAGAAAACAACTTCCTTGTCTTTTTCCCTCCACGTAAAGTTACCTACAACAACAGGGTTGGGGAAAAGCTCATCGTTGTATTCTATTTGCTGGTATATCTTACCTATATTAAATAAACTTCCCTCAATGCTGTCTCTAAAGGCTTCGTCCTCGGTAAAGGGAAACTGCCTAGTAACCTCGTTTAGTTCAGATGGGTTGTCTTTAAAGGACTTGCGTTCATTCTTGAGATAGGTCTTACTACCAATTTCAATAAGGTCCCCGTCTATACCATGTATGTTTTCGCTCTGGGGTGGGTCTTCCACAACAGCATTCCCATATATATCGAAGAAACCCTCTAGAGCATCATAAGCTGGTATGAATATCCTATAAAGCCCTGTCTTGGTTCTGTCGTTATTGTTTCGCTCGTTAGGATCAGAATCATACCACAGACCTTTGTATTCCTCACCCCCTTTATTCATGGGGTTTACCGTACTACCTACAATAGCCTTTCCGACTACCTTGCGACCTACAATTAAGCAAGTACGCTCAATCCTCCAGGCTTCTCTAATATCGGTTGGTTTTTCCCACTTGCCAGCCTCATCTAGATAAAGCATGTGTAGCTTCTCACCGTCATATGCGTTGTTGGTGGTGTTCTTCCAGTTTATCACTGTGTTTAGAGCATCACCCCTGTGTGACGTCTTGTTGTTTTTGGTGATTCGCTTTGATGGCTCACGAAAAGCAAGCTCCATGCGCGGGTTGGTGGTACCGTCCTGAATAGGCTTGAAGAAGAACGGGTAGCTGCGAAAAATCGCAACCACCTTCTTCATGAAAATATTTTCTTGCGAGTCTTTACCAGTTTTCGACTGTATACCAAGAAGCTTCTCTTTAACTTGACTAGCTTCATCCACAAGGACAGCAGAGCATATATTAGTGTAACCAGAACGACGACACTTAGTATAAAGCTGACCGAAACAACGAGGATCAGCTTCACAAGCAGCCATGTGAGTAAAGATTTCTTTTTGGAAAGCAAGGTATGATGGATATCCGATATCAATTTTAGACCACTGTAGAAACATATAATGTCTCCCTGTAATATACGTAGGCTCCCCATTATTGTAAAACCATACACCGTCGCGCCTACGCTGAAACTCTTGCTCGATGTAAGAACGAAACTTGTTTCGAAACTCGGCAGGTTTTTCGAACCACTCATCCATACTGCGTATCCTACGCATTTCCTCTGGCATAGGTGAGCGCTTCCACAGCTGCAACTTCTTTGGTTGGTCATGGAAGAGAATTTCCGATTTGCTCGGTTCCTTTGGTAAGACCATGAGTAGCCCATGGAGCTCAACATGCTCTCCCTCTGTACCATTAGGGTCGATCTTAATCCCTTTAGATTCATAACCTTTTATATCTACTAAAACAGACATTTTATTTAATTTAAAAAGGTATGGCATATGTTGGCCTCCCTTTTTATGTAGTACACCAGACAGGATTCGAACCTGTGGCCGTCTGCTTAGAAGGCAGATGCTCTATCCAACTGAGCTACTGGTGCGTTCTTCTTTCGTGTGTTTTTTTACGATGGCAATTTGCGCACCTTACCTCACATTTCCTGATCTCTTTCTTTATTGTTTCGATGCAGTAGGACCAACGAACCATATCTGATATATTACCTCTTTTACTGCCCTTTACATGATCAAACTCAAGAACGACAGGGTTATTTTCTCCGCAATCAACGCAATTAAACATCCGTTTTACCCTCCAGACAAATTCTTTATTTTTTTTTCTTTGAGATGTATTCCTTCTCTTTGACCTAGCCTTTACTTTTTCGCAATTATCCTTATAGTGTTTGGCCCCCGCCCTAGCCTGATCTTCTTTCTTTTTATAGGCCATTCTAGAATTATTGTTACTTAGACTTACTGATCTTAAAGTTTACCTTTAAGTGATCTACAGTAACTGACTGATTATCAAAGTTATAGTCATCCCAATATATTAAACCGCTGGCTTCATTTAGAGAATCTTTCTGCGAATCCTCCTGAGTAGTCTTTGTCTTGTTCGATTTCTCCATTTGTCTTTAGTTCTTTAACCATTTGTTCTAACCTTTGGCGCTCCACCAAAAGCTCTTTACAATCTACGGCAGTTTGCTTTATGGATTGGAGCTCAGCCTTACGAGCCGAACCCCCTGCTTCTGGATCGACGGGTTTTTTTATCTCTTCAATCATATTATTGATTGCGATCTCCATGCTCTCCATAAGTTTCCTGGCCGCGCTTACTGTCGTGAATTTACTCGCCATACCCAAAAACGAATATTGGCGTCTTAGGGCCTACGTATCCCCCAGCTATATTGTAATCAAAGTGTTCCATAGCATCCTCGTCGGTCATCTCATCGTCTTCGCAAAGTATAGCAATGATCTTTCCTATATCGTATACAGCTCTTGATACGTCGTGAGCTTGGTGGCTAATACCTATTACGGCGTCATCAAACCCATCAGCAAGCAAACACTCTTCTTCCTCTAGCAAATGCCAGAGGTGATCTTTATCCATTTCAAACATGTCAATTAAATTTCTTTGTAAAGTAAATCCTCAACCCTCGTCCTGTAGTATTCCTTACCGTCGATGGTAATTCTGTAGTCACGGTTTTCTTTGAATCCAACTACATCACCTACGGAGAGTCCTATTTCTTCAATCCCAGAACTCGTAAATGCGACTCTACCCCTTGTTGGTAGTTTCTCTTCAAGTTTAACAACCTCAATAATCGACGACTCTTGAACTTCCTCTTCTTCGATGGGTTCAAGAAGGCTCCAACCCGCGAGGGGATGGACATCACCAGTGTCGCTATCTTTAAAAGCAATAGCTTGATTATTAATAGCGTAATCTTCATCATACTTGACAAGGTAGTGATTGTCATCACCAGTAAGTGGCTGGCCTTCATTGATAACCACGAGGTGGTGGAAGTAAAGCGTGTCGCCAGGCTTGACGCCAGTTTCGTACTTAAAAGGGACAGAGACGACAGGGCCTTCTGTGATTCTGTTTTCAAATTCATTGAATCTATTGTCTATATAAAGTTCTAGACCACCACTCGTTGTGATGGTGTCGTCTATTGTCTTGTCTAACTCGACAACAAACAAATTAAAAGTCCTCATTAATTAAAAATTTAAATCAAATTCAAGAACACATGGCATTTCATCTACTGCTTTCCACAGCATAGTGCCTTCATCGTTTTCAATGTATATAAGATATCTTTGCTTTCCAAACTTATGTAGGTGTCTTTCGTCTTCTACAATAGCAGACACCTCTCCAGATCCTGCTCTCATGCCTACATAATAGGCCATGCCGTTTTTAGGGTCTCGTCCGACCACAATCTTTCTAATAAGTCCTTCCATTTTAGTTAAGTGATATTCCCAAGTCACCGAGTAGGCCATCTAGTGACTCATCATCACTGCTTTGATAGGTGGTATCCATTATTTGCTTCAGTGTCTCTAGCTCTTCTCTATTCTCTAAATTAAAGCTGTACATAGTCTTCATTTCAGCGCCTTCATCTTCATTTTCGACAGCATCGTAATCTATTACGCCTATTACAATAGCGGCTAGGGTACGATCTTTCATTTCAAATTCGATTATGGTATCCTCCATCTTCTTAACCAGAGAATACATTTCGGCAAAAAAGAGGGTGTCTTTAGGGTTCATGGTGTAAATTCGTTTAAGTCAAATATACAAAGTAATATGCCGAGGTCTCAAGTAAGAAAAACAAGGATGTTCAGGGAAATGTCTAAGCTGCCAGCTAGGTATGTTAAACAAAACCATTTAAAGAACTTAAGAACTGGTACGAACGACTTCATAGAAAGTAACCCTGACCTCACTAGAGGGTACTTATATTTTATGCTGTTCATTTACGATCTAGAGTTCTTTACTATATCGTGGGTTGCGGAAGAGTATGACATGAATAAAAACAACCTATCAGATAGGATGGTGTACCCTTTAATGAAGCTTGGCTATATATACAAGCACTTCGATAAGCTGACACCTTCTCAAACCTTAGAAGATCATCTATTCCGAGATGAAACTAAATTTAACTACCGAGTAAGATATGCGCTATCTCAGAAAGGCAGAATGGCGGTACAGCGTTTCTATAACTCACTATGATCATCTAAAATCCGTGTGAGAGACCCTAATGCTATCTATGAATATTTTTGCTCCAGAAACAAACGTAAAGCTGGGCGGATCAAAGCTAATAATCATTATGTCGTCGCTACCCCCCGCATCTAAATCTCCATTTACTGTAATCCAAGTGTTGAATGTTTGTGAATTCACACCCGAATAATCATCAGAAGAACCACCGTCCCCGTTTAGAACTTTATCAAGCCCAGTATATGTAATTCCGCTTGGGTTTGCCTGAGGAATAGAATAAACCAACTCATAGTAAAGGACTGAAGAAGAGTTATATCCGCTAAGCGAACTCAAATCAAAACTTATTCTTGATTGGTTACCGTTATTCTCCCTCTGAATTACTAATATTCCTGTTTTTTCAGAATCGTTTGACGGGGTATAAGAAGCCTGATGGGAAACATTTGCGTTCGGTACATACTCAGTCCTAGTCCATCCCTCTACATTTGAGTCAAACGAAAAAGTCTTGTCGAATGAAGATGAACCACCACCTCCGTAGATTGAATAGAAGGTGTTGATGTTGGTTTCAATTGCTGTGCGGTTGGTGGATTGGTCGGAGGTGTAAACAATACCTTCTTGAATTTTACCTGTAACTCGTCCATAGCTGATACCACCGATGCCGCCTCCTAATGATACGGCTTCGAATCCATCAGAACCTACGTCCGCAGTATAAATGAAGTTAGAATCCACGTGCAATGAACTGTTAGCACCATTAAACAAAGCAAACATTAAATGTGTGTTTCCAGCTACAGGGCTAGACGAAGCGCTCGCAATAGTACCCGAATAAATGCGCCATTTACCTGTACTGTCATAGCCTACTTGTTGTCTATTTCCAGATGTCCCATCTTGGAAACCTTCCCCCAATCCATATAATGGAGATGCTGTTGTCGCGACTGAAATACGGCTTGTTGGTTGTGCTACTAAAGTGATAGCTGATGTTTGTAAAATGTCGCCGCTTGAATAATCAACCGCAGGCTTCCCGTTCTCCGTCACCAACGCCCCGCTTGAAACGATTTTAGGTTGTGAGCCTGCCGTGTTCTGAGTAGCGTGATTTCCAGATCCAGACTGATCATACCAACACTGCACTAGCGCAGAATCAGTAGATCCTAGGCTGTCTGCATCTGTGTAGCTAGAGTTAGCAACAAACTCCCCAAGAGTTGTGGCAGAAGTAGTCAGGCTAGTAGAAGAACCTGTAGTCTCTTCCGTTACATTAGTAATACTTGAGTTCAAGGAAACAACACCATTAGTGTCAAAGCTTACATCAACCTCTACGTTGTCGCTCGCTCTCCTAATTTGAAGTACGGGTCCAGAATAAGAATTAGAGAGCTGCCGCAAAGAATAAGCAGCTGCTGCACCTGAGTACGTATCAAGAAGTTTCGCAGCAGGTGCTGCGCTGACAAACCCACTTTTATTTACCCCTGTTCCTAGTCCTAGCATCAGTAAATAGAATAAAAGGTGTTGATGTTCGTTTCAATGCCCGTGCGGTTGTTTGCTTGGTCGGATGGATATACAATAAGCTCACTGAAATAACCTCGGAAATTTGGAACGTTAAAGCCTCCAATACGGATACCAGAAATTCCGCGTGTTCCTGGGTTTCCTGTTAAAATCGAACTACCATTAAAAAATATTTCAGAGTTTGCACCATCAAACAATGAGAAATCCAGCCTTTGCGTATTTGCACCAGATGTACCTGTTATAAAAGAAGAGCCAGCATACATTCGCATCCTGCTACCGTCGTCTTGTATTCCAGCAAAAGCAGTCAATCCTATACTATAAAACCATCCCGCTTGGCCTGTGCGACCTGTTGTGTCTACTACTGATATCCCTGTCACTGGTTGGGCTATTGCTGTTATGCTTGCGCTTTCAAGTTGTTGCGTTCCTGTAAAATCCATTGCGGGATTTCCGTTCCCCGTCACCACGCCCGTGCTGCCGTCGTAAATCTTTGGCTGATTGGCAGTCGTGGTTTGTGTCGCGTTGTTGGAGCTTGATTGATCGTACCAGGTTACGACAAACCCGTCACTTGAACCGCAGTGAGCTGCTAACGCAACAGTATCAAGCTCTTTAAACACGTTGAAACCTATATCGGCTTCTGCGTTGTCGCTGGCTCTTCTAACTTTTACTGCACTTCCAGAGTAGTCGGATCTGAGTTTACGCAGTGAATACGCGGCTGC
>Ga0181419_1000079_pt1 | contig 30221 bp, 56 predicted proteins | sample 42SPOviralmetaG_FD_130144 | JGI IMG/M metagenome (GOLD analysis project Ga0181419, IMG submission 130144) | Marine viral communities from the oligotrophic San Pedro Time Series (SPOT) site, San Pedro Channel, CA, USA - 42 SPOT_SRF_2013-04-24 | ecosystem: Environmental > Aquatic > Marine > Strait...
ATACAGCAATACCATTTTGTGGTAACACATGCATACCTGTAGTATTAGGGTGTATGGATTCAACAGCAGCTAATTATGATTCATTAGCAAATGTAGATGATGGAAATTGTATTCCTATTATATATGGATGTACAAATGAATTTGCTCTTAATTATGATTCATTAGCAACAGTAGATGATAATACATGTATTGCAATTGTAAATGGTTGTATGGATACAGCAGGATATAATTATAATGCATTAGCAAATGTAGATGATGGTTCATGTATTTATTTAGGATGTACAGACGTTACTGCGTGTAACTATGATGCAATTGCAAATGTAGATAATGGTGGATGTACTTATCCAGTTCAATATTATGATTGTTATGGAGTATGTTTAAATGATGTTGATGCAGATGGTATTTGTGATGAATTAGAAATTGTAGGATGTACAGATCCTTTATCAATTAACTTTAATCCATTGGCAACAGATGATGACGGTACATGTGATCCTTATGTATATGGATGTACTGATTCAACAATGTATAATTATAGTGTAACAGCAAATACAGATGATGGTTCATGTATTCCTTACATATATGGATGTACAGATCCAACTATGTTTAATTATGATGTTACGGCTAATACAAATGATGGTACATGTATTCCGGTAGTAATTGGATGTATGGACAATACAATGTTTAATTATGATCCTTTAGCAAATACATCATCAGGAAATTGTGAACCATTTGTATATGGATGTATGGACTCAACAGCATTTAATTATGATCCATTAGCCAATACAGATAATGGAACTTGTCAAATAGTTGTTTATGGATGTACTAATCCTATTGCATTAAATTATGATCCATTAGCAAATACAGATGATTTATCTTGTATACTTCCAATTTTTGGTTGTATGGATTCTACCATGTACAATTACAATCCATTAGCAAATGTAGACAATGGTACATGTGAACCTTTCGTATATGGATGTAATGATGCAACTGCATTAAATTATGATCCTTTAGCAAATACATCAGATAATACATGTTGTTATATATCAGGATGTACTGATGCGACTGCATTAAATTATGATCCAAATGCATGTTATGATGATAATTCATGTATAACAATTGTAACGGGTTGTACGGATGTGGCAGCATATAATTATGATCCAACTGCAAATGTATCAGATTCAGCTTCTTGTTTATATAATGCAGGATGTTATGGAGGACCAGGAGTTCCTTATTGGTTAAATGATGGGTGTTACGCTTGGGTAATAGATGTTGATGATTATTGTTGTACTTCAGATTGGGATGCATCATGTCAATCAATGTATGACTATTGCCAATTAGGTTGGCCAACATCAGTAGATGAGTTAGGAGGATCAGGTATTGTTGTATATCCTAATCCAACTGCTAATGTATTAAATATTGATACTAGATTAGATATAGAAGTACAAGTATATGATATGTTAGGAAAGCAGGTAATTAATGAATCTAATACTAAACGTATCGATTTTACAAGTGTACCAAATGGTATATATAATTTGATCATACTTTATAATGATCTTAAACTAACTAAAAGAATAATTAAACAATGAGAATATTAGCGATATTAATGATACTAGCATTGAGTGGATGTATGGTATCACAAAAAACATTTGATGAAAAATGTTGCAAAATGGAAGCACAGATACAAGAACTTGAAAGTAAAGCCAATGGAATGGAAATGAAAGAACAACTTTTAAGACAAGCTATTCATGAAATACAAACTAAAAATGACACAATAAAGGAGTAAAAGAATGAGAAAGTTACTAGTAATATTTCTGATGATACCTATTTTAGGTTTTGCACAAGAACCAAAGAAAGATATTAAAAAAGAAATTAAAAAAATATTTAAATTTGCAACTTTCTATGGTGCCGTAAATGGTGGTAACTCTGTTTCTGATGTAGATGTATATTCAATAACAAATGGACTACAAACTAATACAATTAAAACTCCATTTGATTATTCTGTAACATTTGGTGTAAGAAAGATTGCAAGATTAGGATATGAGAATAGAGCAAATACATTTTATAATGGTACAGAAAATTCATTCTCAGATGCTGCAACCATTGGAAAGATAAAAGGATTTGAATTCTTATTTGAAGCTGATTTTGCTAGACAACAAGGAACCAATTTTATAAATCAAGATCACTTCTTAAGATATGTAGCAGATAATTGGATTGCAAAAGTAGCATATCTTGAAGATGGCTTTGCAGATATAAAATACTTTGAGGCATCAGAAAGATATAGATATAAGGTAGGCAAAAAACTTTCATTCAATATAGGAGCAGTTCAAAGATTAGCTGAACCATACGGATATGATCCATTAGAAGAATGGTTGTTATCAAATGGTAATCTACATTATACAGAACTAGCAATACAAGAAGGATATTCAGCACAGTTTGATGGACAAGGAGGAGTTGAATACTTTAATCCATCAGGAGGTTTAGTTGCAGAAAATACACAAATATGGGAAGCAGTTGTTATACCAACAATGTTAGCTGATTATACAGAGAAGAAAAGGAATCAATTAGATAATACATTACAACATTCAATAGTGATTGGATTTGATTTTTATCATTTTGAAAAGAAATGGTGGTTACATAGTTGGGGTAATGTAATGCCTTATCATTATAATGATGGAGGTGAGTTTAGTTATCATAAATATAATGATGGACAATGGATAGATTATTCAGGAGGATTAATTTTTGGATATAATTTTAGTAAAAGTTTAGGAGTGTTCCTAGAAGGTAAGTACAATAAATATTGGAATCGTGAATGGCATGATTTCAGCGTAGGTGTTAACTACGTAATTCGATAAGGAGAGTCAAGATGGCAAAAGAGTTAAATGAAGATACCGGATTTAAGGTAAGTATAAAAACATTAATAGCAATCGGATTTGCAATGGCCACTATTATTAGTATGTGGTTTATGCTCCAAGCGGACATCCAGGAAGCAAAGGAATTACCAGTAATTGAAATTCCACCTCCAGAAATATCAAGAATGGAATTTGATATGAAAGACCAGAATATTCGTTTAACGATACAAAACACAGCCGACGATGTTGCTGAAATTAAAGAAGACATCAAACGTCTAGAAGAAAAAATAGACAAACTTAGATAGGAGACAAGTTATGAAACAAACATGGAAATTGTTTACAGGTTATATAGTAGTGTTATTATTTATATTAATGTCTGGATCAGTACAAGGACAAACATTAAAATTAAGTGATGGTGTACAAGTAGTTCATTTCAATGCAGGTTGGAATGCTGCAGCAGATGTTAAATGGGTAGGTGATTTAACTAACTGTAAAGTGAAAAAATGTGATATAGCAACTGATACTAAAGCACAAAACAAGTATGAGATAGTTGTTGTACCTACTATAATAGTATTTAAAGATGGTGAGGAAGTTAAAAGATTCCAAGCTGATATATCATTTAGTATGAAAGCTACGTTAGAAGACGTCCAAGAAGTAGTGGATGATTCTAACATGGATTCGTTCTAATTGTATATTTATATAAAAGAGGAATAATATGTTTTCAATATTTAAAAATAACAATGACTGGAATGAAAAAGCTATAGTAGGATTCATAGCATTCATGATAATGTGCTTATTTGCACTATTAGATCTATTAACAGGATATACTGGAAAAGATCTAGTTATCAACGAAACTATATACAATGCATTTACTTGGATTGTTATAGGCTGTTTTGGTATTAATGGTATTGAAAAATTTGCTAAGAAATAAGGGATAATAAAATGAGTACATATTCTAAAAAAGAAGGACAATTTGATTCATCTAGATGGATTAGAGATTTCAAAAATAAAGCAATTAATGAAGGACCAGAAAATGATCCAGCATTAAAGTCTTTGAGGATTAAAAGTAAAGGTGAAATGATGCCTACATTATCCCAATGGTGGGAATATGATCCAGATGATATAATGAGATTTGTATATTGGGGTAAAGGAATGTTACCACCAAGTGATCCAAAGACTAGAGAAAAAGAATTTGCAAACCTAGTAAAACAATTACATGTAAAATATCCTATACCAGCAGATGCAGAAGGACATTTAGATATGTCAACTATAGGTGAAGGAGCAGCAGAATATTCATTCCAAGCCGGTGATATGTGGTCAGATGATTTTGATTATGTTGGTATGTTAACAGCAGGTTCAGAAGCAACATATGAAATGGGATTAGAACATTTACAAAAATTATATGATTCATTCGAAGATGTTAATTATCATACAGAAAAAGCAGATTTAGGTAATGCAATTGAATGGATGGAAGATCCAGGACAAGATGTAAATCAAGCACAAGAAAGAATAGAAGACTTTTTAGAAATGTTTAGAGCAGCATGTTTAAAGACATTAAAAGAAATTACAAGGAGATAAACAATGAAATTAAAAGATATACTATCAGGTAAACCATTAACAGAAGCAAAAAGTGCTAAAGCGTTAAGATCAGATTATGACAAGGCAGTTAAAAAAGAACAAGCACTTTCATCTCTTTTATTAGTCAATCTTCAAAAATATAAAGATGCAAAAGCAAAGGGTGATGAAAAGGCAATTGCAAAACATACAAAGATTGCTGGTGATTTAGGTAAGAAGAAAAAAACAGCAACTACAAATGCATCTGATGCATATAAAGCATATGAAGATAAGATATCAGGTCTTCATGCAGATGCAGAATTAGAATTAAAAGAAACTTCAATAAATGAAAGACCTATAACAAGAGCAAAAGTAGATTATTCTAATATGGACTTAAGATCAAACATTGATGTCAAGTGGACATCTACTGATGATATGGCAGATGATTTGAGTCAATGGGTGTCTGCAGTATTAGCAGCATCAGGTACTCAAACAGCTAGAGAGATTGGATTGAAGCTTAAGGAGATGGGTGTTCAGATTATTAAGGATGGTGATGTAGATGGTGAGGATAGACCAGCCGGAGCAGCAAGTAAATTTGATTAAGGGAATATCATGAAATTAAAAGATCTTTTAAAAGAAAATATATTAGGACAAATGCCATCTGAAAAATTAATGAAGATGAAGTGGAATCCATTAGCAGAAGCAAATCCAGATGGAACAATAGGTGATGATGAATTTGAACAGCTAAATGAATTGCTCGAAGATATAGAATCTAAAATGGAAGATATCTTATATGAAGCAGATCAAGAAACAAGAAGAATTGGCGGAACATTTAGACAACCAGGATATAAAGATCAGATAGTTAAGTTACTGCAAAAGATGGTAGAAGGATTTTCAAAAGGAGAAAGGTTCTAATGAAAAAACTAAAAAACATATTAAACGAAGTAATTTCTGAAAGATTAGTAAGAGGTCTAAAACCTTTATTGATGATAGGTTCAAAGGTTGGATGGAATACTATGTCTGAAGATGCATTATTAGATTTATCTGATAAATTTGAAAAGATAGATGATGAAGATGCTGATAGTATAGCAAGTCACTTAAACATGTCTATTGAATTACGCCAAGATGGTGATAGAGGAGCTGCTACCAAAATGATGAAGCAATTCAATAAAGTATGTAAAGATGCATTAAGAGGAAAACCAATTAAATCAGCTTTCGAAGGTGTTAGTGAAAATACGACTGAAGACTACAAATATAAGAAGTATGTTACAAAAGCATTCAAAGATATAAATGATGCAATGTTCAACTTTAGACATGCAATGGGAATCAAGCAATTAACTAACAAGGACATGAAGTTAAAGAAAAAGGTAGATTCATTACATCAAGGAATATTTGACTTACAAAAGGAAATGAAGATTAAAGGTTTAACTGAAATTGAATCAGAAGATAATACAGAGTTTACTGTTAAATTATCACATTTACTTGATAAACATGTTTCTAAAGGTGGTGAGATAGATGAATCATTACCTAAATTCAAAACACCATATGAAGCATATAGTTGGATAATGAACAAGAGAGGTGAGGCCATGGATATTGAAATGGAGATGATGGAAACAAGTAAAGAAATCCAAATGGCATATGGTGAGATGGAACAAGATGCAGAACCAGGAGGCGGTCCAAAAGCAGATAGATATGGTAGAGAAATAGAAGCGCTTGAAAATCAGCATAAAGAGTTAAGAGCTGAATTTAATATGGTAATGGCTGAAATAGATGAATATGATCAAAACTACTAAGATGAAAAAACTAAAAGACATATTAAACGAAGTATTATCAGAAGCACCAAAGAAGATGACTAAGGTTCATGTTAAACAAGTTCAGAAGTTATTAAAACCAAACATGTTTAAATCTGTTGAAAACATAATACCTCATAAAGATATTTTATTTGTTACTTATACAAACTATAGAGACCGTGCAAAGATTATCAAACAAGTTGAAAAACTATATAAGTATGATAATGATGGTCGTTCAACAAATGCACCAAGAGGTATAATGGGATTAGGTGGAACCAATTGGATTGCATTCACAACAAGACATGATGAATCAGTTAATGAAGCTAAACAACCTCAAACAAAGATATTTGATCAAGGCGCATTAAATGATTCATTGAAGCAAATAAAAAAATTAGTTGGTATTGAAGAAGTTGAATATGATGAATTTAGATTTGCCAATGGTACAGGTGGGTTTTCTTTCAAATGGGAACATGGTATAAAACATTTTGGTAGTTTAGGATTATCTTTAAGACAAGATGGAAACCATATGTTATATGCTTCAAGTATGTATAATGGTAAGAGGTTTGGTGATGAAAAAATAGATCCAAAAAGATTACCTACTCCAAACAAAGACTTTCTTCGTCATATCAGAACATGGAGAGATTTAGATAACTTGACTATGCAAACTATTATCACAGTACTATCTAAAGATGTAATAAAAAATGAAGCAGCTGCTAATAAAGCATTTGAACAAGATAGAAAGGCTCAATCAGATTTTTATAGTGGTGGTGGCAAAGGATATTTCAAACAAAAAGGAAGAATAGGGTACGGGTTATGATCAAACTAAAAGATATATTAAATGAAGCTGTAAGACATGTAGACCGTTCAGGTAAACCATTCAATATAAAAGGAATGTCTATAATATATGTTGAACAGAACCAAAGGTTTTACGGAACTAGTTTATATGATAAACCTGTAACAGCAAATGTAAGTAAGAGATCTAAAATTGGATTTGATGCAACTGAAGCATTATTATCATCTATGGGTATCAAAGATAAATTACCAATGAGATATGATCCAGCCAAGTTAGATAAGATAGGTAAACAAGTAGAACGCAAAGGTATTAAATTTGATGCAAGCGATATAATGGATGTTTCATAATGGATAAGTATATATACAGAGGAAAACTAGAAAGAGTTGTAGATGGTGATACTATTGATGCTCTTATTGATGTAGGTTTTGATATTTGGGTTAAGAAAAGAATCCGATATAAAGGAATAGATACTTGGGAAAGCCGAACTAGAGATCTTGCAGAAAAGAAAATGGGTCTAGCAGCCAAAGCTAGAAACAAAGAATTACTTGAAAAAGTATCAGCCAAATCCGGCTACTTTAGACTCAAGTCATACGGCGTAGGTAAGTATGGTAGAGTACTTGGAGAAATCTTTATACAGGATGCAAATGGGGTGCAAATGAACATAAATGAGACCTTAATTACAGAAGGACATGCATACGTCTATGAAGGTGGTAAAAAGAAAGTATTTTCAGCCTAAATACTTGTTTAATTGCAAAAAATTTATTATATTAATATATGACAAAAGAGTTTAAGATTAATATGGACAACTATCTGGATTTAACATTGATCGAGGCATATGATGTATTAACATCAGAAAATGACCCATGGCCTAATAGCTTTCAGTCAAAAAAGAAAATTAAATTCATCCAGCAGTTAATGGATTATTTTCAAGAAAGGGAAGAATATGAGCGTTGTGCAAAATTACTTAAATTACAAAAAGAGGTTACAAAACATGAATTGGAAAATAGAAAGCCATCCGATAGACGTGGCAGAGATATCACCAGCTGATCAACAAAATATATATTTAGTTACTATATTTGATGATAATGGAAGACCAATAGAGGCTGCAGAAGCTTATGGTCAGGAACATAGAGGACAAGTTACAAAAAAGTTTATAGGTAAATATAATGCTTATATAACAAAAATAGAACATTCAGAGGAGTTTAAAAAATGACAAGTTATTGGACACAAACAACAACATATGGCGACATCGAAATCAACTGGGAATATAAAGAAGAGGCGACCACGAAGGAAGCGTCTTTACTTATATCTAATTAATGATGACATAAACGAATTTGATTATGTACATAAAGTACTTATGTCAGTTCTAGGTCATAATACATATCAAGCTGAACAATGTGCGATGATAACACATTCGGCTGGTAAATGTCTTGTCTATGAAGGCCTTGGCCAAGAACCTTATTTTATGTATGAAATATTTACAAAGTCAGGATTAACAGTTAAACTAACACATAAAAAATTATGAAAAAAGAAAAGCAGTACACGTATGATCAAGTAGCATCAGTATTAATGATAATTGGTATAGCATCATTATGGTTAGCATCTACTTGGAATATGGAAAACCAAATAGATGATCTTAAATTTGAAATGCAACACCAAACAGATAGTCTACATTCGATTATTGATAGCATGCAATGTGAAATAGATACATTAACATGGGAAACAGAAATCTGGGACCATAATATAACTTATAATGAAACTCATTTGTTATCAGCTCTTATGATGGTTGAAAGTAGTAATGATGATTCAGCTTATTGTGCCGGCGAAGATGCAGTTGGATGTTTACAAATAAGAAGAACAATGGTTGATGATGTAAATAGGATATTAAAGAGGCAAGGTAAATCAGATAGATTTACATATGATGATAGATGGTTAAGAAACAAATCAATTCAAATGTTTGAAATCTATTGTAAACATTATGGATTAACAACCGCAGAAGAAATAGCCAGGTGTTGGAATGGTGGACCAAGAGGTATGGATAAAGATGCAACATCTTATTATTGGACAAAAGTTCAAGATCATTTGGATTCTTGAAATAAATTTTATATATTATTAATATGAAGACAAACGTTATAGCAAAAATAGAAATAGAAGGATTACATAATTGGCCAGCCGCTGATAAAGTATTTCCTGAAGTAGGATTTTTATCATCGATGCATAGGCATAAATGGTATATTACCGCAAAGAAAGTAGTTAATCATGATGATAGAGATGTTGAGTTTATATTGTTTGGTAGAGATATTAAACAATGGTTGGAACATCAATATTATAATCCAGAATCAAGAACGCATGAGTTTGGAGCCAAGTCATGTGAAATGTTAGCTAAAGAAATTATGGACGAATTTGAATGTTGTTATGTATCAGTATTTGAAGATAACGAAAATGGAGCAGAAGTATATGAATAAAATAAAAACAAGAATACTAAAATGGTTAGTTGTTATAGTTGTATGTAGTATAGCTTTAATATTTTCTGGTTGTGCTGGAACATATTATATATCAGATGCAGAATATTCTGATTTAAGAGAAGAACATGCATCATTAACATATTGGGAACCTAATGGAACTTTAGATGTTTATTGGGGTTGGAACAGTGGTTGGTATTATTACTATGGTAAACCACATTACTATCCATGGTACTATTATTATAATACATGTCCACCATATAGTTATAATACAACAACACATATTATAATTGTTAAGCCAGTTAATAAGCCAACTTGGAGACCTAATAAACCAAATAGACCTAATAGACCTAATTGGAATAATAGACCTAATAGACCTAATAAACCAAATTGGAATAATAATAGGCCAAATAGAACTAATAACAATAATAAAGTTATTATTAACAAGAACAAGAACAATAAAGTTAATCTTAATAAAAATAGAAATAATAAAGTTAATGTTAAGAAGAAAAGAAATTAGTATATTTATAAATGATCGTTAGTAGTTATATTAGCTGCTTATATGGACCTGGGTTCGAATCCCAGCATCTCCACTATGGGGGATTAGCTCAGATGGCTAGAGCGCTTCGCTTGCACCGAAGAGGTCATCAGTTCGAATCTGATATTCTCCACCAATACGATATGGGGATGTTATGGAATTGACAGTAAGTAAGGGTATAATGAAGATCACGTTTAACTGGCGAACAAGTTGAAATGGCAATGGCGGCTTAATTAAGTCCCCAGAACCACCGGCCAAAAAGGGTAAAGGTCGTCAAATAACCCGGAGGATGGAGGTATTATTTTAAAAGAGTTATTAATTATGACACAATTATATTTATTTGAAAAGGAAAAAGTTATGAAAAACAAAGATTACGTAGCTATAATAATGCAAGAATGGTATGAAGCAATGGATAAGGCTAATGTCCAAGTACAACCTAAAACATCTACTCTGTTAGGACAAATCTTAACTAAATATGATGTCCAACCTAAACATAAACTAAGTAAAGAAGAAATATTTGCTCAGTATATGAATACTAAGGCTGGTGATTGGGAAGTATTTTGGTCAGGATTATCTCCAGATGAAAAAGAATATATTGAATCACGAAGACAAAAATTACGTGATGAATATTATTCAAAAAGAAATTTGGTAGATGATAATGCTAAGACTTTATTAAAAGGATAGTATGCCATTCAAACCAGGAGAAGGTCGTCCGGCTTTTAATATTACAGAGTCTCAGATACGGTATGCTATAGAGAATAGTAAATCATGTGCTGAAGCTGCACGCTTTCTTAAGATATCATATGAAGCGTTTAGGAAATATGCAAAGCTATATAAAGATGAATCAACTGGTAAAACATTATTTGAAATCCACAAAAATCAAAGAGGAGCTGGAATAAAGAAAGGAACAGGTCCAAGGATGCGTGGTAAACATGGTCTTCTAGATATATTAGAAGGCAAACATAGAGACATCAACCATCATAATCTAAAAGGTAGATTACTAAGGAATGGAATATTTGAAGAAAAATGTAGTTCTTGTGGATATGAAGAAAGAAGAATTACAGATTACACAGTTCCTTTACTATTAGATTGGATTGATGGTGATAAAACAAATCATAAACAAGAGAACCTGAGAATGTTATGTTATAACTGCTACTATTGCGAAGTAGGTAATCCTTGCGGTGGCGGTATTAAAAAACATGAAGGTTATTAAAAAGAGGATAAAATATGAATTTTATTAACAGTTGGAGAAAAGGTAATAAACAAGACGATAAATTTTTAATATGGATTAGATTAGGACGTATAACAGCATTCAAAGTCTACCTAGATTTTTCATCAGGAGTATATGAATTTACCTTACTCAATTTCGGGGTCAAAAACAAGTAGTACCCTCAGCGGCTCCATATTTATTGATGATATGGATGCCAACAAAAAGAAGGTTGAAAAACTACTTTCTGACAAGCGGAATATTGAACAACAGATCAATAACATCCAATCAGAGTGCAATCACAAAACTAAGGTTTTAAGACAGGTACAGGTAGGTAACGGTTCTGAACTACGTTGGGTGTGCGACGATTGCAGCATAGCCTTGGGTTGGCCTTCACACCATGATCGTGAACAATATTTCAAATAATTCTTAATAACTTTTTAAAAAAAGCTGCCAAAAGATTTGGTAGTACGACTTTTTTTCCTTATCTTTATTATATAAGAAATTAGATAATAAAAGTTAAATAAATTAAAAAAAAAGTAAAAATTATGTTAAAAAGTATCGAAAGCAAATTAGGTCAATTAAGTGTAGAAGAATTAAAAACATTGAATTCAATGGTTGTAGCCATGGTTAAAACCAAGCAAAAGATAGCCTCAATAATTACAGGAGCCTCTTTAGTAGTTGGACAAGAAGTAGAAATTAATCAACCTAAACATAGAGGTCAGAAGTTTATCATTACAAAAGTTAATAGAACGAGATGTAAGATATCAGCTAAAGATAATAGATTAGAAAGTTATAATTGTCCAATTAGCATGTTAATTGCCTAGTAAAATAGTTGAAAAAAAGCTTGTAAAAAATTAGGAATTACGAGTTTTTTTTCTTATTTTTATATATATAAAAAATAAATAATAATTAAATAAATAAAAGATGAAAGATTACCAAATTTTAAAGCCGGAAGTTAAGAACGGAAATTTAGTAGCTGTTGATGTAAACGGCAAAGTAGTAAGAGGTGTTGTTAGAGACCATATGTTACAATTGGCTCTAGACAATGATCAATGTATTGTATATAATCAAGAGAATGGTAAATGTTACCGTAAAGATATACAATTGTATTTTGATCAAGCTCCTTCCGAGAAAGAAGTTGAAGCTTCACAAAAGATAGATGCAGATCCAGTTCTAGCATTTATTCATAATTCACCAGAACTTATTCCTGATACAATGAAGATTTCAGATCTGAAATGGAAGTATCTTATGCGATCTGCAGTAAGGGGTAAGAACATTATGATGACAGGGCCTTCCGGTTGTGGTAAAACATTAGCAGCTCAGAAAGTAGTTGAGGCTACAAAGAGACCTCATTTCTATTTTAATTTAGGTGCTACTCAAGATCCTAGATCAACCTTAATTGGTAATACTCATTTTAAGAAAGAAGAAGGAACTGCATTTAGCGAATCAGCATTTGTAAAGGCTATCCAGACTAAGGATGCAGTTATATTATTAGATGAGATATCTAGAGCCCATCCTGAAGCTTGGAACATATTAATGACGGTATTAGATTATGGTCAAAGATATTTAAGATTAGATGAACATGAAGATGCTCCAACTATTAAAGTTGCTGAAGGAGTTAGTTTTATTGCAACTGCTAATATTGGTAATGAGTATACGGCAACTAGAGCAATGGATAGAGCATTAGTTGATAGGTTTACTATTATTGAAATGGATACATTGAATAAAGAACAAGAAGCAGATTTATTAAAAATGATGCATCCAGGTATAACTGAAGAGCAATCAAATACAATTGCTGAAATTGCTTCTTTAACTAGAAAGGAAATAACTAATGAAGCTCCTAAGTTGACCAATGCTATTAGTACTAGATTAAGTGTAGAGATAGCAGGATTGTTAGAAGATGGATTTACATTACCAGAGGCAGCCGAGGCTTGTATTTATCCTTTCTTTGATAATGATGGAGGAGTTGATTCAGAAAGAACTTATATAAAGCAATTGGTTCAAAAGTATATTGGAACTGATAAAGAAGATATCTTTAATGCAGAAGGCGTTGAAGTAGAAGAAGAAGTTTAATTATTTATTTATTATCTTGAGGGACGGGGAGGTGTCCAAATACAAAATCGACACCGACTATAGGATTACGTATAGAGGCACCCCCCATCTTTCTTAAAAAAATTAAAAAATGAAAAAGAGAATAGAAAATAAAACAGTTAGTAAAGCAACAAATGGAGGCAGATACGGTGCTATAGGATCTATAATGCAAAAAAGAAATGGATTTGATTATTTACGAATTTGTGATGTAGTTAATATGAAAGTATTTATGATACCGCATGATGTATTTTTTACACAAATGGATAAATGGCAAAGACCAGATGGTAGTTGGAAAGAACAAAATAAAGGAGGATATAAATTCCAGTTTTCAATGAAATATAAAAACTATACTCCAATTAATAGAGGAACTAAGGAGACAAAAGAAAATACAGATTTACTATTAGAATATGAACGATCATTAGATCCTAAATTATATGGTGAAGAAGCTAGAAGAAAATATTTTATTGAAAATGCAGATGTGTATATGAAAGATCCGGCTATAGTTGGAAAACTTATGGAAAGAATGGTTGCAGAAGTAGAAGGAGAAGTATTTGAAGACGGAGCTCATTATGATTCATATGCTAAATAAAAGTAAACTTTTTAGTAAAAAAGCTGCCAAAAGATTTGGTATTACGAGATTTTTTTCTTATCTTTATTATATAAGAAATTAGATAATAAGGATTAAAAATAACTTAAAAATGATAAAAAATATGAAATTTAATAATTGGTCAAATTCAAGCTTCTGGTTAGATGAAGATTTTACTTCTTCAGGTAATAGTATCTTTGATGACTATGATGAGAAGCCAAAAGTAGATTTATTGAAATTAGCAGGTTACCGTAGAGCAATTGCTAACTTTGTTAGTATTGTTACAGGTGAAAGTATTCCAGTACAATTTAGTGGTACTGATAGTTACACTGATGGTAAGCGAGTTAATATATCTGCTAAGTTAACCGATAAGGAATTTGATTCGGCAGTAGGATTAGCATTACATGAAGGTTCTCATATTAAATTAACAGATTTTAAATTGTTAGCTGAGTTAGAAGATAAAATGCCAACTTATATTATTGATATGGTTAAAGAAAAATATTATTCAGGTAGACCAGAATCAGATCAAGAATGGTTAACTAAGAATTATATTAGGAAATATGTTCAAGATTTATTGAACATAGTTGAGGATAGAAGAATTGATAACTATGTGTATAAAGCAGCTCCTGGGTATAGAGGTTACTATGAAGCTTTATATGATAAGTATTTCAATGCTAAGATTATTGATAAAGGACTTCAATCAGATGAGTATACAAATTTAGATTGGGAATCTTATATGTTCCGTATTTGTAATATAACTAATCCAAATCGTAGATTAGATATTATGAATTTTAGACATATCTGGAATATATTAGATCTTAAGAATATTGATAGATTAGAATCTAGTCAAGATGCACTAGATGTTGCATTTGAAATATTTAGATATGTTGAAACTCAATTACCAAAACCAGATCCTAAAGATGATCCATTCAATGAATGTAATGGTGAAGGATCAGGTGATGGAGAAGAAAGCCATGAATGTAATGGTGGTGAAGCTAAAGATGGTAATGGAGAACATGGTAATATAAATGATGATGGTTCTAAAGCAGAAGGAGAAGAAGCCGTAAAAGGTAAAAGTGCTAAACAAGGAGGAGCTAAGATGCCTGAGATGACTCCAAGACAGCATGAGCAACTTAAGAAGGCTATTAAGAAACAAGAAGAGTTCTTAAATCAAGAAATTAAGAAAAAGAAGTTATCTAAAAAAGATGAGAAGTCAATGAAGGCTATGGAAGAGTCAGGTATATCTGTTGAGAATGTAGAATTCAATCAAGCGTTATGGGATGGAAGGACTATTGAGAAGAATCAAGAAGTATATGTTGTTAGAGATGTAACTCAATCATTAATTGATTCAAATCAATTTGATGGAATGTGGTCAAAAAATCATTGGAGCACCGATGAAAATGAATTGGCCATCAAAGAAGGTATTGTGTTAGGTAAGATGCTTGGTAAGAAACTTAAAGTTAGAGCAGAAGAAAAGAATACTAAGTTCAATAGATTGAGAACAGGTAAGATTGATAATAGAATGTTAGCATCTTGTGGTTATGGTAATGAAAGTATATTTGAAAAAATAGAATCATTTGCTTATCGTCCAGGTCTTATTCATATATCAATTGACAATAGTGGTTCAATGAATGGTAATAGATTACGTCAAGCAATGAAGACAACCATGGCCGTTGCAAAAGCATGTAGCATGATTGAGAATATGGATGTAGTAGTTAGTTTCAGAGCAGCCGATAATGTAGGTGGTAATAGAAATATGTATATGCCAGTTATAGGAATCATATATGATTCTAGAAAGCACCATATCAATAAGTTAGCAAGAATAATGCCTCAGGTAAGAGCATGTGGTACTACTCCAGAAGGATTATGTTTCAAAGCTATCATGAAAGAATTGATTAGCGGTACTAGAGGTAAGGATGCATATTTTATTAACATGTGTGATGGGATGCCATGGTTCAATAACTATGGAGGTGAATCAGCTTTATTGCATACTAGACAGCAAGTGACTAAGATGAGAAGAGAAGGCATCAAAGTATTGAGTTACTTTATTGGTGGTAGAGGGTTTGATGGTCAGAAAGAATCTTTCCAAAAGATGTATGGTAAGGATAGTCAATTTATTGATACTAATAACTTGGTAAGTTTAGCAAAGACAATGAATAGTAAATTTTTAGAAGTAGCGTAAATGGAGACCAGAGAAGAAAGAGAAGCTAGATTAAAAGCAGCCGCTAAACGAATAGGTGGAGTGTTTCAAGATTCAAGTGGTAGTCAGTATCATACTGCAAGAGTTGATGATATTGCAACTATGTATGATATAGAAACTGATGCAAAGGAATGGGCTACAGGTCTCCATTGGGCTCGAGAGGAAGAACTAAAGACAGGTAAGTCTTATTCAGCATCTGATATGGAAAGGAAATGGCATGTTGAACCTAGGTTTATTACATTGAAAAAGTATTTGAAAAAAGATACATTAGGTGATACCAAATTAGCAAAAGAAGTATACAGAAGTGCATACAACCAAGGTGTTACAATAAGAAATAAAGATGGTGAGAAAACATATCCAAAGGCATGGTTAGAAATGTTTTTTGGTAATTTAGATGAATTAGCAAACTTTTTAAAAGATTAAAATATGGGAACATTAATATTATTAGCAGTTATAGTAGTAACAATTCTATTAGGTAGGCATGCAATAGAAGAAGGACAAAGAGTAGAACGGTATAAGAAATTCATGAAGGACATGGAAAACTTTGATAAAAAGAAGAAAAAATGATTTTGAGTATATTAAATATAATTGTCTGGTATCTTGCAATAGGATGTGTATTTACTTTGATAGTAGATTGGGCATCAGAACATGCCAAGAAACATTGGAAACAGCATGGTATAGAAATACCAGATGATTCAGAATGGAACAATGAAAGTAGAATGATAGCAATAATAGTTTGGCCAATAGGAATATTATTTTTCCTAAACGGATTTTTCAAAACATATTTTAATAACAATAATAAAAACAATAAATAGATTATGAAAGGAAATTATAGATTAACAGTACATTTAGATAATGTAAAAAAGACTCAAGGAGTTACAGGTAAAAAAGTAAAAGGATCAAATGGAAAGATGATCGATGAAACTAAATCAATGATACGTAATACAATGTCTTGGTACTTTAAATCAGTTGAAGACTGTGAAAAGAAGTTATCAGAGATAAAAGGATCTCCTGAATATAAAATTAAAAAAGGAACTAATCCTGATAAGAAACATAAATGGGGCAAAGAATTATATTACATAAGTTTTGTAAATTAAAAGATATGATAGAATTTTTAAGACATGCAACAGGTATGTGTGGCGAACCGCATCCTAGTTTGTTAACATTGTTAATGGGTACGCCAGTAGTAGGTTATGTAATGTATAAAATAAAAAGATATGGTAAAGAAAAGTAAATATGTAAATGGTACAATTGGTGATCAGTCAACAGAAGCACTAATTGCAAGACAAAAGACTAAGAAAGAATTTAAATTTAAGAGAAGGAGAGCAATAGAATGCGAACTTATAAAACGATCAGAATCTCATAAAGGGCTTCTTAAATATAAGATTACACTTCAAGAGAAAGATGGAGAGGTACATGATGAGATTGCATATGGTAAAGATATGCAAGATGCTTTATCCAGACTAGTATGGACAGAAAGAACACGTAAGGCAGAAAATAAAATAGGAGCAGGTTGGTTCTTCCTTACTTGGTGTATTATTATGGGATGGCCAGCATTATTTATGCCTGCAGATCAGCCATGGTACTTGTTATATGGATTTGGTACAGTGTTTGCTCTATTTGGGTTAGCTGGAATGTGGTATACATATATTGAAAGAAAGTAATGAAAGATAGTATAGATTTCTTATTAAAGTTTGCATTAATATTCTTTGCACTCATTCTTACTATGATGATAGTAATGACAGGTTGTACAAAAGGATATGATGAGTATCAACCTAACCTTGGACATGATTTTGAATTAGATATGAGGTTAGGTGCACCTGATGTTAATGGATATTATCATTTACAGTTAGGTAATGATTGGCAGACATTACATAGAATTTCAGGTAGTGTATCTCCAGTTGAAAACGATTATGAATTAACAAGAGTATATTGGGAGAGTAGCCATTATTGGCTCATAGGAGATACTTTAGGTTTTATTGTATCTTTTAACAATCTTTCTAATGATGAATCATATTTATATATGACTGCCGATACTACATATGTTACTTGGTTTGAAGGATTTGAAGTACCTACTATCAATGAAACATGTTACAGTACTAATGCTGGAGAGATAAATATAATGTTTGCACCTGTAGAAAATATGAAAGGTGATACAATATTAATAAGTGCTCAAGCAGAATTTGCTGATGGGTATCAAAGTCAAAAAATTTATGAAAGTATTATATTACATTAATTAGAGGAACACAATGGGTCATCAGGTATTTATCAGACATACTTATATTTACAAATGTAGTGATAAAGTATGTAACGGTGAATGGAAAATAAATGAAGCTAGTAACCTAGAAAAATTAAGATGTCCACATTGTGGTAAATATGATACTGTTAAATATGTTATGGTAGACCAAAGAGAAAAATACCAAAGGCGATGGGAATAAAGGTTATGAAATGCGATTATCAGATAATATAGGTAATACTCCATTACTACGTTTAGGCCTGCACGATGAACTAAATGTCTGGGCTAAAGCTGAATTTATGAATCCTGGTGGATCTGTAAAGGATAGAATGGTAAGTTTTATACTTAATGATGCAGAAGCCAATAACAAGTTAAAACCAGGTGATACAATAGTAGAAGCTACATCAGGTAATACAGGAATTTCATTAGCAATGATGTGTGCAGAAAGAGGATATACACTTTATATTGTGATGCCTTCTAACATGTCAGAAGAAAGAAAAAAGATATTTAGTTATTATGGAGCAAGACTAATAGAAGTAGATCCAGGAGACTTTGATGCGGCAATTGCAACAAGAGATGATATGTGCAAGAAGATGGGATTCTTTAATTTTAATCAATTCCATAATCCTTTAAATATATTAGCACATTATAATAATACAGGAGTAGAAATATGGAAACAATGGAAAAAGATAACACCTCCAGACGTCCTCATTTTAGGAACAGGTACAGGAGGAACCTTAATGGGTTGCGGAAAAAGACTAAAAGAGGTATGGCCAAATATGAAAATAGTTGCAGTAGAACCTGCAGAGAGTCCAGTAATGTCAGGAGGAGATTCGGGATTGCACGGAATACAAGGAATAGGAGACGGCAGCAAGTTCTTAGTCAATTTGGATTCCGTAGACCAAATAGTAACAATCTCTACAGAAGAAGCCAAAGCCAAGGCTCGTATGTTGGCCAACGATGGATTGTTCGTAGGTATCTCAGCAGGAGCAAACGTTTTGGCAGCCCAAGAATGGTTATTAAGAAATGGTAAACAAGATGCAATAACAATTCTCTGTGATAGAGGAGAAAGATATTTTAGTTGTTTATGAGTAAATGTCCTTATACAAATTTTAAGGAAAAGGTTATGCAGTATATTGGTATACTTAGAACTCCAAGAGAAGAGTACGGAGGTATGCCTGCCTGTCCTTTTGTAGGTGCGGAAGTAGATAAAAATAAACTATTGGTAGATAAATTTGATCCAAATGAAACTACTATATTAGATAAGGCAAAGGAACTAGAAGACTCAGAATATGATAGCGCATTATTTATACAAGTAACGGATGAATCAATATCAGGAGAAGATACTTATGCTTATCAAAACTTTATCAATAAAACATTAAGGACTAATGGTTATAAACATTTGAAATGTATTTGTTTTAATCCTAATGATACTAAAGAAGTTGCAGGATTTAATCCAAGAAAAGATGCACCGTACTTCTTAATCAATATTGCTAGTAGAAAGGTATTAGCTAAAGCACATAAGAGTTTATTAGCAACTAAATATTTTAAAAACTTTGGAGAAGATTATCTTAAATATCTTAAGGTTAAAGAAAAAGATTTGAAAAAAGATTAGGTTATTTGAAATAAATTTTATATATTAAAGTATATGACAGAAATAGAAGAAAGACCGTGGGGTTGTTTTGAAATACTACATCAAGAAGAAAAATGTAAGATTAAAAAAATTACAGTTAAGCCTGGAGGAAGGCTTAGTTATCAATATCATAACAACCGAAGTGAAGTATGGACTATCATTTCAGGTATTGCAACTATAACATTAGATGATGTAGTTGAACATTATCATTATGGAGAAACAATATTGATACCTCAAGGAGCTAAGCATAGAGTTGAGAATATAAATGTAGCTAAACATGATTTAGTATTTATAGAAGTACAACATGGTTCATACTTTGGTGAAGATGATATAGTTAGAATTGAAGATGATTACAATAGAAAATAGGTTATGAAAATAAAGTTAAATGAAAAGGATAGTAAAATCCTAAAACAAAACGAAACATATACATTATTAGATAATACAACATTAAAGAAATTAGTTGTATCCAAGACAATATTACATCCAGGAAAGAATACTACAGGTCATAATCATCCAGGCCAAGAAGAAGTATATCATTTTACAAGTGGTACAGGTTATATTATGGTAGGTGATAAAGAGATCAGTGTAGAGGCAGGAGATATAGTATTGATACCAGATGCATACTTTCATAAGGTTTGGAACACTAGTGAAATAGAAGATTTAATATTTGTATGTGTATTTGATGGCCAAAGAAATCATTAATGAAAGTAGCAATTTGTATACCAGGTAGTAATTTTAGTGGATTCTTTCTAGAGAATTGGACAAACTTAATAAATTCTTTAAATGATAGCTCTATTGAATGGAAATTATTTAGAGGATATCATCCTATAGTTAATAAGGCTAGAGATATATTATTAAAACAAGCTAAGGAATGGAATCCTACTCATTACATGTGGATTGATAGTGATATAAATTTTAAACCAATTGACTTTCATAAACTAGTAAGACATAATAAACCAATTGTATCAGGATTATACTTTATGAAGACTAGAGAGTTATTATCAAGACAACCAGGACCAAATGGGTATGAATTTGCATGCCATTCAATAGGAAATAGTTGGTTAACAACAAGACACATTCAAGGAGATGGATCTTTGATTGAAGTTAAAGCAAATGGAATGGGTTGGATGTTAGTTGAATCAAAAGTATTTAATAGTATTCAAGACCCATTTTATATGAATGATAAATCAGAAAAAGAATTAGGAGAAGATTTATTATTTCAGAAGAGAGCAAAAGAAGCTGGATATGAATCATTAATCGACCCCTCGTTAATTGTGGGTCATGAAAAACAAATAGTATTGAAATGAGAAATTATGTATTTGATGTAGATGGTACACTAACACCAAGTAGGTTACCAATTAATAAAAAGTTTGAAGCATTCTTCCTGACTTGGATGGAAGGTAAAAATGTATACTTGGTAACTGGATCAGATAAAGATAAGACAATTGAACAAGTTGGTGAAAAAATTTGGAACAACTGTAAACGTGTATATCAATCCTGTGGTAATGCGGTTTATGAAAAAGGTAAACTAATTAAAAAGAATATATTCACATTAAAGGATGAACCAGAGTTGAACTTTATATTAATTGAATCAATGGCAAAGACAAGAGCTCAGCGATGGGGTAACCATATTGAAGAAAGAATTGGATTGATAAATTTTAGTACAATAGGAAGAAGCTGTGACCAGAAAGCTCGGGATGAATATTACGAATGGGATAAACAACATAAAGAACGTGAAGGAATATGTAAACGAATTAATAAAAAGTTTCCTAAATTAGAAGCAAGTATTGGTGGACAAATATCTATTGATATTCATCCAAAAGGAAATGATAAGTCTCAGATACTAAAGGATTTAGACGGACCTATTATGTTTTTTGGTGACAAATGTGAGCCAGGAGGTAATGATTATTCTATTGTTAAAAAAATTCAAGACGATCATATTGTACATAAGGTCAAAGATTGGCAATCAACTATGGCAATATTACAGAGTATTTAATTAGGTTATTTGAAATAAATTTATTATATTATATTATGATTTGGAAAATATTATTAGGACTGTATATTATAGGAGTAATTTACTTAGTCTATGAAATGTATAATGCACCAGTTATGCCAGACGATTATGATTTATCAGATGAAGAAAAAAATATCATGAAAGATATTAAAAAACAAGATGATGAATTTGAAGATGATTATGAAAATCAACCGTTCGGAGACTAATGAAAGAAATATTAGAATTAATTGATCAGATAGAAGAACAAGTTAATACTTGTTGTGCAGTAACAATGTATCCTGAAGATGTGGTTGAACTGATAGATAAACTAAAAGAAAAATTAAAAGATTATGAAGAAAGGAATAATAGCAGGTAACTTTGATATAATGCATCCAGGATATGTTGCCATGTTCAAAGAATGTAAAGCTAATTGTGATTGTCTTGTAGTATTGTTACATTCAGATCCATCTATAGAAAGGCCTAACAAATTAAAACCAATTCTATCTGTTGATGAAAGAAAGGAAATGTTAATGGAACTTAAGTCTGTTGATGAAGTATTATCATATACTTATGAAGTAGAACTATTAGAACTATTAAAGGCTGGAGAATTTGATATAAGATTTTTAGGTGATGATTATATGAATAAACCTTTTACTGGTGATGAATTAAAGATACCAATACATTATCTAAATAGAGATCATGGTTGGTCAACAACTAAATTTAAATTACAAATAACAAATCAGACAATGAAACAAGTGCCTGATATGATAAAAGCGGGATTACTAAAATGAAAATAAATATTTGGGTACATAAAAGAGATATCGAAAGCGGTACAATTAATGAATTTTGGAATGTATGTCCACAAGAAAACTTATGGATGGAATACTTTCAAATAGAAATTGATCAAGATACGTTTATTGAATTGCAAGATATGCAAGAGAGTGCTAGAGAAAAAAGAATGAATATTATCGGCCAAAATGGTAACGATGGTATACATTATGATGACCATGGTGATGCTGATACCGATGAAGGAGAATGGAAAGATTAATGCTAATAAATAACAGTTATATAGCAAAAAGTGATATACATGGTTATGGAGTATATGCTAAAGAAGATATCAAGAAAGGAGATATAGTAGAACAAGCTTTATATCCTACACAGATATTAGAACCTAAATATGTATATCTGGACGGGAAGGTAACTATAGAGAATGTAGATAGTATGTCATCATATAGATTTGCAGCTCCTGATAATTTAGAGTATTGGATATTACCAATGGGTAATGCTATGTGTTATAATCATAATTCAGAACCTAATATACAATGGATACATTCAACAGAAGAACGAATATTGATATTTACAGCCTTAAAGGATATTAAGAAAGATGAAGAACTTACATTTGATTATGGTCCTAGGTATAGTTATAAAAGATTAAGAAATGAGTCAAGGTAAAAGAAAAGAACAAGAAGAGTTTAGCCTCAAGATGGTAATGGGAGGATTGATAGGAATGATAGGGATATTGTTATTCAGTTTGGTGGCGGTTGTAGTGGTAGAAGTGTGGAGTTGGTTGTGTGGATAACGCTCGCCGGTGGCTCGCTAGAAGAGATATTAATTAAAATAGGAATAAAGTTATGAGTAAAATTTATGAAAGAAACCCAGACACGGGTGAAGTAAGATCAAGAAAGATCCAAGACCCAACCAAATGGATTGGTGCAAATATAAGAGAGGATATCCTTTCAGATATATGGGCAGCAAATAAAAAGGTTGTGGATGGTAAATGGTATGTTGAACTTTCGCAAGTAGCGGAAATAATAGGAGGAAGCAATGATGGAGAATAAATATTTTAAATTTTGCGTAGGAACCTTTTGTGCTATAGGTGGAGTATTAATTGTATTGATCTTATTGAATAGTATGATTCAAGGACATAGTGTAGACCCGAACCGTACGTATGGTCCAAGCCATAATTTCGAAGTACCGGTTATAGCGGATGATTGTGATACTCATTTGTTTGTACCAACGGTACACGATGTAATGGTATTGGACACAATTGAAAGGCAGGTCGGTAATATAGAGAAAGATATTGATACATTGCATATACGTATTAATAGGATAGAAGATAAGATAGATGCATTGATAATAGAACAAGACAATGAGTAGATTGATATATGATCTATATTATGCTAACAAGATTAGCAAAGAGATAGCAATGCAACTATTAGATCAATACCAGAAGACCAAAGAGCGTAGAAGGCAATATTAAATGGAACAGATCAAGAAGTTATTGTTAGGGTTAGGAGCATTGTGGTTATTGTGCATGTTAGCACCTTTCGTTATAGCATATATTGTATTGCATATGGTATATCAATTAGGTGAATGGCTATACAATGAGTTGATAAGCTCTTCGAGAGACTGAAGGAAATACATCAGTCTATTCCTAGGTAACCGAACATATAATACTATCTTATAGTTGAATTGGCCTTACCTTTAATCCGATAAGTTAGTTCTTTAAATGTTCTCTATACCAATCAATTGAAAAATTTAAATAAACTATAGAATAGCCTATTAAGCTATAGCAAGCTCAGGGCATTGTATAGGATAAATTCAAGGAGAGGTATACGTCTTTCTTCCGATTAAACAAGTTTTTTTATAGCTATTTTCCGAATTCAGGAACGTCTTTCAGCCATGATTAGCGTGCACCTAAACCAACGATTGAGGTCAAAGGGGTTAAGGGTTTATCACTCTGGTTGGAATAATACCTTACAACCTTTATAATATATTTATTATCAAGTAGTTATACACATTACCTCTACCTTATTCTACAATGGGTGGGTTAAGTTATACTTGCATGGCCTCGTGTTCTTAATAACTTTTAATAACTTTCTTCCAATTTACTAGGACTTACGACTTATTATCCTTATATTATAATATAGACTATATATAAAAAAAATATATTCAGGTGGTTGCGATCTGAACGGAAGCAAGAATGAGCAGATGCTAGCGAATGCTATAACGCAAACTAAATATAATATGAACAATATACTATATAAGGACGCAATACAATATATACAGGACAGAACCAATAAGAAAGGTATAATCCACCATATATCCGCATACCAGCCAATACCGAACGTATAACCTATAGATAACCATATATAGGGCACATACCTTCAAGAACCCCCTATTAACCATGCAAAACCCCCCAATATAGGTGGATATAGGGGTTTTCGGTAACATACCAGGTATATACCCAGCTCTGAGGGGGCGTATTACCTTTTTACATTGTGAACTTAATTTTTTTATATATAGAACTATTATACTAATATATACTGCGTATACAAGCACAAGGCGCTGTATACCTATAAAGCCCAACCATTCCGAGAATCTGAGCGCAAGCGAAAAGTGCAAAATAAAATTTTTCTATATAAGGGACTCGGCTACTACTTGATCAATATGTCGGCACCTTCTCCTAAACCCATATCCAGGGCATTCGCATTCCAGGCTACCAGAGGTATTCATTTGGACTTGGTATTCCTTATCTCCTTTACTAGACATTACCTTATATATAGCATTGCTCTTTATATTATCTAGGCTATTGTCTTTTTTAGGCTTATAAGGATAAAATGCAATATCTTCTATATCGGGGAGATCTTCTGTATCATCTATCTTATACCATCCGGGCATTATATACTTTGCGCTTCCGAAGGTCATTGTAAATGGTGGAATTAAACCTCCATGAATTGCATATGTTCTTTTGGGTTTCTTCATGCCGTGCACGAAGAATTCATTAACTAGTACTTTGGCCATATTTTCATCTTTTTATATAATATAAAGATAAGGAATATTTCTCAATCTACCAAATCTTTTGGCTGCTTTTTTACATCTTTTTTCCACCTCACTCTTTTAATACCACCACCTCACATTCCTTAACCGGAAACCACACTTAACCGGACCACCTGCATATTTATATTAAATTGGAGAATTAACTATGAAATACGTTATTGAAAAGGTAAAAGGTGCTGATGGTAAAGCATGTTGGAAAGGATATCGATATGCTGGTACGGAGGATGGTAAAGACAAATGCGTTAAAGTTAAAGAAACTGTAATATATAGAAATGAAGCATTACGTATGGAGATAGTAGAATCTTCAGAACCTATATTATATCAAGAAGCAGAATACCAAGGTCGTAAAGTTAAACTTGGCAAACCTATGCAAGGTGATGTTAAGAAGTTCAAGGTATATGTTAAAGATAAGAAAACAGGTAATGTTAAAAAGGTAAACTTTGGACATGGTGGTTCTTCAGTTAAAGGTAAATCAATGAGGATTAGAAAAAATAATCCTAAAGCTAGAAAGTCATTTAGAGCAAGACATAATTGTGATAATCCAGGACCAAGAACTAAAGCTAGATATTGGAGCTGTAGAAAATGGTAAAGTTATCATCATTATTAAATGAAGTATTAAATGAAGCTGATGTATTTGGTAGCACTAGTTCTAATACTGATACGTCTACAGAAGTACTAGATGACATGCTTGATGATTTTGAAAAGGATATCAAACGAGTAGATCTAGATGCACCTGAATCAGAAGGTGTACTTTTAACATTAGGTGGTATTGCTTTATCATTTGGTGAGATACAAAAATTACTAGGAAAGTTTGTTAACCTTGTAAGTAAAATACCTGGCTTTAAAAAATTATCTGGAGATAGACTTATTCAATGGGGAGAAAATAATCATCATAGAATTATGAAGGCATTTGAATATCCATTAAAATTAGCAGGCGTAAAAGATAATACCAAAAGAAAAAAGGCAGCTGCAATATTACATACAGTAGTAGTTGCTATATTATTAACTGCTGGTGTAGGCCAGATGGCTGATAAATTTGCAAAAGGTAGTACTGGAATGGCAACTCTTAAAGGTGCATTAAATGCTGTTAAAACTAAAGAGATAGGTTCATTCCTTAAAAATGCATTTGCATCAATATAATTAAGTTATAAGTTATGGCAGTACGATTAATACTCAGTAATAAAAACAATGTCTTTACTCAATCATTTATAGAGATATGTGAACATTGTGGTGAAAAGATAGATGACCTACATGTATCCGAAATGATTGTTAAACCAAAGCATGATAATAGAACCTTAAAGATTAAAGATGCTGATAATGTAGATTATATTCTTAAGGATAAAAAGACACGTAAACAAGAAGAAAAGGTTAAGGCTAGAGCAAAACAGTTATTAGATGAATCAGGAGAAGAATTAAAATATGGTTTACGATCTGAAGCAATGTGTAGTATGTCTATAGATACAGAACAAGGCTTTACAGCATCATTTTGTTATAGAACAACTAACAAAGGATTTTTAAATAAACCAAATCCAAAAGATACATCTAAAACATTAAGTGCTAGTTTCTGGGATGCTGCAGAAATAGAAACTAATTATACAGGTTCTAAAGTAGGAATTGATAGAAAAGGTAATGTAATAAGAATGAAAGCTCAAAAACTAGTTAATCCTAAAACAGGTTTAATTCTTAAAGATGCATCCGATCGTGAACTTCCAATTAAATACGAAAAAGGATTTAAAGAATCTTGGTTTAGAGCCTTAAGGTCTGATACTCAAAAATATTATATTGAACTAACTCAAAATTGTAGAGCTTTTGCAGATAGATATGGAGCAGAAGAAGTTAAAAGTACAAAGGTAATGTCTCGGTTTAGAAGTGAAGCCGAATTAAGAGCTGCCATAGTAGATGCAAGATGTTAAATGGCTAACAAAAATACGGCTATCATTATTCCAATGTATATAGCAGGCGTTATGTCGATTCTTTCTTTCATTTAATATAAATAGCAAAAACCTTATCTAATCATATTAATTTAATATTAATTTTATATTAAATTTACCCACTATTAGTGTAAACTTGAAATATGGCTCTTAATAACTTTTTCAAAAAAAGCTGCCAAAAAGGTTGTTTAATTGCAAAATATTTCTTATATTTATATTATATAAATTAATAATTAAATAATAAAAATTGAATAATATGAGAAAGAAAAAAGAACCTACCTTCGCTTACGGAATCGAAATTACCAAACCACATAGTAAAGAAATGTATGACCATAATGATATGGTTGCTGAAGAAATGAAAACTAATATTCTTAATAAATGGGAAGCACTAATTTCTAATATAGATAAAGACCTAGAATGGGAAGATGTATTTTCTGATAACTCTAGTATTGTTAAGCTTCAAAAATTGGTTTGCTTTTCTGGTTATGGTAGTGGTTATACTGTAGGTGATGTTGATAAAGAGTTTAGAAGAGAGTTAGAGATGATGCAGAACTATTCTATTCATGAAGAGTATTCTTACGGTAGTTTTGAAAGACTTCTACCTAGAACAAAATATATGATGGTTGGATTTGATTGGGCTAAACATGATTATGGTACAGAACTAATTAATGATCCTCATGTAAAGGTTGTTAATAAAGTAGTAGATCGATTAATGAAAGATAGTATATAATTAAAAAAAAGCATGAAAAAGATTTGGTATTACGAGATTTTTTTCTTATCTTTATATATAAATAAAAAGTAAAAATTATGAAAAATTTGTTATTATTTTTAGGAGGATGTTTAAGCCTTTATTTAGCCTGGATAACAGGTTCAGGAGAGATATTAGAATATATCGACTTCGCAGATCCATTAAATGAAATGGGTTTCTTTGGTTGTTGTTGTGCGATGGCTGTCGGATGCTTCATGGGAGCATTTTGTAAGTCGTAAGTTAACTGCGAATAGCACAACTTAATATGGACGCGTAGCTCAGCTGGATAGAGCATTAGCCTTCTAAGCTAACGGTCGAAGGTTCGAATCCTTCCGCGTTCACTAAAATTAATTGTATGAACTGTTGTAAATGTAACGAACTAATACCAGAAGCAAGAATAAAAGCTTTACCTAGTACTCGTGAATGTGTTGAATGTTCTTCTGTAGAACGTAATTATGTAAGAACTATTATATCAGGTAAAACTACTTATTCAGAAGTAGAAGTTATCAAGAATAAAGATACAAAGGAATACTTGAGAGGATTGGATAGTAAAGGTAGACAAGGATTTGGTTCTATGTTATATAGAGCAAGTAAGAATGATCCAAGTCCCAAAGCCTGTTCCTTATCATTGAAAACTCGAGTATCTAGAAAGATGCCTGAATATAGTCAAGCTAATTTTGAAAAGGTATTAGGAGATGCAATGGACTTTTTAGATTGTGATAAAAGTTATGCAATTAAGAAAATAGAAAAAGCTTGTGCAGAAGAAATTATATCAGGAAGCCAACGTAGACAAGCATTAGAAATATTTGAAACGTTTAATCCTACAATTGTACCACAAGTAAAAAGTGTTGAACCAGAACCTGTAGATGATGAAATTCTGCATGCGTTCAGAAATTGGAAAATGTAATATGAAACATTTAAAAGTAGGAGATATAGTAGGGGCCATCTTTTTGGGGTCAAGTTGTGAATGTGAAGTTATTGAAATCACAGACAAGAAAAATAAACTGTATAAATTAAGAATGAAATCAGGAACTATACTACCTGGAGTAACCTGGTTAAAGAATTTAGATGATAAGCAGAAGAAAAATAAACCGTGGCATATATTAAAATACCTAGGACATAAAGAACCTAAAGTCATGGAGAAGGATAGTATTCAGAAAGCAGACTTAGACAAAGCTATAGCGAAACAAAAGAAATTCTTACGAGGTGAAATCAAGGACTAGTGCATATTTATTATAAAATTATTAGACATTACTAGGGACAATATGAAACTATCAAAGATAAAAAATATAATAAAAGAAGAATATTATAATATTCTGTCAGAAGCATTTGCAGATCCAAATATTAGAAAGGTATCAAAGATGGGTGGTATCAAAGGAAACAGATATAATAACTGGTTTAAGCGATTTGCACATACACATAATATAGCATGGGATAAACTTCCTGCAGGAACATTAAATAAATCAACTAACATGAATGATCCTATGGTAAAGAAAGGATTGGTATTCTGGGTTAATACACAAAGAAAACAAAACCCATATGCAACCAGAGATTGGGACACAACATTACCAGAAGGTGTCATGGCTGTGACATTAATGGGTAAAGTTCAATATGATGGCCGTACGGGAGTTGGACCAAAAGGTATAAGTAAATATGGTGATGCATCAGGACATGGTAAGCGTGGAACATTACAACTTAAAAAATTAAAAGAAATAGCTGATGAAATTTATGTAATGGATTTTGAATCTTTCAGAGGTGGAACCAAAG
>Ga0181419_1000080_pt1 | contig 30044 bp, 37 predicted proteins | sample 42SPOviralmetaG_FD_130144 | JGI IMG/M metagenome (GOLD analysis project Ga0181419, IMG submission 130144) | Marine viral communities from the oligotrophic San Pedro Time Series (SPOT) site, San Pedro Channel, CA, USA - 42 SPOT_SRF_2013-04-24 | ecosystem: Environmental > Aquatic > Marine > Strait...
AAAATGGAGTTTGATTTTAGCAAATTTATAGATGACATTGAAGCTAGAAAAGAAAAGATTGTTGAAAAAAAGCGAGAAGAAAACCACGTTGTCGAGCAAGATAGGTTAAGAAGACTTCGTGCTGAACAATATCATGAGAGATGGCAAAATAGAATTGTGTGGAGAGATAGCTAAATGAATCACGATGTTTTACTGAGTTTATATCAAATCTTAAACGAGTCTGATTATCAGGAAAGAGCTGATGAGTTTGTAGCAGAAATGCGTAGAGAAGGAAATCACAGCGAAGATAATAAAGATGAAATATCAGAAAAAGAAGAAGAAGTTGAGTTTGACGAAGAAGATGAAGAAGAAACTCAAGACGATGATGATCTAACTTACTTTGACAAAAAAGTAAAAAGCGAAGATGAATCACCTACAGCAATAAATCTTTCTGATGCTGATGATTTAAACAAGTTTATTAGATTGGTTAATCAAGTTAGAGCTTCAAGTTCACTTAAAGATAAAGATGTATACGTTGAAGTAGAAAAATACTTTAATCGTCTAACAATAGAAGAAAAAAGAGTTTTACATATCTTTGTTAAGGGGCTTATACAAGTAACTTCGCCAGGACTTGATGTTGATGGCAGCGCAGCATATATACCTTCTATGTTTTATTATACATTTAAAAAAGGCTCTGCAACTAGCGAAAAGAAAAAGTCTATCGAAAGAAAACAAAAATCAAAAGAACAAGCTAAAGAAGATAGCATGTCACCAATTAAAATAGGTGAGTCTAAACAAGATAAGTCTAGAGAAAAAAGAATCATATTAGAAAATGATGATTAAGGTAGTCAAACCCTACCAGATAAGTGCTATTAAAAAACCTAGTGACTTCTTATTTTTTACAAAAAACGTATTCCGCATTCTCCAGAAAGAAGGATACTATAAAATAGAAAAAGGATATTATACTGCAGCAAGGTTTTGCAAGCTAACAAATAGTTTTGTATTGGATAACGGAACAAACAAAAACAGGGACATATCTGGAATCAATAAAAAAAATTTAAGTTTATACTATGAAAAAGGCTGTGAAACTTACAGTAACTATTTAAAAATTATTACATATCTAAATAAAGAATCATCAAGAACTTTTTTAAAAAAATACAATCTTTGCAAAAACCACACCAAATTTCTTTTAATCTACATTACAGAAGAAAGTTTTTTCATAAGAGGTCTATACCAGTTTTGTCAAAACAAATACAGAGAAGGTGCATATTGCGACTGTAAGTGTAAAGTTATTACAAAAGATATAGAATTTTTGTCAGAAATTGAAAATAACTTAAAAATATTTACTTCTCAAAACTTTGTAAAAATTAAAGATTCTAAAAATATGTTTAAAAATTTTTTAGATTATTTAAATAATACTTCTGTTTTTAACAATAAACTTCAAACTAAAATTGGTGTTAAATTATTGTTAGAAGATAATAGTATGTTTGGCAGAGATAGATTAAACAAAAAATACAATATTTACAAAAAAAAATTAAATATTCTGGACGATAGTGTTAAAATAACGATAGAAGAAAAAAACCAATTTATCTTTGCTTTACAGACATGTCTAACTTTATTTTTGCAAAGTATTGATCATAAAAATATAATGTTTTATGACAAATCATTAATGTCTTATGTTTCTTTAGATAATTTTATTTTTAATCTTTTAGAAGAGAGTAGTCAAGAATTACAAGATAATTTAGAAAAAAAAGAAGAAAATATGGTTTATTTTGACAGTCTTTTACCTAAAATATTTTAGTAATGAATGAATGCACAAAAGAACAAAAGTCAGAAATACTAGAGTTACTAAGTGAAATTTTGCCGCTTTATGACGGAGACGATTGGATTAAAGTTAAAAAGTACGTTGTTAGATACTCAAAGTCTAATACAAGAAAATTGTTTTCGACAAGACATGTAAAAACAAAAAAGCATACTTTAAATAATTTTGAAAAGTCTTTGTTATTAGCAATCGAAGATATTTATAAAAAAAAGTTAATCCTTTACAAAAAAGATAAACACAATTGTGAGTAATATTTTATGAAACTAAAAATAACTAAGGACAAGGTTGTTCTCAAAGAGTATAGTGATGACGAAGACATGAGTAATCTTTTTAAAATGTCTGGTCTAGAATCAACTTTTAAAGCAGGTAAAGATATAGCTTCTTTTGTAAAAGCCAGTGTAACTCTTATCTATAAGTCTTTCGGCTCTTTTCTTTATAATATCTTACACGAAGATGGAGATATGACTAAATTTGCAAAAAGAATGCAAAATCTAGACAAAGAATACATTACAGATACAAATGCAGCAATTCAAAGTCTAGATAACACAACAAGAAACATGATTTTATCTGCTGGCTTAAAAGAATCAGAAATAGATATGATTTTTGCTGCAGGAATACCTGCAGGTGCAATTGCTGAAAGACTTCAAAACAAAGCTTATAGCGCACCTAAAGATAAGCCAAAAGATTACAAGGCAGGATCAGATCCTTATGTAGCAATTACAGAAAGCTTGTATAATTTATATTTAGGCGACGCTGAAACAAGTGAGATTTCTTATTCATCAGACACTACAAATGCTATAAAAAAAGTAATTAGACAAAGAATGTCGCCACAAGTTGTTGAATGGATTAACGGCTTGATAGACTTTAGCGAAAAAGATAGAAAGATAGCTAATAGAATTTTAAAACTAAGCTTTTTAAAAAATAAAACAAAAATTACAACAAGCTTATCAGACAAGCTTAGCGCTGACATAAGAAGTATTATAGATAGCCTTATTGAAAGTTTCCATATATTAAAAATAACTAAAAGTAATACGAGTCTAAACTTATTAAAAGAGCTTTCTGAGCAGGATCGTGCTAATATCGCTAGCGACGTTGGAAGAATTCTGGAGGTTATAGCTGTTTGCATTGTGTTTGAAAAACAAATTATAGAAGTTTTCTTTTCAAACTTAAATACTATTGCTTCAAAAGGAAATGATAAAATCAAAAAAGATTTTTCGACTATTTGTCTATTAATCATTACTTACAAGTCGTATTTAAATTTAATTGACGCAAATAAAAGTAATCCAGATAATTTTAGCATTGAATCTTACGCTAAGAGCTTGAAAGAATCGATTCCTTCTGGCTTTAAAAATCACGCTGATAAGTCTGTGTTGGAAAGATTAGAAGGCTTGAAAATAGATCCAGTTGAGAGTGAAGATGATAATAGCAACAAAGCTTTATTTATTGGAACTTGTAAATCTATAATAAAGCTTCTGGAAGAAGATTTTAAGGTTTATCCATCGCTATTAAACAATTATTATGAAAAAATACAAAAGTTTGTTGTTGAAGATGCCATGTCTATGGGTGAGGATAAAAGCACACAAGTAAATACATCAAAAAGTGATCTTGTTTATTTGTTTAGTTTTTTAAAAAAAGAAGTCAAAAACGTTAAAATCGATGATAATATAAATGTAATACAAGCTTTAATAAAAGAACTTGCTCCTGAAGTTGGAACAGAAGCAGAAGCGGAAGCGGAAGCGGAAGAAAAATCTGGAGAAAAATCTGGAGAAGAAGCTAATAGTGATTCTAAAGATGCTGAAAGTAAATAATAACAATTTAAACCACGAAAAGGAAAAAAATGAATAACAAATGGATGCCAGAAATTTACTACGAAGAAACACATGAAGGACCAACGTCAGGACTGCCTTTTATAAAAGTGCCTGAAGATCATTCGATGCCTGGGTGTTTATTTATGTGTGAAGTAAGAGATGTTAGTAATGATGAAGTTGAGAAAGAAATAGCTGTTCACTCTTACGCTAATATGACGCTTTTAAAAGAAAAACTGACAGAGAGCCATTATGACATTGTAAGGCAAACCTTAGGACTTTTACCACTTAAAGAAGCTGTTAAGAAAGGTCAAGAAATAAATGGTGAAATAAATAAAAATATTGATGTAAAATAGTTTTTATTTTATTATAATGTCTTTTAAAGGAGAAATGTAATGAAATATTCTGTTGGACAGGTTATATATTCAATTCTGCAAGAAAAACAAATTATTATTCCTCTTAAAGTAGTTGAAGAAATAACAATTAAAAATGAACAGGGCGAGCAGACAAATTATAAAGTTATGTTGCCAAATACTAAAAAGCAAAAAGTAAAGACGAGTATGTTTAAAGAACTTTTTGTAGACTTAGATGAAGTCTCAAACTATATGATTGAAAATGCAAAAAAAGCAATTGATAAAATGGTTGAGGACGCAATTTATTTAGAAGAAGACTACTTTAAGGAAAGTAAAAGTAAAGATGTAATTATTGAAAAAGAAGCCATTGAAGATAATAGTGTGTGTAATAATGAAAATAATAATGTTAAAATTGATTTAGGCGATGGTAAAGTTGCTAGTTTTAATATAGACGCAATGGAAGAAATTAAAAGTAATGACAACAATGAATCAGAAAAGTAATAATAATATTCTTGTTTTAGATGGATATAATTTAATTTATAGAGCAAGGTATAGTGGAAGAAACACAGGAGAGTTTACTACTGTGTTTAATTTTTTTAGAAGTCTTAGATCTATTATAGAAAAGTTTAATCCAGACTTATGCTATTTTGTTTTAGAAGGTCGACCTGTAAAGCGATTAGCTATTGATTCGAACTATAAAGGTCAAAGAACTTATCACAACAAAGACAACTTTCAAGAACAAAGAAGAAAGATTATTGAGATAACTAAGAATCTTTTACCTATTGTTGTTGTTAAGCATGATGACTATGAATGTGATGATATTGCAAATTTCCTTGCTAACGAAAAACATGCAAACGATAATGCAGTAATAATATCTACAGACACTGATTTTATTCAAAGTATAAAAGAAAAGACAAGAGTCTTTAATCCCGTAAAGAAAGATTATTTTCAAAGTCCAAATTACAACTACATAATGTGGAAGTCTTTAGTTGGTGATAAGTCAGACAATATAATTGGCTTTACTGGGATTGGTAATAAGAAAGCAATTAATTTGCTAGAAAATAAAGAAAAGTTAGAAGACTTTTTGTCGATTGAAGAAAACAATCAAAAGTTTTTAAGAAACAATACAATGATAAAGTTTCATGATCTTAGTGATGATATTAACGAAATAAAATATCATAATAAAATACTTGACGAAGGTCAAATTAATTGGGAACAAATTAAGTCTGAATTTTCTTCTATGGGATTTAAGTCTATAGTTGAAAAAGAAAAGTCATGGAATAAATTTAAAGAGACGTTTGAAAAATTATTAAAAGGAGAAAGATATGTCAGAGGTAGTGCTACAGCCTGAAATGTTACAGAGTTTAAGATCACAAAATATAATCTCAGAGAACGAGGTTGCTATAAGTGTTGGTGATCTTTTTTATGCTAAAAACGTGTTAACAAACGAGAAAAGAATTATTAAAACAAATATTATTAATCAAAGTAGAAACGAAAACCTACAAGAAACCACAACGAAAACTTTATTAAAGGGTTAAAATTAATGACAAATTCAATTGTTTTTGATGCAGAAGCTCAAAGATTATTAAAAGCTGGTGTCGAAAAAATATCAAATGCTGTTAGCATTACCATGGGGCCTCGAGGAAAGTTAGTGCTTATTGAAAAAAATAACGAGCCTCCTCATCTTACAAAAGATGGTGCTACAGTTGCAAAGTCAATATTTCTAGAAAATAGAGTGCAAGATTTAGGCGCGCAGCTATTAAAACAAGCAAGCGAAAATACTGCAACTGTGGCGGGTGACGGAAGCACAACGTCTGCAGTCTTAGCAAAAGAACTCTACTTTAGAGCATCACAAGCTTTGCAAACTGGGATAGGTTCACCTTCAGAAATTACTGCTGTCTTAAACGAAAAGGTTGACGAAGTAATACAAATGCTTACAGAAAAGGCTAAAAAAGTTTCCTCCAATGAGGAAATCAATCAGGTTGCAACTATTAGCGCTAATGGTGACAGTTATATTGGTGATTTAATCGCAAATGCGATGCTGGAAGTTGGAACCTCGGGACTTGTCACAGTAGAAAAGTCAAAGACAACAAATACAGACTTGAGTCTTGTAAGAGGCGTAAAAATTGATAGAGGATATATTTCTCCTTATTTTATCAATGACACTGAAAAGTCTAAATGTATTTTAGACGACCCGCTTATTTTAATACTTTCTTGTAAGTTAAATTCTCTGTCACAAATTCTTCCGGTTTTAGAAAAAGTTCATCAAACCTCTAAACCTTTGTTTTTAATTGCAAACGACTATGATCAAGAAGTAATCCAGTCATTACTCACAAATGTTTCGAAAGGTTTACTAAATGTTTGCGCAGTCAGATCTCCTTTTTATGGAGAAAAAAGAAATACAATTTTAAATGACTTAGCTAAAGCATTAAGTACAAAAGTCTTTTATGATTTAGATGAAAAGTCTATTAGCAGCATTTTACTATCAGATTTAGGCACATGTAAGAAGACTGAGACTATTCATGATGAAACTCTTTTTGTCGAATGCGAAGGCACAAATGCAAAAGATACTTCTAGTGAAATAGAATCTAAACTAGAAGATAAAAGCCTGACCAAAGAAGAAGAAGCCTTTTATAGACAAAGACTTATTATCAACAAAGGTGTTGTCGCTGTACTTTCTATCGGCGCATATACTGAATCCGAGCTTTTAGAATTGGTTGATAGAGTTGATGACGCTTTACATGCAACAAAAGCTGCAATAGAAAGTGGTTTTCTACCAGGTGGTGGTATAGCTTTAGCAAAAGTTAGTATTGACTTATACAATAAGTATAAGGGGTCAGAATCTTTACTAGAGAGTACAGTTGCTAAAATAGTTTCTGACGCCTGCTTATCACCTTTAAGACAAATTCTTAAAAACGCAGATCTCTCAGTTGATTTTATTGTCGAAAACCTTAAGCAGAACAGTGACTTTACTTATGGCTTTAATGTAAGAGAAGAAAAGTATTGTGACATGATAGAGGCAGGAATTATCGATCCACAAAAGGTAACAGCAACAGCACTGAAAAATGCTGCGAGCGTGTGCAATTCACTTATTTCAATCGGGTGTGTTGTGTTAGGAAATGCAGTGCAAGATCAAGGAATACAATTAGGTCAGCTTTCTGATGATATGTATTAATATACATCAAGGAGTTCTAGAATGGAAGATATTGACGTTGTTATCTTAGATGAAATATCTAGAATTAGGAATAACGAAGAAAACAGAAGGCTACAGCTAGAATTGCCTATAGAAGATTTGTTCTATGAAAAAGAGAAGGAAGACTTTAAAGAAGAGCCTAAACGTGTAATAATTATTGAATTATAAATATAATTTTATAAAAAGAGGTAAAATGCAACTAAACAATAAATACTTTAAAGATACTATTAAAAACAATCCACTTCTTACAAGAAAACAAGAAATTGATCTTGCAAGAAAAATGCAAAAAGGGGATTCTTTTGCAAGAAAAAAGTTAATTGAATCAAACTATAGACTTGTCCTAAGTATTGCTAAAAAGTATCACAGAAGTTATATTGACTTTGAAGACCTAGTTCAGGAAAGCAGCGTAGGATTAATTAAGGCAGCAGATAAATTTGACCCTGAATTAGGTCATAAATTTAGCACTTATGCTTGTTGGTGGATAAAACAAGCAGCTCTACAATACATAAATGAAAATACTTCAAACATTAAAGTTCCTACACACTCAAGATTACTTAACGCAAAAATCAAAGCTGCCTCTGAAAAACTTTCAAAAGAAAAAGGCTTGTCGCCTACACTTAAAGAACTCTCAGAAGAAGTAGGTGAAAACGTTAAGAAAATTAAGTATACAATTAACGCTAATAAAAATATTTCTTCGATTGATGCTAATATAAATGATAGTGGGTATTCAATAGCAAACAAAGTACAAGACGACAGTTTGTTTGTAGATCCAGAAAAAAATTATGAAAGAAAAGAATTAAACAGAATAGTGCTAGATTCTTTAAAGCTTTTAACACCTAAAGAAGAAAAAATAATTAGATTAAGATTTGGAATTACTGAATCTGAAAATAATTTGTCACACTTTGTAATTACTGATGACATGAAAGAATACTTAAATGAAAAATAAAAAATATGTAACTGTAAATTCGTGTAAAGGCATGCGTCTTCATGACATTGCTAAAAAGATGACATCTGAAGGTAATAAGATGAATCACTCGACTGTGAGAAATATTCTCAATAAAAGTTTTGTTAAGATTGCAAAGAATGTTTCAAGTCATTATGATCTAAAACATACAGATGAAGAATTAAAAAAAATTGCAATCTCTCCAAACTTTCAAGAGTCTATAGTTGAGTTGCTACAAGAAAGGATGTATCAAAAATGAAAGAAAGTTATTTAATAAGTTATAAGCTTTTTTGCACTAGAAAAAACTTCTCTTTAGAAAGATTTTTAAAACAAGAACTTTTAAAAAATCAAAATTATTTATTTATTGAACTTAAAAAATATCTTAATGATAGAAAAGTTCAATCTCCGGATGAAGACCATTTTAATGCTATCAAAAAATCCATTATAGAATCTTTTCAAAAAGAAAAAGAAGAAAAAAGGTCAAAGCTTGAAGAGAAAAAAGTTGAAGTTAAACAAAAAACTAAAACAAGATCGAGAAGAAGAAAAAGCAAATGATTAATGAATTACTAGTTTATGACTTTACAAGTGTTTTTATTTATAAAAAAGAGTATACAAAAAAAGTTTACCCTTTAGACTTTAATTGTTTTAATCATGATAATTATAAAAAAGACAAAGTTAGTAAAAACAAACTAGAAAGTAATTACTATGGCAAAAAAAGACGAAATTATACTGATTATTGCTAAAGCATTTGGTAAACAAAAACTTACTAAAGAAGATACGGAAATTAGTAAAGAATTAAGCATGACAACTTTAATTTCTGATTTTGGGCTAACTTCTGAGCAAGCAAAAGAAGTTATACATTGGTGTGTTATAAGCTGTGCTTCTTTACCAAAAGAACAAGAAGTTTTAGAAGAAGGCTTTTTTGGTAATCTTTTTGACAAAGTCACAGGAAGAAAAAAAAACAATAAAAATATAGCTAGCTCAATAATGAGAGATACAAACAGCTTAAAAAGTATTTTATACTCCAACAAAGAAGCTTACAGACACCTATATGTTTTTTTTAAGCTGTTTAACATATTGAGAGAATCAAACAAAAGCTTTGCTCATTTTAGCAGAATTTCTTCTCAAGAAATGAGTCAGATAACAAATCAGTTAAAAGATACTAGAAGTAGAAGAAATATGCTTGCAACTCCTATTTCTAATTCAATCTTTACTGTAAAAGACTCAGCTAGAAAACTGAAGTTTATTTTACAAGAAGTTAGAAAAGAGCTTAAGTACGATATTGAGCCGTTTAAAAATAGAATGTCGAGTGCTAGATTGCCAGAGATACAATTGGAGTCTACTTCTATTGAAAGTGATGGCATTAGCGCTCACTCTTATGAGCAGATAAATCAAATAGCTAATATACTAAAAGTCGATATGAAAGTGCTAGAAGCATACGAATTTCGAGGCTTAGTAAAGCAAATAGCAAATCAAATTAAAAGACTTTGTCAAGATAGCGATCATGAAACTAAAAGACAAAATATTTTAACTTTAATAAACTTTTTTGAAAGAACACTTAACTCTGTTGATCATTATACGAAAATGTTTGATATAGTTCAGGATGTTCCAACAAGAAGCTTTTGAAATAAAAGACAAAAAAAATGCGTAATTACATTTATATAATTTTTGCACTATTAATATCATGTGCTAAGTCAGAATATAAAAATAACAATAGTTTTTTCTTAGAAAAACCAGAAATAACTTCAGGGGAAGTGTTAAGAGTAAACTCATTTGAAGAAATAGATGTGTCTAAAAAACATTTAGTAAGTTTAGTAAACTCAAATAAACTAAAAGTTGAATCTTATTACCCCGTTCTTTATAAAAATTACTTTATTATAAACAGATTTTTAAATCAAAGAGTATCAAGTCTAGAAAATTATAGTATTTTAATAGAGACAGATGAAACAAGTCAAAATATACCAATACAAATATTGCCATCATTAGTTATAGAAAGCTTCTGCGGCGCTTTGAATTGTTCTACGTTGTCAGGCAATGTAATACATAATACTTTAAATACAATTAATGTAAGTGTGTTAAAAATAAGACCCGTTAGATTTGTATACACAATAACAACTCCTTATGAAGTCATAGAAGAAGAAAATATTTATTCTACACCAACAGACAGAGATTGGTTGAACAATGTATTTTTAAAGGCAGTTCCTGATGATATCGGATTTTACATTGCTAATGTCAACATAAAAGCTTATAACTCTGAAAATGAATTTGTAGAAACTTCATTACCCTTTAAAGTTGTAAGACCTCTTGAAGTTAAGCATTTTGGTAAGTATGAGTTGGCTGAAGTCTATGAGCCTATTCCTGTAACCGGTTGTATTCCCGGAACTGTTGGTAGCAATGTACAATATTCCGAAACAGAGTCTGAAACTAGACAGAATAGTGTATCAATAAATATTAACAGAAGCTGGAGTGATAGCTTTTCTTTAAGCCGATCACAAACAACAGGTGAAGGTATTACCGTAAATGAAACTAAAAGTACTATTAATTCTTCATCAATGTCTTCTTCAGAAACACAGTCTGAGTCATATTCTAATACAAGCTCTGAAGGTGAAAGTAACAATCTTTCCTTTAATACTTCAGATGGAGAGAGCTGGAGTTGGTCTTTAGACGAATCTAATTCACAGACACAGGGGAGCGCAGAAAGTCAAAACACAAACACAGGTCTTAATGGATCGACAACCGTAGGTGTAAGTGGTGAAGGCTCCTTGCCTTTTTTAGCAAAAGCTAGCGGTAAAGTTGAAGTAAGCGCTGGTGTATCTAGAGACTGGGGTGAATCTAATTCTTCTTCGAATAGTGAAACAAGCTCAGAAAATAGAGGGTATACAACAGGTGGATCATTACAGACAGGCAGAACATATGGTAGTATACAGAATGATTCTAAAAGCAGAACTTTAAGTGGTGCATATGTTTTATCAAGTTCTAATTCAAACTCAATTTCTGCATCATCCTCGTTGTCTTCTGGTAGAGTCTGGAACATGTCTGAGAGTTTAAGCAGCGGAAATGTTGTAACTGAAGGTAATAGCGAGAGTATTGCGCAAACAGTTGTCAATTCAAGTAGCAGTTCTACAACATTTAGTTATAGCGGTTATATTCCTCGTGGAAGATACGGTATTTTTTTTAGACAGACAAGCAGATATGTCAAGCTATCAGAGATAATTACTTACAACCTTAATGGTTTTCCTCAACACGCTGGGTTTATTATGATGAACTCTTGGGCTTGGGCACCAGAATTATCTGTGTCTGAAACTTGTGAAAATGCCATCATTTCAAATTTGCCTCATGCTGAATGTTTAATTCCGCCGTGCGGAGAATAGAGAGATAAAATGAACGGAAGAAATCTAGATTATGGACATGTTAAGTCAGATTCTGGCGAAGGCAAAATGGCAAAAACAACATTACTAACAATGGGAAGAGACCTATACAGCTTATATACTTTGTTAAATGACCAGGATGATCTACCACAATGGTGCCATTATAAGCTGGCAAAAAGTAGTGCTGATTTATCAACAGTCACAGATTATTTGACTTCTAAGATTACAAAGTTATGCTTAGACAAAAACATTGGACAGAATCAACTTAAAGTATTTATAAAAGAGTCTATGAAATACGGATGGCCTAAATTTAAAGAAGAAGAATTTGATAAAAAGGGCACGGCAACTTGGCATGAAGATAGAGAATGGACAAAACAATATTTAAAAAGCATAGGTTTGTTATAATTAGAAATATATTTTTTATAAGGTTTATAAGATGAAAAGACAAAAATTAGTTAATCTATTGTTTGAAGAAGACGCAAAATTTAATGACATATACGGTGATGCACAATCAACAAAATACGGTGAAAGCCCAGCCGATAAAGTTGCAGCGCAAGGAGAGTCTGGCGCTGGTAATGAGTTTTTAAAGCTTGGCGACGGAGCTAAAGACAAAGTTAAAGCCGGCGGCACTTTTGGTCCTGTCGCAGCTAAACAACTAAAAGCTTCACAAGCAGAAGTTTTATTTCCAAAAGCAATTAAATTTGCAGCGGGTTTTTTAAAAGGCGATCCAGGATTTAAACCAGAGGGCGATATTGGTGGAATAATAACGAAAGACAAGCAAATATTAGATGGCCACCATCGATGGGCAGGCGCGTATATTGTAAACCCAGACTCGAAACTAGCAGGAACTGAGATTGATATGGGTTGGAAAGAAGCAATTCCAGTTTTAAGAGCAATTGGTATAGCATTTGGACATAAAACTGGAAATGCAGCAAATGATAGTGAGTCTGTTTGGGGTAGTGCAGGTGAGCTATCTTTGGAAGATTTTGGAAAATTATTTGTAAATGCTGTTATAAATAAAAACGGAGGTTGGGAAAATCAAAAAGGCGTTCCTAAATATTTAGGCTCAGAATTTAGTGACTATGACTCTACGAACGAGGAGCACCAGAAAAAACTAATTTCAAAACTATATGAAAACTATATGAAGCTTCGAAAAGAAGGTGCTCCACCTTCTGGTATGCCAAGTAGAATTGACATGCCTGTTCTCGTGGCCGGCGAAGGCAGCGATGACCTCGACTCCGAAGGAAATTTAATTAGTCAAGCAAATACATTAGGTGCAGATGAAGTAGAAGCTGCGACACATCTTTTATCAAAAGGTGCTATCGATGTTAAACCTAATTATAATGACAAGCTAAAAAAAGTCGCAGCAAATGAATCAATTGACTTGCAAAGATGGAATAAATTAGCAGGACTTATAAAAGGTTAAAAATTAAATGAAGACAAAGTTATTGGTAGAAAGCTGGAGAAGTTTTCTTAAAGAAGAAGACGAGATACTTTCTAGCGCTAGCATAGAAAGAGAAGATCCTCAATTTTTTAGTGTAGGATTAGTACCAATGTCTGCAAAACCTTTTCATAAAGGTCATATGTTTTTAATACAAAAAGCTGCTGAGCAATGTAGTAAAGTAATAGTGTATGTTTCTATTTCTGATCGTTCAAGAAAAGGTGAGATAACTATCTATGGAGAAGATATGCAGTTTATTTGGGAAAATATTATAACAAGTTATCTTCCTGAAAATGTAGAATGTGTATATGGTGGTTCTCCTGTTGGTAACGTTTACAAGTTTTTAGGTGATATTTCTGAACAAGGAAATATAAACGACGAAACGTATGCAGTATATACTGGTAAAGATGACTCAAATAGATATCAAGACAAATTTTATAAAAACATAAAAGATAGAGTTTGGATTAAATCATTTGAAAGAGGTGACGACTCACCAAATATAAGTGGAACATTAATGAGATCTTATCTATCAAATGCTTCTCAAGATAAGCTTTTATTTTTAGATGGATTACCAGATATAGATGATGAAGACAAAGAAGAAATCTTTAATATTTTATTTAGTAGATTAAATTAAAAACAGGTTTTAAAGATCTTCTGTTTGATTCCTGTTGAATAAACTTTTCTTTAAAGGTTGGAAATATGCCTTTTTTATCTCTGTAAGCTGCGCCTAAAATCTGATTTAACGGAGCAAACCCACCAGTAACTTTTAGTAGATCACCTTCGAAGTCATAAACTCCACCTTCAACTGAAGTTGAAACTGCATTGTAAATGCCAACTTCTTCAATTTTATCGTAATGCTCTTTGAGTCTATTTACTTCTGCATCCCAATTACTTTCTGAAGTGATGCTCATATATAATCTTAAATCTTCAATTGCAGTCTCTAATTTATCTCTTAGTCTATTAATATTTGCTAAATCAGTCTCTCGATCCATATAAGCAGAAGGAACACCATCTAATAAATCTATTCCTAAGTCAACAAATATTTCTTTAAAAGGCGACAAAATTCTTCTTACTTTTGCTGCTGCCTTATTAGCATTAGTTAGATTAATAGCTCTAAGCTTCTTTACATCTTCAGATTTCATTAGGCTTGTAAAATCTTTACTTTTAATTTTATTACCTGATCTATCTTCACCATAAAGAGCAAAGTCATACAAAATCTTTATAGCTTCGTCACTAATATCAACACTTTCAGCATCTAACTGCTTTTTAATTTGCTTTTCTACACCGTCACCAAGAAAATCAGTATCAGTTATTTCTAATTGATCTGCTATTTCCTTTACTCTTTTTATGTAACTTAATATCTGCACGTTTGTAAGTTTGTTAAGATCAACTGTTCTATTAGATGCTAAGGTATATCCAGAAGATTCTATTCCTTGACGCATAAGATTAATTATTTTATTGAGTCTCTGGCTATTGTTCGAAGAATAAACTGCTTCTCTTCCATTGACAAAATCAACTATGCTATGAAAAACAATAAAGTTTTCTCCGTACTCTAGTTGATTTGGATGGTCTTTGTGCATAATTTCAAAGTTTATAAATGATCTAGCTTCACCGTCTGGATGAAAAATATCAAGGATCTCTTGCTGACCAAATGCTCCTGCTGAAGATAGCCATTGGTCTACACCTTTTTTAATAGCATTACCACCTGTAACAAAAGGTACCTCTGCAGGGTGATTAGTAAACTTTTCTACTAAATCATTATGTGTCATGTCTGCTTTGTTTCTAGCAAACATGAGCGTACCGTCTTGTTCAACTGTAAAGAATAAGTTTTGTCCGTCAACTTTTTCTATAATCTTTTGTGAAGTGCTATATTCTTTTATTCTGTCTATGATTTGTCTTGGTGTCATATCTAATGCTTCATAAGGATGCATCATATGACCTGCTAAACCACCCTCACTAATTAGTTTTTTTTTAAATAAATGAGAATAAACTTCTTTTAGAACTTTACCTTTTAGTATGTAACCTGATGTTTCTAAATTATAACTATTTACTGATCTGTAACCTTGACTAGTAAATTTGTCAAAATCGATAGGGCCTACAATTTCTTCATCCCCACCCGCTTGAATTTCTGAAATTGCTGCAGCGACAATTTCAGACCAGTCAGAAGTTTCAGATATTTCTTTTAGTGAGATAATAGGACTACGATCTTTTTTCTTTTCATAACCTTCTTTTCCAGCTTGTGGATGTAGATTGTCTACTGCTTTCCCAAAAGCAGTCTTTGATGCAATTTTGAGTTGACTTTTTATTTTATTTAATAAGGCTTCATCACTATTTTTTATTCTTTCAAATTCATTTTCAGCTTTCTTTGTAGAGCCGAATAAAAATGATTGTTTTAATAACTCTATAATATCAGGATCAGCATTTGGATATTTAAAAGTTATTATTGGCTCAATATCTTCGCCAGTTAGTCTTTCGCTTCCTACTTGTTGCTTAATAATGTCAGCAACGTCAGACCTGTTTTTATAAGGAGTAAGAGGTCTACTGCTGCCTGCGTAGCCAAAAGTAAATCTACTTTCAACAAATGCATGCAAAGAAATCAAGCTAGGATCATTAATATAAATAAATTTTGATCCTGTCCAAATTATTATGCCGTTAGAATTGTTTTCTTTTAGTATGTCGCTTTTTATTCTAGAAATCAGAACTAAGACGTCTTGAAGTTTGCCAAGCTTATCTTTGATGCTATCGTCATTAATAAAATTTTGAATCATAGTTGCAAAGCCACCTTTAGTAATAGATGATGTTGTAGGCTGTTTGAGATGATTTTGAATCTGGTGCACATAGTTTCTCATATTTTGTTGAACTTGTTTGGCTTCTCCTGTTCTTACTGCTCCTCTACTTAAACCAGCGCTATCTTGTACGTTCTTTACAGATAGCTTTATTCTAATCATACTTCCAGCACCACTCTTGCCTAGTTTTCGTCTGTTTAGAACAACGTCAGGCTCTTTGTCGTTATGAAAATTGTTTGTATTTAACCCTAAATGTGCAGATAATTCTCCAATTCCTACACGATCAGCTTTTTTATTTTCGCCTTGTGAGAAAGGAAGAAAATAATTGTTTAAATGTTCAATAGCATGTTGTGCGTTTCTAGGAACTATTCTAAATTTATTTTCACCATCATTATTTATTTTTTTGTATAGATTAATAAATTCAGATTTTGACATAGTAGAATATCTTTTAATAATATCAAAGTATACGTTAACTTGACTTGAACTCATTTCGAGTGAACTAAAGTCATCTTGATTAGCTTCTTGACCAGTTACTGTGCCATCCGCAGAAAAATCAAGATTATAAAGCTTGTCTTCAAAATCTGTAGTTGGGCTTACTACTGTAGCTAATTCTTCGTTAAGCAAATCTTTATATTCATTTTTAAGACTATATTTCATCGTTTACCACCCCAATATTCTTTGGCTAAACCTTCGTTTATTAATTTTTTATTATAACTATTTTCGAACTCAGGTTTATCTTGTTCTAACTCCCAAATCGTTCCAAGCCATCTACCAAACTTTCCACGCTTTGCTGTATGTAGTAACACCTTCTTACCAAGAATTCTCTCGCGCAACCAATCACGAGTAGCTAAACCTTTTTCTTTTTCATCTAGATCTCTAGTTCTAACTTCAGGTGTATCAATGCCTATAAGTCTTACTTTAATGCGTGTAGACGTTTTAAATCCCAAGTCCACAACACATGTACATGTATCTCCATCATAGACTTTTACAACGTCAGCAATATAATAATACGGTTTCATATTTTACCTTTTTTATGATTAATTAAATATATAGTAAATATATCAATAAGACTAAACAAGGTAAAAAATATGAATGATATTCTATTAGAAAATTATATAAAAAATAAAATATATTTGCTAAAAGAAGTTTCTTTAAAGAAAAGAATAGAAGACTTAAATCAAGAGTCAACTTTTGGAGAGTTAAAAAGTGTATTAAATTCTATAATTAAATCAGTGAAAGCAAAAAAAGGTCTTGAAATAGGTAAAGCAGCACTTGGGTTTGTGCCGGTTGTAGGAGACATTACAGGTGCTGCAGAATTTCTTTTGACTTTAAAAAATGTAGCTGACAAGGATAGACCTAACAATTTTCTGGCTAGATTTGATCTAGATGACGAAGTCGCCAAAATTGTCGACAATAATTTAGAAAATGACTTTATTAAAGAATTAGTTAAAAAAATAGAAAATATTTCTGATTCAAAAAAGCTTGGCGACTTTAGTATGACAGATCAGTTAAACGGATACTTGGCAAAAAATTTTAGTAATAGAACTATAACAGGATTTCCAGAGTAGAAAATAAAACTATATCACCACCAAGTATACTTCTTTTTACCTCCTGTTAAATGCGGGTATCTGCCAGTTCTACAAGCCCAATAGCTTGCTGTTGTTTTATCTTTAGTTAAATGACAGCGATGACGAGCTGCAAATGATTTGCGTCGTTTTGGATCACTAATACCAACAGACATTCCTTTAGCACCCCACTGAACCTTTTTAATGTTTCCTGTTTTTGGGTTTTTAACATATACATAAAACTTTTTAGAACCACCTCTTCTAGGTTTATTAAGCTCTACTTTTTTACCTTTATATATGTTACCACTTTTTTTCGTGCTCTTTCCTTTACGTGACTTCTTCTTTTTTCTCTTGCGTTTTTCTTCTAATATTTCTAGAGGAATGCTTGCTTTTAAAGATTCGTCACCTTCCAAAATAGGATAGTCTAAGGGGACAAGATCGCCATTGTAAAAGTCCCATTCACCAATACTTGTTTCGTTAATATAGTAAGCTTCTGCTGGACTTAATTCATATAAACCTATTTCACTTAAGTCTCTTACTTCTCTAAACAAACTGAAGTATTTAGAGGATCCTGGGCGATAGATATTATTTTCTATTCCCACACTCTCTATTAAATGAAACTGCAAGCCTTCAGATAATATTTTTTTATGTTCTATTAGTAGATTGTTCATTTTTTATTTTTGCCGGCAGCTTTCTTTTTAACAACAGCCCAAGTCTTTGAAGGAGTTGCAGAGTTAACTCTTGCATGTGCCCATTGATGTTGCGACATGCCTTTTCTACTACCGCTAGTTGCCCAAGCTGCTAAACCTTTTCTATATTCAGCGTAAACAGAGCCTCTTGTTAAGCCTCTTTTGTCTGCCTTTTTATTTAAAGTTTCTTTTGTAGCAGCAGACAAGCCTCCTGACGAAGACTTCTTTTTTGTTTTCTTAGAAGTCTTTTTTTTGGCAGAACTTTTTTTCTTTTTCTTTTTTCTACCTTTTTTGGCTTCATCTAATAATGATTCTCTAATAAATTCTTCTAATAATATCAAGTCGTTCATCTATATTTTCCTATTTCTTACTATCATGCCTTGGAACGTTTTTGTAACCTTTTTTCTTTCTCTCAGACTTTTCCATATTATCTCTCATTTTATAAGCTTTTTGCCTGTCAGATGCTTTGCTACTTTTTGCTAAATCTGTTGCACGATCTAACTTCTTTTTTCTTTTACCTTTAGCTTTATATTGAGATGGATATTTTTTCTTTGGAGATTTCTTTTTTGATTTACTCTTTTTCCGCTTTTGTTTTTTTCTTGCCTCATCTAATAAGGCTTCTCTAATAAATTCTTCTAACATTAATAAATCTTGCATTGTTATTACTCAAAAATCTTCTACTTAAAATAATTATTTCTTACTTTTACTTTTATTCATCCTCTTTGTTTTTCTTTTTGATGCTTCTTTTCTTTCTTTTGCATAGTCATACGCTTTTTTAAGTCTTGCTTTTACTTTTGGGTCTTTTGCGTTTTTATAAGCAGCTCTAACTCGCTGGTGGATTAAATTTATAATTTGTGATTGTCTAACATGAGATTTAGATTTAAAAGATTTTTTTGAAAGAGTATCACGAATATCTGTGACTGTTCTAAACTTCACACTTACAGTATCTTTAGGGTTTTCGTCTGTATATAAACGTCTCCCGCTTCCTTTAGGTTTTTTACCTGTGCCTACTTTAGGATCTTTCTTTTTTTCGCTCAATAAAGCTTCTTTAACATACAACTCTAACAACAGACTACTATTCATATTATTATCCTACGATTATTGGTACGAAGCTATTCCAGCTAGATGTGATACCTCTTGGCAAATCTGAAGAAATACTTTAATCATTATAAATTCATTTTTTTCTTCGTCATCTGTAAGAGAACTCCATTCTAAGTTTGCTGCATAATCCTGTATTTGATCAAGAACTTTCATTATGTTGTCATAGTTATCCTCGTCTTTGATCGTATAAATGCTTTTATTTCTATGCTTTGATAAAAATACTTGAATATAAGTAAGACTATTTTCAAATTTAGAAATATTATTGTTTTTATAGAAATTTTTCATTGCTTTGATTTTTCTTTTAATACTGTAGTTTAAAAATTTATCTTTAATGCCAATATCAAATACTATTAATCTGCTATCCATCTTAAAATATATGTTAAAATTAAAAATTTTGTTTGATGAGTGAAACAATATATAGTCAAAAAATTTTGTTTTATTACTCTCGGTTAAATCTTTCCACGCTTTTTTTCTTAGATCTGATAGAGGATGTTCTAATTTTACATCATCAAAAAGTTCTGTTCCAAAAATACTATTAAGCTGGGGATTTTGACTAAGAATGTCAACAATCTTATTCATTGTAATAGGCTTGTAGATGTCTTTGATTTTTTTCATGTGTTTGTTTTGAAAAATATTATTAAACGTTCCAACTAAAACAACATTTTCTTTTTTAGATGAATTTAAGTAAGCTGCTTGAACTGGTTCACTAGAATGTAAAGTCGACGATCCTTTGTCATTTATAAAGTCTATATCAATAGAATTTAACAACATCGTAAAAGTAGTGCCTTGTCGTAATGGATTTTGTTGTGGGTTGTTTATTTTATTTACATCAAAAGCCAAAGGATCATAATCATCAGCGTCTCTATCATCTACAATTATTTGTGAAAGCATCCAGCATGCATAATATAAACCATGGAACTTAGATAATAATTTACTTTTTTCTCCGCTACTAACAAAAAATTTATTTTGAGTTGAATTAATTTTAAACTCGAGCGCTTTAGTTAAAAAGTTAACAATTAATTCCACAATTTCTCTTGGGTATTTTTTGTCGTTAAGATTGACAAGATAGCACAAGTCTTCAGACAAGTCTTTCATCGTCTTATAAAATACATCGTTTCTTAACTCATTACTTTTTGAATTAGCTTTTATTCTTCTTATTACACGTCTTTTTGCAAAATTAAAATTTATTACTCTATTTTCCTCTTCTTCAGAATCAGATGGCGCTGCATATTTTCTTGGATTACTTTCTAAGATCTTAGCTGCGTTAAACATGACTGCAGTGTGAACAATTGTCCTTAAGTCTTTATTATAATCACCGTTATAGTTGTTGTTGCCATCACGCTGTATTTCTACAGAATTTAAACTATTAGACTTTTTGAACATGTGAAAGTAAGGTCTTTCTAATGCAAAACTAGCACCACCAATTCTGCCTTTTTCAACAATATCTTTCAAAGATTTAACTGTAAGTGGATAAGCGTAATTACCGTGAGGTGTATCGTATGATACTTTTGGACTTACTTCAAGTCTAGGTATTTTTTCGTCATACTTGTCAACGAAAGAAATAAAACAATTATTACCAACGTTTTCAAGAACTTTCAATAATGCTTCTTCATTGCCAATTTCTGACATGTCATTACTATAAGATGCTGAACTTTGATGGTGTGACATTCCTGTAAGGTCGCTTGCTCTTTTCATAATAGCTGTTGAAGCTGCTTCTTTTAAAAAAGTCTTTATGTATTTTTCTAATAAAATCATTTCTTAACCTTTTTTAAATGTTTAGTCATTACTTGTTTTGTCTTGCCTTTGCCATTTCTAAGTTTTATTACGGACATTGGACCAGGACCGTCGGCTTCTATAACTTTAACAACTTTACCTTTATACATTGCTTCCTTTGCTTTTTTAAGCCACTTAGGCGGCCTGTTGCCTTCAATTATTATTATTTCATAGATAAGTTGTCTAAGTAAACTATTCATTTATATTTTCTCACGTTGATTATTAGATTTGTGCCGTTTTTATTAATTATTCGATGCCATGTTTCTTTTGGTATTTTGAAAATAGATTCTTTCTGCATCAACTGGGGTATCTTATTTTCTATTTGCAAATACCATCCGTCGCCTTCAACAACAAATACATCACGATCTTCTTCGTCCATGTGCCAGTTTAGGTCTTCTTCAATGAGTGTCGACATGAAATCACGCTGAACAAGTATATATGTTTCGTTTTCTTCAATTATCTTTTCTCTAAACGGTAACATAGTCTTTCCTTAAAAGTTGTAGACTTCTTTAAGCGAATTGCCAAATATTTTTCTATGACTTAAATCTAACTCAGGATCTCCTGATTCTTGGCTTACGTTTCTTTGTGCCATTACTCTTTCTAGGGCTTTAAATAAGCTTGCAAGTCTTTTTGTTTTTCCTGAGTCTGTCTTTGTTCTTATTTCTTCCATAAGATAATTAAACCACACATCGTCATTAGGGTCAATAACTTCTGATAGATCTATTTTACTAGGCTTTGTATGTTGATAAAAATTAGCACGTGAAAGATCAACGCTGTTGCCTTTAAGTGACTCAACTAATCTGTGAACTGTTCTTTTAAAAAAAGAATTGTCGCTATATTGAATAAATGCATCTAAAAGTCTTTTGCTTTGATAAAGGTTTTCGAAAAATACTGTAGATAATTGAATTGAATTTAGAGTACTTTTATCGTTTTTTTGAAGGATATCTATTATAAAATCAACGCAAACGTTTTGACTCATATGCTTATATGGTAAAAGCAAAACTCCATCATTCCCAGCAGCTTTTAATAAAAGTCTTTGATCTTGCTCACTTAAAACTATGTCTTTAAGATCAATTAAATAGATAATTGTTTGTAATATTGTTTGTTTTAACTTAGAAAACTTAGGATTATTTTTAATATTTTCTATAATAAGACTAACAAGTCTTTCATGCCATTCTTTTGGTTGCGACTTTAAATAAATTTTGTTTGGTTCGATACTAATGTTGTAATAAGTAAAAAAGTTGCCTTGAGGTTTTGTTTTCTTTTCAAGACTATTTATTGATTTGTTAAATTCTTTTTCAGCTGACTGCATTACAAGATCTAAGACAGCGTCAAATTTATCAGTTACTGAAGAATTGCTTGAGCTAAATTTATCAAAATAATCGGCAAGATAACCAGTTAATCTATTTTTATTTTCACTTTCTGGAAGTGCTAACAACTCGTCTACACACTTTTCAACAACAATGTCAGACAAAGGGTGTTCAACTCGAACAAAAGCTAATTTAAGACCGTCTAAAACATTAATGTTCCTCTTTTTTATCATTATATCAATAATGCTACAAAACTTATCTATTATTTCTTTTGATTTGTAGTAATGTGCTGGAATAAAATTGCCTGAACTATCTGGAAGTGTCATTACTTTAAAAGGGTGATTAACAATAATATCTTCAGGAAGGTTTATTATTCTATCTTTAGTTTTTTGACTGCTGTTTTCGTATAAATCAATTAACTCAATCCAGTTTGATGTTTTTAATTTAATATCAATGCCGTACTTATCATCTAGTTCTTGAATTAACTGAACAAACTCTTCAGGGGCATTTGCATTTCTAATGTATGAACTTGCTGATTTTAAGAAGTCAGCTGCTTCTCTCTCATAATACTTAAACTTATTCATTTCTTTAAAAGATAGTTTGAAAACATCATAAACACCATTAATTAAAAAGTCATTAGAAAAACTAATATTTGACACTAGCTTTAAGATGTAACCTGTATTTTTAAGCATTTCAAAGACTTCATCAATATTGTTTCTGCTTTTATAAAACTGATAAGTCTCTTCTAGAATTTTTCCATATTCCTGAAGAACTTTCTGATCCAAGCTATTAAATTCTCTATAGCTTTGCGTAAACTTTCCTGTTCCAACTTCTCTATAAAATACGTTGAGTGCATCTTCAATATTGATACGTTTAACTTCTTCATAAAACTCTACTAGATTTTGGATTGTTTCTTCGCTATATCGAATATTTTCAAGAGAAGATAGGACATAGTTATGTTTAGCATCATAAAATATTCTTTCATCTTCTTTCATTTGTTCTTTTTCTTCGAGACTAGTGTTTTCTTCTGCAATAGCGTTCATTGTCTGAAAGTCTAGTTTGTTTCTTGCACGGCCACCTAAAAAATCATTTAGACTGTCGTACCAGTCAACTTCTGCTTTTGCTGTTCTTTTGCTAAGTCTTCCCAGTCCTATTAATCTAGAATCGTATTTTGGGTAATAAGAAACGCAAACAGGACCATCGCCTCTTCCGAGAAAAACAATACCGTCATATACTGATGTTATAAACTCTTTACTAAAAGCTTTTATTAAGGCATAGCTAAATTGAGATGAATGTGGTCTCATTTCGTTTATTGTTTGATTTAACTCAAGCTTGTCAAGCCCAACTCTATCAAGAATTTTTAAAAACTTTTCTAAACTTTGTTCATCTCTTGGATTTCTTTTGTAAAGTTTTAATAACTGGTCTTTGATTCTCCAGTCTTTACCATGAACTTGCTTAGCTAAATCTTCAAATGTTATTACAAAATTACTTATATCTATTTCAAAAACAAGACATATATCACCATAAGTTCTAGCAATACCCGGGTTAAACTTATAACATGTATAAAGACCTTTCCCGTGATGATCACCACCACCTGGACTAAAACCACTAGTATCTGTATATGGATCATCTAACATGTCCATAATGGTTTCTTCTTCTATATCGTAAGAATCTCTTGCAGAAACTCTATTACTGTTTTTTAGACTTTTTAATATTCTTACAGCTCTAGCATCATCTGGATTTACTTCTTGTTTTGGGTGTTTAATTAATGGATTTTCCATCTTGTCTTTTATGCTTGGATTATAATTCGCCCATTTTTGATGTGAAGTCAAGTGATAGCATATTAATTTTCCATTTACATAATTAACTTTTTGTGGATCCAGACTAGATATTTTTGATTCTGTTAATAGCCATCTTATACTATTTTTCATGTTTTTACAAACCTTTATTATAAATTTGTCGTGTATTTGTGTAATAAATATGATTATTATTATATAAAATATAATAAAAAGGTGTAATATTATGAATCGATTTGGATATGCGTGCATCAATATGGAACTACGAGAAAAAGGTATATTCAATTCTAGGACCATGAGAAAAAAGACTTTCCTTGAAAAAGGGCTGACGTATGCTTCGTCACTTGTTTTACAAAATGTCAAAGATATGTTACCAATCTTTAACTGGAATTACAAAAATAAAGTAGAAGTCTTTCGTCTCTCATCAGAAATTACTCCTTGGGCTAGCGAATATGAGTTGCATGAGCTTCCAGACTATGAAGAAATATGTCATTATCTTAAAATGGCAGGTGATTATACAAAAGTTATTGGGCAAAGAGTTTCGTTCCACCCGGGTCAATTTAATTGTCTTGCATCAGAAAAAGATTATGTTGTAGACAATTGTATTAAAGATCTAGAAATACATGGCAAGCTTTTCGATCTTATGGGTCTAGATCAAAATCACTGGTCAAAAATCAATATTCATCTTGGTTCATCATGCGGAGGCAATCTACAACTAGCCGCAGACAACTTTAATAAAAACTTTCAAAGACTATCGCCATCAGTTCAGTCAAGACTTACTGTAGAAAACGATGACAAGGCTGCAATGTTTAGTTCAAAGTTTCTATACGAAAATGTTTACAAGGTTACAGGCGTTCCAATTGTCTTCGACTCTCATCACTTTAGTCTCGGACCTCAGGATGCACCTTATGATGAGAGCTTCGACATGGCTTTTGATTCATGGCCTACAACAATTCGCCCAACTTGTCATCATTCTAACGGCAAAAAAGAGTTTGAGGATCCAACAACAAGATCATCTGCAGCTCATTCAAACTTTTACTACAAGCCATTTGATAGCTGTGACAAGTCAGTTGACATTATGTTAGAAGCTAAATGCAAAGAAAAAGCTTTAGCAAAATACAAAAAAGACTTTTTAAATAATAAATAACTCTTTGGTGTAAATAAAAAATTATTTATATACACTAATACTATAAAGAGGAATTAAATGAGAATTAATAAAAAAGAAGTATTGAGTTTTGATGATGTAATTTTAGAACCTCAATACTCAGAGTTAATAACTAGAAAAAATATTGATACTTGTGTTAATGCAAGATATTATGACAAGAATTTAAAATTTAGAATACCAATCATCAGCTCACCTATGTCAACAGTAACTGAAGCTCATATGTCTAATGCAATGATTAGTCAAGGCGGACTAGGTATTATTCACAGGTATAATACAATTGAGTTTCAAGCAAAACTCTTAGGATATGTTAATCATAGAGATTATAGAGCCGCAGCGATTGGTGCAACTGGAGATTACAAAGAAAGATTATCAGAGCTTACTAGAAATGATTTAAGTATTGTCTGCATTGACATTGCTCACGGTGATCATATTCTTATGGAAAAAGCAATAGAATTTATCAGGAGTGAATATCCGCATTTATTTGTTATGGCAGGAAACGTTGCTACAGGTCATGCTTATAAACGTTTAGCATTAGCAGGCGCGCATGCTGTTCGAACATCTGTAGGCAGTGGAAGTATTTGCACAACAAGAATCCAGACTGGACATGGTATACCAACGTTTCAGGCAATACTTGATTGTTATGAGGCTAAACAAGAACTATTAAATAACAATAAAGATTGTTTAATACCTTACATTGTTGCTGATGGTGGCATTAAAAATAGTGGTGACATTGTTAAGTCATTAGCAGCAGGTGCAGATTTTGTCATGCTTGGTTCTATGTTAAGTGGAACAAGAGAAACGCCAGGAAAGACAATAAATCAAGACGGTAAAAAGATAAAGCGTTACAATGGAATGGCTTCAAAAGCAGCACAGAAAAACTGGAAAGGCACGTACAACTCAATCGAAGGTGTCTCTTCGTTTGTACCTTATAAAGGCACAACTTCGAAGGTGGTTAATGAGATAATGTCAAATGTAAGAAGTGGAATGTCTTACAGCGGTGCAGAAACATTGCAAGAACTTATAGATAATGCAGTCTTTAGAAGACAAACATCTTCTTCGCACGTAGAAGGTAACCCGCATATTTTCAACAGGAATAAATAATGCCAACAAAATTAGTATTAGGTCTTCAACATGGAGACGAAGGTAAAGGTAGAGTAGTTGATGACTTAGTCCAGAACTGGGCAGATGTTGTTGTCAGGTTTCAGGGCGGAGGTAACGCAGGTCATACAGTTTATGACAGGAGAGGGAACAAGTTTGTTACACATATACTACCAGTCGGTGTACTTTCAAAGGAAACAATTAATATAATTACCAGAGGTTGTGTAGTTGACATAGAAGAGTTTTGTCAAGAAGTTGCTGATCTTAACGTAAAAGCTGGATCAAGTCTTTCAGTTTCAGGCTTTTGCCCTATTATTGAACCAACGCATAGAATTATTGATAGGCTTAAGTATCAAAAGAAATTAGGCACAACTGCCAAAGGAATTGGCCCAGCTTATTCTGATTTTTACGCGAGAGATTCTATTCTCGTAAAAGATATTGTTGACGATCCAGAACAATCACTTATAAAGATTCAGTCAAAGTTTTTTAGTCTACAAGAAAAGCGCGCACAAGACGGTGAGAGCCTAGAAGCACTTAAGCCTGACTTTGATTTGTTTAATTCTTGGGTTTCAAAATACAAGGAAATGTCTGAGATACTTTTTTTGTATCGTCTTAACAACGAAAATGTTTTACAAGACTATTATAAAAAAGGTTACAATATTTTGTTAGAAGGAGCACAAGGTAGTGGTCTTAATATATTTTCTGACAATTATCCAGACGTAACATCTTCAGCACCTTCTGTGGGTGGTGCATTAAATTCTACAGGCTTAAACCATAGGCAAATAAATGAAGTAATTGGCGTAATAAAGTCTTATAAGACGAAAGTAGGTAGTGGTGCTTTTCCAAGTATTATAACTGATGGCCAAGAAAAAACATTAGCTGAAGTTGGTCAAGAGTTTGGTGCAACTACTGGACGTCCTAGACAATGTGGCTGGCTTGATTTAGACGAAGTTAAGCATGCAATACAGCAAAATGGTGTTGATCATTTATGTGTAGTCAAGACAGACGTTATGACGCACATTGAAAATCCTTACTTTTTTGTCCACGGTAGAAAATATTTATTATCTAAAATTGACGCAGTAAGTTCTTTCGACACAGGTTTTATTGAATTACTAAGACAAATAGAAACGCATACAGGCATTAAACAGATATCATATACAACTGGCCCTAAAAGAGGCGAAATAGTTTGGTCGAATTAAATATAGGCGACTTAGTTTATCTGCATCCTTTGTATTTAGAAATGACAAAAATTAAGTCTAAATACTGCTTGTTCTTAGAATACGGGCAAAACACATCTTGTCAGCAGATAAAAAGTTTATCTAAAGTATTAATAGGAAATAAAATATTACAATTACCTACAAGTCAAATAAAAAAAGTAAAGAGCAAAAATGATACCAAGATATAAAGTACAAGAAATACATGACATCTGGAAAACAGAGAATAAATTAAAAACCTGGTTAAAAGTAGAACTAGCGCATTTAGAGTCTCAAATAGGTAATATAACCAATCCTACGATTACAAAAGACGAATTCAATGTAATAAGAGAAAACGTTAAAATCAATATAGATCGATGGAAAGAAATAGAAAGTGAAACACATCACGATGTTCAAGCTTTTGTTCAAATGATTGAGGAATCAATTCCTGACAACAGTGGGAGATGGTTGCATTATGGCTTGACATCATCAGATATACTTGATACTTCTCTTTCTTTAATGTGCAAAGAAAGTTTACAAGTAGTTTTAAACTATGCTAGCGGATTAATTTATCAGCTATCAAAGCGCCTTAAGTCTGAAGAAGCAAAAAATAGAATTCTTGCAAGAACACATGGCAAAGCTGCAGAGATACAAACATATTATGATGTTATATATAGATGGCTACATCTTTTAAGAAAAGGCTACGATGACGTAACTTCTGCAAAGAACAAAATAAGCTTAGGAAAACTAAGCGGTACAACAGGTAATTATAACTTTAATTCAATTCAGTGTGAATATAATGCGTTAAGAGAGCTTGGATTAAAACCTGTAACATCTTCACAGATTATACCCAGACAACATTACCTAGATTATTTTTATGGTATCTTGCAGCTAGTTCTTGCTGTAGAAAAAATTGCTTATGATATTCGAATTTATAGTTTAGACGGTATTAATGAAATGGCAGAGCCGTTCAGGAAAAAACAAAAAGGCTCAAGTGCAATGCCTCACAAAAAAAATCCTGTTCTAACTGAAAATATTTGCGGTCTTACTAGATTATATAAGTCATATTTTAATACTGCTATAGAAAATTGTTCATCTCTTTTAGAAAGAGATATTTCGCACTCTGCGCCCGAAAGAATCATCTTCAAAGATTCAGCGCATATTGCGTGTTTTACACTAAAAAGACTAGAATATGTAATAGAAAATATGAGATTTATGACATCAAATGCAGAAAGCCATTGTGTTCTCATGTCGGACATAGTTTCTTCTCAAAGAAAAATGTCTGATCGTATTGAAAAAGGTATAAGTAGAAAAGAAGCACATGATACTATTCAAAATAACAATAGAGAGTTATACTTAGAATCATATTGAAAGGCTTTAAATATGAAAGAAAGAAATCTCATTAGAGAATTTTTAGATAATATGCAAGATTATAGTTTAGAATCATCACATGAAAAAAACTATCACGCACTACCCACAGGTGACTCGCATCATGACTTAGACCCAGATGGTGATGGCCATATTACGCCAGAAGACTTATACACACACTTTGACTTAAATAATAATGGTCAAGTAACTACTCAAGAATACGTAGACCATATTAATTTTCACTGTGAGCACCCAGAATCTCTAGATCATTATAACAAAGCAAGAGAACAATCGATCCATACAGTTCCATGCAAAGATTCTTATGATAGCTGTTCTCAACATTTAATGAGCACTCCAGACGATATTGATAAGTTTCTTAAACCTATGATGGATTGCTCAGGTTCTACATGCAGAGAATCATCAGCTAAGGCTTTATTAGATGTTTTGCAGTCATTAGTTAATTGTGGTGTGTTTGGTTGATAAAAGTGTAATTTTTTATTTTTTTTATTACAATAAACCATATTTGAAAGGTTATTAAAATGATAAAAAGAGGTGACAAAGTTTATCACTGGCAGAAAATAAACAAAATTGGTGTCGTCGAAGAAATTCTTACAGAAGGCAACAATCAACTAACAGTTGGCGGAACAACTGAAGCTCGAGTTTTCTATAAGATTAGATTTCAAGATGACACAGTAGAAACACACAGATCAGGAGACATACAAAAATATTTTGATTAAACTTTTAATTGCATTAGCTGTTCAATATAGTTTTTGTGAAGAGGTTTATCATAAGTTATCTAATAATGAGCCACGAGAAGAAAATCTTGCCGTGTGCTCTATTCTAATTGAAGAAGCAAAAGATAATAACTTAGACATACCTTTGACTCTTGGCGTTGCTTGGGAAGAGTCTAGAATGACTGAGCAACCAAAGCCAAATAATTATAAGTGTGTAGGACCACTTCAAATTAAGTACGAGTTTTGGTGTCCTAATAAGAAAGGAAAAATAAACGCAATTGAAAGAGATGGATTATTATCAAAGTGTGATTTATTCAATCACGGTATTAGAGCTTTAAAACACTATAAAGAAAAATTCAAACCTCTTAATAAGGCACTTTGCTATTATAATAACTCAAAAAAGTGCAGTATAAAAAACAATTATGTTTCTGGGTATGTTAAAGGTGTTAATAGTCACACTAAAAAAATTAGAAATATTATCAAGAAATATAAAAACCTTTAGTTAATACATAAGTGCAAATTTGTTTAAATACAATTTATAATAATATAAAAGGACATTAAA
>Ga0181419_1000081_pt1 | contig 30014 bp, 14 predicted proteins | sample 42SPOviralmetaG_FD_130144 | JGI IMG/M metagenome (GOLD analysis project Ga0181419, IMG submission 130144) | Marine viral communities from the oligotrophic San Pedro Time Series (SPOT) site, San Pedro Channel, CA, USA - 42 SPOT_SRF_2013-04-24 | ecosystem: Environmental > Aquatic > Marine > Strait...
ACTAATAAAGTCACAATCACATTCTTGTGCTGCACTCTTTTCTCCTAATAATTCTGTTTGAAGATCTCTCCATTGTTGGTCTCTTTCTGGGTGTACTGTCCAATGTAATTTGATAGGATTAAACTGTCCGCCAGCCTCGGCTTGTGACCATGTTTTGTGAAATAGATTACCTGTACCGTTTGGTGTTGATAACATAATGGCGCCTCCACCTGTTGCTAATGTTTGTTGTGCCGCAGTCCATATTTCATCAATTCTATCAACAAATGCTGCTTCATCAATTACTAATAATGATAATGCTTCGGATCTACCTGCATCCCCTTTTGATGATATAGCTTTAATTTGTGAACCATTTTTAAATCTTAATGAAAGTTTATTATCTTCCATGGTCTTTCCCTTTAACCATGAAGGTAAATTATCATGCATCACTCTTACTTTTGTAACAAGATTCTTTGCCACATCTTGTTTTGTTGCAATAACTAATACATTATAATCTGATTTGAAAATCATACACCATAATGAATATCCGGCTGATAAAGTTGATATACCTAACTGTCTAGATTTTAAAACAATGTTATATCTATTGTTTTTGAATTCATTTAATGCTTCTTCTTGGAAAGGATACAGATTGAAATACATCTTACCCTTAGTAGGATGTTGTATAATACAATACTTACGCATGAAATGTACAGGGTCTTGAGAACACCTTTTATATTCATCACGTATGATTTCTTTTATGCTTTTCTTTACCGCCATATTATACCTTAATATAAGAAATTATTTGCAGAAAAACAAATAAAAGAACTGCTTATTTTTTACTTTTTTCAAATGAACGGCCGCCAAAGTAGGCACCAATAACTGTTATCAATACTAATTGTAAAAGGTCTGTCCATTTATCTTCCACTTCAAATGCAATTGTTCCTGCATCTATAAATATCATAAGAACTGTACATACAACTAGAAATATAAGAACCATTGGCCTTACATTTTTAGATAACCAGGAATCACTATTCATATCAGATTTCCATCTGTCAGTGATATTTTTTTCCATTTCTATTTCATATTGTGCAACTAATTCTTTTATCTTTTGTTCTGCGGCCAACTTTTCTTCTTTAGAAGTATGTAGGTTATCAATTACTCCACCTACCCCTTTAACCAAATCGGCGGCTCCTCCTGAAAATAATTTTGTTAATATACTCATAACTTTACTCTATTATTCGAATGAAGCTCGAACGTCTTCTTTCAATTTATTATAATCCTTTTCTATTTTCTCAATAAAAGATGAAATATCAATTTCATTTCTTTCGCCGTCAGCATTTTCCCAAGTAGTTTCTTTCATCTGTTGTTTGACAATTTCAACTTCTTTGTCAGTATCTTTAAACCAAGATTCTGCATTAGATAACATAATTTCTTTTTGATACTGTTTCCATGCTTCTTCGCCTTGCTGTTTAATGTTTCTTTCTTCTTTAATTACACAATCAAAGCATTTACCGCGTTTAAAATAAAACTTAAAATTTAATCGTTTTTCATGATCACGCATATTCTTGCCACAATTGGGACATTTTTCTGGCACCGTAAGCGCTTCCTGAACTTTCTTTAAAATTGAATTTTCTGGTTGACGAGTTGTAAATCCATCATGTTGTGTAACCTTTGTTCTAAACCCTTTTGCATCAGTTTCAATCCATACTTTAGGCTTTCCATCTTCAAAAGATTCTATTACTTCTGATTTTGATGAATTTGTTTTACCTGTATAAATTGATTTACGTGTCTGAGTTCTATGTTCACCAGCAAGCATTTGCTTGATAGCTTTTACATTTTGTAACTTATTGCTCATATTATTTTAGTTCCTGGCGAAGCTTCATTTTAAGACGTTGTTTCGCACCATCCTTAAGACCTAAACCATTTAACATATCAATTACAAAATCAGATTGAACAGTTGCAGATTTGTTACCTAATGTTTGTTTTAACATTTTCATGGCCTGAGTCTTGTCAACTTTGCCTAGTTTAGAATCTAATGCTGCATTAGCTTCATCTACTGATTCAAATCTATCAGCTGCTCCAGCTGGCTTACCCATATCTCCTGATTGGCTATCTTTCTTCATTAACATTCTTGCTAACTGTTTTGACACTGCTGGATTATTACCTGAAATAGCTTGTACTACCTGAAGTAATCCTGCTGCTTGTTGCATAGGAGATCCTTGGTCTAATGCCTTTTTTAACATTTTAACGCCGGCCATTTTTTCTACCGAGCCTAATTTTTGTCCAACAGCTGTTCTTGCCATAGGAGCTTCTTTTAAAGATTCTTTGATCTGTTTTTTGATCATATTTCTTAACGTTGTTTCTTTCATTGGTTTGTCCCTTTATTTTAATATAAATATGCTATGTTTCACTTATCAATACTATTTTGTAAAGCCTTTATCCATAGCAAAGTTTGCTCTACTAAATTCTATTCTATCTACAAATTTGACTCCATTGCCTATTCTATCAACTGCTACATATCCCTCTGGTGCGGTGACTCTTAAGCCTCCTTTGCCATCGTCTACAAAATGTTTTGTATTATAGATAGCATTATTATATTTACGCACAAATATGAGTTTGGCATCTGATAATAATTTTGATACTTCAAATAGATTTACTATATCTTGTTGCCTTCTTTGGAACATTTTCATTTGTTCTTGTCCGGCCGCAATTGCTTTTAATTTTCCTTTTTCAGATTTTAGTTTTTCAATACGTTTATCGATCCTTGTTATTTTATACCATTTCTGAAATGCTTTAAATGATACTTTAGGGTTATTAACAAATTGACCTGACTTTATTTCTTTATTTAGATAAACATTAAGATCTGCCATTGGCAAGTTATCATAATTAACTTTGATAGAATCTGCCTTTTTAATTAATGACTGAACTTCTTTTGCTTCTGTAGTTGTTAATGTAACTACACCTGTTGAATCTTTAAAAAATGCATCATCAAACCAAACATCTCTATTTTGATTTAATCCACTTACATCTGCACCAAAACTAGCTCCTGAAGATAATGATTGATATGTTGTATGAAATACTATACCAATTTTTGCAGCTGCTACTTGTTTCCCTAATTCAGAATTTGATTCTACTGCATATGTTATTGTATTTGGCCTGAATGATAAATGTGATTTGCCATCTATATTTGTATTTTTAATCATATTCGAATCAAACATAAAATCGCCTTGCAGAATATTTTTTATGCCTAATGATGGAAAATATTGTAATGCTAATTTTAACTTGTCAGCAAGTCCCGGGGCCTGTCCGTGATTAATATCTATATCTTCCATTGTGTAGTTAATCTTAGGTACTTTATTAAATACTGACTTTGTTCCTACAAAGAATTTACCATTATCAGGATTGATACCTGTAAAGATTGCTGGTGCCCCGTCCCATTTAACTGAAGTATTTATTTTAGTATCTGAATTACCTGCTAGGTTCTTTAACAGTTCTATTAAGAACGACCTAGCTTGTTTATATCCAGATTCTCCCTGAGTTAAAACTAATTCTTCCAAATGAGTTAAATGTGTATTTGCTTTTGCTTCTGTTAATAATTCTTTAAATGTGCTACCCCACCATTCTTTAGTTAATGCTTGTTTTTCTTCTTTTGGTATGATTCTAAATCTAGCTGCTGACTTACCATTTATTAGTAAATCTCCTTTTTGGCTCCATTGAATTGTTTGTACAACAACAGGCTTGTTTTTAAACTTACCCATCATTACCGTATCTCCTATATTGATAGGCACATTGAAATCTTCCATTAATCCAGTTGGTACACCTAATTTTTCATCTTTACTAGATTGAATCGAATCTTCTGCTCCTAGAAAATCTAAGAATTTATATCCTACAACTTGAGCAATTTTTGATATTTCTTTTTTCCATAATGAATATGCAGGACTACCTTTATAATTTTTCAAATAATCCGTACCTGCAAAATCTCCACCCTTTACTCCGGTTGGAAAATATGAAACTGTTAATGGAGGCCCGTCTGGATAATTTGTATCATGAACTTCAATTGGATTGTCTTTAACTATATAATTCACTACTTCATATCCCAATCGTTTTGCCATCTCAGCTGTCTTCTTTCTATATGTTGCTTGATTTCCGTAAAAATATCTAGGACCGTCATCTATATCTGATCCGCCGGTTGAATCTGCAAAAGAGCCTTCCACTAAAAATGATTCTATGACTTCAGATTTTATTTGAGAAAATTTTGTTTGCAACATGTTATATATTTTAGGATCAAAGAATCCCATAACATCTTTAAATGTCTCTGCATCTGCTGTTGCCAATACTTGTCTCAACGTTGTTCCAGACATTTCTCCAAAGCCAGGTATGTTGATATCTACATGAGGTGCTACTACCAAATATCCATGTTTAGTGAATGGTTGTAATGTAGATTTATTGTCTTCATAATCTTGAAAATAACTAGGCTCCCCGTTCTTTTTGAATCCTATTTTAAATCTAGGATTTTCTTTCATATCTTTTGCGCCTACTGCAAATACTAATGCAGTTGTTTCTGGATCATATTTGCTAGTTAATTCTTGTGCTTGATATGGATTTCGAACCTGAACAACATTTGTTATTCCATGCTTTCTCATTACCATTTCTTTTTCTTTAAAATTTAATGGAGATTTAGGTAATGCAACTTTGTCTGATGTTACTACAAATGTATTTGATTTGCCAAATTTACTTGCCAATTTTTTATAAACTGCTGCATGATGTTGTCCCATTGGTTGAAATCTGCCTGGATAAACTACTAGTATGGTCTTTACCGGTGATTCGGATAGCATCTGTTCTATTATGTCGTGTCCTAATGTTTTCATCTATATATAAATATATGAATTATGCGTTCTCTAATACTTCTATTCTAGCTTTTAAAGTATCTATAGTTGTCATCATTTCTTGAATGGTTTTTACTATGAGAGGTGTCATTTCACCTTGATTAAGTTTATGATATAAAAAGTCATGATCTCCTGGTTTTGAGTTGTTCTCTTTATTTTCATCTTCAAATGTAGATACAGGATATGGATATAATTTTAACATTTGTTGAGCGCTAAATCCCATATGTCTTAGTTTGATTGGTCTTGCGTCAGATTTTAATTCATATTCTAAAACATCAATTTGTCTAAGTATATCCCCTGCTTTATAATTTTCATCTAGATACACAATATTTTGTTTGTTTCTCATATCAGAATATGTCCCTGCAGAATTACCAGTAAATCTAACATTACCAGCACCGTCGCCTTCGATTGCATTCATTGGTGAACCGCCACTTTTATCAAATTGTAAATATTTGTTGTTAGATCCTGGTGTTGCGTTATCGATACGTAATCTTAAACATCCAGATGATGCGCCAGTATCTGCATTATGAAATAATGAAATAAAATCGTCGTCATCGTCTTCATATACTTCAAACATTCTGCCGGCGGATATTTTACCTACGGCCAATGCTCCGACAGTATTGCTGTCATCAGGTTGGAAGTAACTAGTACCATTACCACTTAAATGCACACCAACGCTCACGCCATTTCGAAACATACGTAGTATCCCGTCGTCTTGAGAATCTTCAATTCTACAAATCATATCATTATCTTCATTACTATCTTTTACAGTAAATGTGCCAACAACGTCTACACTGTTTCTAAATGTTTTGGTAGCATGTGCATGATCTGTTCCGTCTAGAACAGCAGCTGTTCCTGCTATTTTTGCTAATGTATATTCTTCTCCATTTGTTAAATCGATTGCCATATATTATTCTCCTTGTTTATCTTGCTTCAGGTGCTACTTGTCCGACGGTATTGTGGACTCCAGCAAATAGTCCGCCGGCCCCATCTTCAAACTGAACACCGTCGGCGGCTACAATTATTTTTACATGTGATCTTGCATCAGCTGCCGAGCCATTTGGTAACTGAATATCTCCAATTGGATTGTCTGGTGCAACATCTAGTTTCATATTCATACAAACGGCTCCTCCAAGACTACCATCAAATATTAGTCTTGTTTTTGATGAATAATTTTCATAGTAAAGAGCTTTGTTACTCGAATTAATTGTAATAATTCTTTCAGACAAGTTAGTTGCTAATACCATTCCGGATTCATCAACTTGGAATCCCCTGTCTATACTTGTTCCTCCCAAATTCATTGTACCATTATCCATATCAATTTGAGATCCGGAATCTGCGTTCAAGTTGAACGATTGTAATAATCCGGTTGTAATGCCTCCTGCACCTACTCGCAATCCACCTTGTTTATATCTTGTTACTTTGATATAGTCTATTATGGTTGTACCTAAATCATTTTGATAATTTACTAGGAACATTGGTGCTACAAAAGCAACATCTACTTGAGCTGTTCCAGGTTGACTTTTGAATCTTTTCCTGCTAGCATTTGCATTACCTGCGCCGTTTTCATTTGATGGGCCTACTGAATTTCCTTTCAAATATCCTTTAAAGGTTTGGTAATTTACTTTTAAAGGTTGATTGGAAGCAGCCGTATAATGTTGTGAACTAAAACTTGCAGTTGATGATACATTCGTCAGAGTTGATCCATCTGCCTCATATCCAGTATATCCTGCATAGAATCCATATGGATCTTGACCGGTGTTACTTCCGGTATGTGGTAATGGGAGTGTTTGTTTAATTCTTATTTCATATTCATATAATGATACTCCATCATATGGTATCAAGAAATTGTTACTTGCCCATATCATATCATTACCGGAGTTGTCGCCTATTTGTAAAGCATTTGTTCCTTCTACAGTATCTGTTTGGTTTTGTATTATACTTACTTCTCCATCATCTTGGTATTTGAAGAATGTTTTGTCACTTCCATCTGTATTTGGATTATCAGATCCAGTATAGTCTGCTACCGTTGTACTTGATGAGAAATCTTCAAAGAATAATATTTCTGGTATGCCTCCTATTTGTACCGTATCTGCAATTTGAGCATTACCTTCAATTCTTAAATCAGAAGCTGTTACAGCTCCTTCTATTCTAGCATTTCCATTAATTAATATTCCAGATCCTGTTATGTTATTTGTTATAACATCTCCGTCAGGTTGTAAATGGAATTGGCTTGATGATATTTCTATATTTCCACCCGAACCAGATATAAACTGACCTGTTTTACCTAAATAAAATTTATCTACTTTGATATCAACTGCTGAACCTGATATTAATAATGACCTATCACTATTATTCCAAGCAAAATATCCAAAATCTCCGCTCTCAGATATACCATTTGCATTACCTCCTAAATAGAAACTACCATTACTATCTAAAAATGAAGTAAAATCTGTTAATGCAGCAGTTGCTCCTTGTGATATTCCATTTTGGAATCCAAACACATCATCGTTCATTAATAATCCGGCCGGTATTGCTGTTGAAGTATCAACTTCTGCTAATGAACCTGTTAAGAATGAAAAGTTTGGTCCTGTTGCACCTGTATCTCCTGGAGCACCATCAGCACCTTGAGTTGTTACAGAGAATGGTTGATTAATTGTTCTTGTAAAAAGATCTCCTCCTAAAGATTTACCAGATATTATATATGTTATAGATCCACTAGATTCAGTTGGACTACTATGGTCTCCAAATACAACAGTGTTGCCGGAGATAGTTTCAGAGCCTGGTGTTATATTATCACCGGATGCTGATACTTCAAATTGGCCGTTATTGAATCCAGATACTAATGTTGTAGATTGTAATTCAGATGCTCCTTCAAATACTGATATTGTCGTTCCACTACCTACTGTTGAAGTAGCATCTCCATTTGCATCGCCTGGCAATGTAATAGCTGGTCTAGATGATTGTGCTGTTATAGGTTGATTACCTGCATCTGATCTTACAAATGATTGTGTCACAAATTGTTCAAATGCAGTTCCATTAAATGTACTACCTGTTATTGTTAAATGTATTGCTCCCGAAGCTGCTGACATTGCTGTTGGAGCACTCAATAATATTTGTCTTGGCTTATGTATAAAATATACATCTGATAACTGGCTTTTTGGAATTGCATATTCTGCTACAGTAACATTTTTAGCTATAAATGTCAATCCAAAATGAAATCTATTAGATAGTGGATTGGCGGCATTAACAGCACTTACTTCATATTCATACCATCTAGATGGACTTATCCAATATACAAGTCTATCGCCTATTGCTATATTAGGCCAAAATGCTTCGTCATTATTAACATTATCTCGATGAGCCTTTAAATTAACTGCTGTTTCAAAGTTTGCTGTCAATTGTGGGGTTAATGTAGTACTACTATCCGATCCATCATATGTTTCGGTTGAAAGACAATATCTTCCATCGTTACCAGAACCACCTTGAATTTGATTATAATGTTCTCGATGAACTGTTATTGAGCCTGGAGTAACATTTTGTGTTGATATGGAAGCTGAAAACCATCCGTTTGCAAAATTTTGATCTACTGGCCTACCATTGGTGAATTGAGACGGAGGTGCTTCTGCCAAATGACCGCCGGCTGCAAATTGAGATTCTGCAGTAATATCAGTGTCGCCATCTGGGCCTATTGTTACCTGATGTATGTTAAGTGTATCACCTGTTAGATTTGTAGTTGATATGGAGCATGATAGTCTAGATAAAGTATGTCCGTTTGAGCTAGTGATTGCAGCTGCCATATTTGCTGCTTTATCAGCTCCTGATGTTGTTTGTGTTATTGCAACATCGCCGGCTTGGAATGACCCTGTTCCAGATAGATCAGCTCCATTAGGTGTTGAGCCGGTTGGTATATATCTTCGCGTTGTTCCATCAACTGATTCAAATGTTACTCCATAATTTGTACCAGCATTATTTTGAGCTTGAAATATAATTGCTGCAGATGATCCAGCTCCTTGTGGATAATATCCAGATATATTTGTTGCAGATGTTATATCAATTGAAGTATGTTTTAATTTAGATGCTCCTTCAAATACTTCTATACCAGTACCACCTCCAGAAAAATCAGATATTGATCCGGTATGGTCTGCTTGGAATGTATGTGCTTGGTTTGTAAGTATTGTTTGCACATTACCACTCCCTTCATCAATCAATACAAAATTAATTGAATCTGATACTGCTCCTCCATCACCTATTGCCGTTATTCTTACGGACGAATTTGTTCCAAAGTTATCTTTTGTAAGTTCCATTCTAGACAAGTCTAACAATGAACCTGTATTCAATGTAACACTAGGCACAATTGTATATGATGCAGTTGCACTAGATAGGTTTTGCATACTAGCCGTAATAGATGCTGTTGCAGGTGTTATTGTTCCATCTTGAGCTTTAAAGAATGTGAATGTTGATGATTCTAATGATAATGATTTAGCATCTGTTCCTGGCGCGCCTGGCGTACCATCTGAACCGGAAGCACCCGCATCTGATCTAGCAAATGATTGAGTAACCGAAGATGTGAATGCTGTACTGTTTTGTGTAAATCCGGTTATTGTATAATGTAGGGCGCCTGATGCTGCACTCATTGCAGTTGGATCAGCTATTGTGGTAGTTGTTGTAGCATTACCGGTAACACTCCCCTGTGTTATATTTACTGCACTTATTGAAGCAGAATACTGTCCGGCTGTCGGCGTATTTGTTCTTAACGCTAATGCAGTTGCACCTTCAAATACTCTTAATGTCGTACCTCCTCCACTAAATGAAGTTACATCTCCATTTGAATCGGCAGGAAATGTATGACTAGGATTTGATAATGTTGTTTGTATATTACCACTACCTTCATCTAATAATACAAATGTAACAGTATCTTGATGATTACTTCCGGAAAATGCAGTAATCTGTACAGATGTATTTGCACCAAAATTATCTTTAGTTAACTCCATTCTAGTTAGATCTAGTAAAGATCCTGTATTCAATGTTACATTCGGGGTAACTGTATATGAAGCCGTTGCTGGCGACATGTTTTGTAAACTAGCTGTTATAGAAGCAGTTGCCGGAGTTATTGTTCCGTCCAATGCTTTTACAAATGTCAATGTCGATGTATTTAATGTTATCAATGCAGGACTAGTACCAGGCGTGCCAGGATCTCCTGGATTACCTTGTGGACCTTGTAAACCTCCTACTACTCTAAACAATGTACTTGTATCTGATAATATTGTTATATCACCCGATGAACCAGTTGTTACTGATATAGTTACTGGGAACGATGCTGTTCGTTCATTTAATCCGCCGGCCGATGTTGCTCCGGCAAACGACAAACTACCACTACTTATTCCGGAAAATAATTGTTCAGATACTGATCCAGATACACTCCCTGTTGTATAACTAAATCCTGTAATATTAGTGCCTTCAGCAGTTGTTATAGTTATATTTGATCCAGTTATTTTAGTTGCTAAATTTTGCTGACTTACACTAAAAATAATTTTTTCTGGTGTTGGGTCGGTATCAGTAGTATCATCAAATGCCATTGCAGTTGCATTAGTTGATATTGAAATTGTCCTAGATGGCGCGCCATCCGTACCAGATGATATATCTGTACCATCTGTTAATTGAATTTGTCCCCTTACTGTTAAACTACTACCATCCCATGTTAATTTATCTCCTAAAGAAAATTTACTTCCGGAGTCAATATAAAATCCTGTATTAGCATCGTTATGTTCTCCATCACCAGTATATAATTTTCCAGACTCCATTTCTATACCAGCAATTGAACCTGTTCGTGCTACTATACCACCTTCTAAAAATACATTTTGCGAATATAATCCAAAGCCTGCATTGGCAGGATCTGTACCATGAAGTTTGGCTTGACTAAGACCTGATAAATCTCCAAGTCTAGCTTTTAAATCTATATCATATATTGCTGAACCAGTTCTTTCTACGATGTCTATATATGGTGTAAATGGATCATTTGGGTTGGCATTTAATCTGATATATCCTGTGCCTATCTTACCTGTTGATACTATTACTTGTGAACCTGAATATGATTGTGCATTAGATGCTAAATCACCCAATGACCCTGAGTCGCCTGCTGCAGCTGACCCACTATATCCTCTTGTTACGTAAATATATCCTGCAAAATTAGTCTCACTACCAGGATCAAATCTAGATGCAGAATTAACTAGTAAATATTCTGTTGCAAATCCGGTGCTGCTTACTTTTTTTGCAGTAAGTATTTCTCCGTTAGAAAATCCAGAAACATTTTCTAACGACATTGTTGTTGTTGTTGCTGAATGAACTCCATTTGGTGCTACTGCAGATCCTGTTAATACAGATGAATTTGCAACATATAATTGTCCACCGACAGCATTAACTGCTTCTTTTTCAAATACTGCAGTTGATAACGTACCTCTTATTCTTGCATTTTCAACTTCTAAAAATCCTCCTTGATCTGCAGTTAATCTAAAACCAGACCCGGCTACATTGGATGCAAATCCTGCAGATTCAATTGTACCATTTTTATTTATGATCATCTGACCGCCGGCTAATGTTGTATCTGTTATAGTCCATCCTGCTATTTCATTACCATCTTCTCCTAATTTGAATATTTCATTACCGGATGTATCCTTTCCAGCGATACCAAATTTATTAGTTCCAATTTCGCCTATTGATAAAATTGTCGTCCCTGCCGTTGATCCGGAAGCAACTCTAATTAATTTATCAGATGAGTTGATTGTAATTCCACCGTCATTATCAATACTCTCTAGAGATCTGTTTGAAAGAGTCCATCCGCCTATCTTTCCTCCTGCAAATAATACTTGACTACCTGTTATTTGTCCTGATGATTTAAGACGCAATGTGCCGCCGGCATCTTTTATCTCTCCATTTATTATATCAAAGTCTGCAATAGATGCAGATGCAAATTTTGCAAAACCATCTGAATTGATAGATGAACTTGCATTTGTTGTAGTTGATGGCGAGCCTCCAATTGTTGATGGAGTTCTAATATTATCAACTGTAATGTTACCTTGTACTGTTAATGTATCATCTGCAAATTCTAAAAAGTTTCCTGATCCTTTTGCTCCTAATAATACTGAACTACCTGTTATAGTTCCTCCGGCACTTACTTTGAAATTAGATGAACTTATAAATGATGCAGGATCACTAGTATTTTGTGAAGATGATATAGTAAATGCTGTTGTTGATAAAGAAGTAGATCCTATATCAAATCCTCCTATGGTACCTCCAGCCTCGGCTGTAATAGTACCTTGTAATACTACATCACCATCTCTATCCAAATGGAAATTACTAGATGTTATTTCAATATTACCATTTGAACCAGATATAAAGTTTCCATCTTCTCTACTTCCTAAAAAGAATTTAGGAGTACGTATTTCTAACCCCGGTGGTAGTCCAGAAACTGTATCTGTTGCAAATCTTAAGAATGATTCTGAATGTTGTACAAGTTCTAAACCTACACCTTTATAATTATCAGTATCACCAAGGCCATCAGATCCTGTAATTTGTATTGATCCTGTATACATTAAGAAACCACCGGCATTTTCTGGCTTTATGGCTTTATTAAATCCTTCATATCCGAGTGCTCTAATATAAGCAGAATTCTGACCTACTAACTCAATACCCTCGCCTTGTACACTTCCGATGGTCATTGTACCTGTTATAATATCATTGGTGCCACCAAACACGGAATTTTCTCCTGTAAATGTTACTGGATAAATTAATGCTTCTGCTTCTGCTTGATTGTTCAGATAATCATAAAATAATAATTTGAAGGTAAGTGGAGTTTTTATAAATTGTGTTGGTATACGTGTATTAATTCTTGTAAAGTTTGGTGTAAATTTAGACTCATTAAATGTTTTTACACTTATATTACCAATGTTAAATCGACCATTTCTTTGTACAAAATAAAACTCTACGCGTTGTTCTTCTAAACTTTCAAATCTAAATATGGCCGGAACTATACTTCCAGAATCAACAACTTGTACAGAACCTATCCTTACACCAAACGTTGAGTCCGAATCAAATATACCTGTCAACGAATTTTCATAATCATTTGCAAATGGATTTCTAATATAAGCATTGACGGTATCTTCATCATTATTAAATTTTCCAACACTGCCAGATATATTTCTTACGTAAATATCTAATTGAGGAAGATTTGATACATTTGGATCTGTTGATGAAAATGAATTGTCCGCAAATAAATTTACGGTCATTAAGTACTGAGTATTCTTTGATAATATTGGTCTATACTCGTCTTTAAGTCGTATGTAACCAAAATCATCCGGTCCGTAGTTACTTGCAGGAGATAGCCTTATACCACTCATAAGATCATCTGGTTCAAATGTTTCTGTGAGTTGTACTGTTGGAGCAATTACTCCTTGACTAGATGTAAAATATGTTTGATAATCGACTAAACTTGAAAAGAATCCCATTCTATTATATTGAGCCCCATCCTGTGCATTTGCTTCAAAGTTTGCCGAATCTTCTAATATTTCTACTTGTTCTAAGACAGTTTCTCCGGCGTCTACAAAATCTCCAAATTGTCCGCCGGCTTTATAAAATGTTTTTAGTTTATATACATCACCGGTTGCTGGTTCAATATTTGATATTTTGATTTCAGCAAATGATTGTGATTGTTCTGTAATGTTAACTACGAACGGTAATGTGAAACTACATGTATAATTTGATGTAGGCTTTATTTCATCCACATCTACAGTACGAGCGCCGGCGCCGCCCGTTCCTGCTGTAAGTGTTACTGAAAATTTTCCTCCTGTGTTAGCATCTTGTATATTCTTGAATCCTGCAGGGTCTTCTAATAATACTACTTGAGCTTTTTTAGAATTTAATACCGTATCAATTACAAAATTATAGGAACCAGATAACGGAAATATTATATTCGGTGCTGCTGAATTAAATCCTTCTGTAGCTGCTTGAGAATCCGGTACAAGTTGTCCTTGAGCATTTACTTTAGGACCTATTTGAGGAACCAATATTTGTGGATTGACTATCGTAATAACATCTCCTTGTCCCATATCTGAAGTAAAAAATGGTTCTGATGTTTCAAATATAGATTCATCTAATGCTGTTACAATTGTGGTAGTTGTACCTGATGTTGGTCCTGATGTCCCCGTCGTTCCTGGTCCTCTTGTTACCAATTGAACCGATGCAGGATTTGCTGCTATTTGATTACCTAGATAACTAGGGGGAGAATTACGTGTTCCAGATCCTTGTACAGTTGTGCCGTTTGCAAATGTAAAGTTATTTCTTGTAATACTTGCTGGCTTTGGTTTTATTGTACATGTTCCTACGCCAAAACTTTGAGTTGCAACATTTGATAGATTTACAGGTTGTAAATATGGCTGTACAACTTCTTGCAATGTTATTGAAGGCTGTTGTGTAAATATTATTTCTGTTGAATTTAATCTTTCAGGTGCTACAGTAACTGTTCTGGACCATATAACATTTGGAAAGTTTATGTAATCTGGATCTTTATAATCTTTACTTGATCTTAATCGTCTTCCGTTTAAATCAACTTGAGCTCTACCGGCTACATATACGGTTGCTGTTCCGTATGGGGCATCTGGATATACGTATATTGCAATTACTCGAGTTCCATCTGCTTCAAGATAATTAATAGGTTCATAATATAATGGATTTCCATTCGAATCGAGTACTTCAATATGAATTTTAGAATCTTTAACTAATGTGTTAGCACTAGCCTTTAATTTGAATAAATTCTTACCACCTGTTAGTTGATTAGGAAATTCTGTAATATTAAAGTAGTTATCAGAACTTACTGTTCGATCGATTAGTGATATACCTAGATCTTTAAGACCTACATAATCAGCTCTTTTTCTTAAACGACCTAGATTCCATGTTCCTGCTGGCATATAACTTACCCTTTATTTTATAATAAATATCAGGTATGCTAGATTCTATTAGGTAAAATTAATTTCAGAGTAGCCGTTCACTTTTTTAATTTCTACTAACTTATCTACTATATCTCTCATTGCATCGATATGAGAAATACACATTAAGAAACCAAATTGTGATTTAAGATAATCAAATAATAAAAACATTGAATTTAGATTATCAGAATCCAAAACACCAAATCCTTCATCGATTGCTAAGAAGTTTGGTCTTGGCAGATTTGATACGTTAATTAAAGATGTTCTTATTGCTAATGATGAAATAAACTTTTCCATTCCTGATGTTAGTTCTAATGGCCAATAATTATCATCATCATAAACTATATGAGCATTTATATTTTTACCATCCGTATGTAAAACAATTGTAAATTCAACTATTTGATTGAGAATATTATTTATTTCAGATTCGATTTGCGGCAATGCTTTTGTTATCAAATGATAAGGAACTCCGTCTCTGTTAACAGCTTTTTGATAATATTCATATCCAGAATATTGTTGTTCAAGTTCTTTCAATCTATCAATACCACCTTGTGCATCTGATCTTGTTTTTTCGGCCATTTTTAATTTACCGGACAGAGTTAATAGTTTAGTATCTAATTGTCCTAACTCTAAACTAACTGTTGATATTTCATCACGAATTTCTTGTATCTCTGAATTTTTAATTTTATTGAATGCAATATTATCTTTTTGTTTCTGAGACTTGGTTAGTTCTTTTCTTTTATCTTTTATTTGATTTAATATCGACTCTATATCCCATTTAGTACCTTTTAAACTATGTTCCATTGTTACTAATGTTTTATCATAATTCAATAGTAATGATCCCAATGCATTTACTGCTTCTAATTTTTCTTTTGGCTTAGTTTCATTAATATTAAAAACATTAGATTCTATTTCTTGAAGATGTGTTATAATGCCAAATTCTTCTTCTTTTAATTTTGGTAATAACTCTGCAACTTCTTTTGTTTCTTTTAGCCATGGATTTGCCATACAAAAACTACAATCTTCATCCCATTCATGCTTATCTAATTTAGAAACCATTTTTTCAGCATGTTGAATTTTTAACTGTTTCATTTTTAGTTCATGGACTAGTCCATTTTGTTGAGCATCTAAGTCTGTCAATTCGTTTAATAAATTTTCTAAGTTTGTTTTATCAATTTTATTAATCTTTTGATCAGTTTCTTTAATTAGTTTCTTTTGGTTTTTAATCAAGTCTTTTTGTTGATCTCTATCTAGTCTAGTATTTCCTAACTGATCATTCAATTGAGTTATTTCATATAAAATGTCATCTGGATCATCTAATGTTTCATCAACTTTCTTTAATTCTTTAGTCATGTTGAAAATGATATCATTAAGATTGGTTTTCATCTCTTCATGTTCTGACTTGTCTAATTTCATTTGTTCGTATGATCCGCTATATTGAGTAATTATATCGTTCGCAGCTGCTAGGTCTGTCGAAAAATCTTTTCTCTTATATTCTCTAATTAATGCGGCCGTTTCTCTAATATCTTCATGGCCTATACTATATAATTGTTCAAATATATCAATATCTAAAAACTGTGATAATAGTTCTTTTCTCTCCCTTTGACTTTTATCTATGAATCCAGTATTATTATTTTGTAATGATAATGCAGTTAAAACAAAATCATCATACGATCCTAAATACTGTTGAATTATTTTATTTGTAGAATCTCTTTGATCGCCATTTAAGCTTTCATGATTGCCGGCATCATCTATTCTCCAAAAATCTACGTTAACTTTAACATGTCCATTATTATGTTTACGAGCATTACGTTCAATAAAATATTTGTATTTGCCTAATTCAAATTCAAACTTACAATGAAATCTAGATTTTTTATTATTAAGCACATGTTTTGCATATTTAGTACGACTACATTTATCAAAACAACAAAATGATAAGGCATCCAGCAATGTTGATTTTCCAGATGCATTTGGAGCAAATAATCCATACAATCCACTCATGTTTGTAAAATCAATTAAATTATTATCTCCATAACTAAACATGTTTGAAAATTCAAATTTCTTTGGTTGCCATGTTATATTTCTAGTCAATGTACTTGTTGGTAATTTACTATGGACTGTTCTATTAATATGTCTCACCGTATCTAACAAATCATCATCTAATGCATATTCGTCTGATAAGTATTCTGTAATAACTTTATTTTGCCATTCGACATCTCGTATATTTCCAAAATTAATTTTTTTCTTAGAATCGGTAGTATTTAGTGCATTTATTTTCTGAATTGAAATATCTTGAACTTTATATTCAGATTTTATTTTTGCAACAATTTCTTTGAGAGTTGCAGAATCAGTATCCTTTACTTTCAATCTCAATCTAGGACGAATTGGTATTTTATCACTTGGATTCAAAATTTTACCATCTTCTACATGATATGTATAATATCCATAATCATTTGGTATTTCTACAAAATCACACTTCTTTGTTTCTAGATCCCATACCATAATACCATGGCCTAAAGCTTCCCCATGGTTTTGTTGAATCAATGATCCGGCATAAGCAATCGTACGTTCATCATCTAAATATTGTGGTTTATGAATATCTCCTAATAATACTAAATCATGGCCTTCAAACATCTTTGTTGTAACATGAGTGTTACTTAAAGTAAATCCAGCATCTGTTGATGCGTTATGAACCGAACCATGATGCAACGCAATTTTATAATCTCCTTCAAAACTATCTGCTCTTACATAATCTACTGGCTTATCGAACACTGATAATACGTTAAAGTGTACTCCGGATATCAAATATATACCATTGTCTTTAAGATAATGTAGCCTTGGATGATTTAAGGCTTTAACGATCGGACTAAGGGCGTCCATTCTATGACTATTGTTTAGATTACAATCATGATTACCTGTAATTATTAATGTAGGAGCTAAATCTGATAATTTTCTAAAGAAATCTGATACTACTGCTACCAGTTCTGGAGACATATCTGTTTTAGCATGAACAATATCACCTGCCACATATATTACAGAATTATCTGTCTTTGTTTTCTTAATATAAGAATATAGCCTTTTAAATACTAACTGATATTCTTTATGTCGTTTTACATTTCTAACATGTACATCTGCTATATGATAGATTTTATCTATCTTCTCAATCCCAATATCTATAGTGCGCATAAAATCTTTTGTTCCATTAACTCTGTTTCATTCATTATATGTGTTTCATGTAACACATTTGTTATTTTTTCAAACCCTAAATCACTAGGATCTTTTCCTGTTATATCTACAAAATATACGTTCAATCCATTTGACATAAAATATTCAGCTGTTTCTAATGCTTGTTTACGTGCATCTAAATCTAAACATATGTATATATCTTTTACTCCCTTTTCTACTATTCTCTTCTTTAACGTATTTGATATTGTTTTTCCAAACAATGGAATACAATTACGTTTTATTGCAATAGCATCAAATGCACCTTCAACTAATATAATAGGCAGTTTCCAATTTATATGTAATTCAAATCCTACAATGTCTTTTGATGCAGGCGGATTTTTATGTTTGAACTTATCTTCAGTATAATATGCACGTGCTACAAAATAATTCAAACTACCATTAGCATCATAACTAGGAATAATAATTTTACCTTTATAAGGACCTTTTCTACAATATCCAATTCTATATTTTAAAATGTCATGAATAGTAATATTTCTACCTTTCAAATAATGAACCGCATTTCTATATTCAGGACTCATTTCTTGTAACTTCCATAGTGGTCTATATCCTTCTGGTAACTGTAATACTGGAGTATCTGTAGTTGTTTTACTTGGCTTCCATTCTACATCATCTAATAAATCAACTAGTTTAGCTATCTTTTCTCGTTGAACATTTAATTTACGAAATAAGACTGCTAACTTTCGGCCGGCCGCATTACATACCCAACAATGCCAGTATTGAGTAACAATGTTAACTTCCATCTTCTTTTTATTATGATGACAAAATGGACAATGGAATGCAATATTATCATTAGAATTAATCTTCCCTCTACCCATTACAGATTCGAGAAGACTTATGACAGAGAATTTGCTCATTTGCGAATTAATTAATTATATAACTTCATTATCATTTCAATACTTTCAATAATAATGTTTTCTTAAAGATAAACTTTAATAAAAATTTTATTAATATGAATATATTAAATATTTCTCGTAAGCTCAAGTTTTTTACGAGCTTTTTTACTCACGCAACCAACTTTCCGGTATAGTCTTTTCTGCCCATAAAATATCATGTTTATCACAATACATTCCATAAGTTGTTTTACTGCCCTTTCTAATTTTTGTATTTGCTGATTGAAATACCATTCTTATATCTAGTTCTGGGTGTTGTTTCTTAATTAGTAAATGTTTCTTGCGATCTTCTAATACCCATCTACCCTTTGTTTCGACTAGTATGCCATTTGGTAATGTAAAATCGATTGTATATGTATGATGTGTTTCTGGTTTGATGTATTCAATAACTGTGGTTTCGTATTCAAATTTAGTTTTTGATTCTGTTAATTGATCTGCAACTTTATGTTCAAAGCCGCTTCTGTAACCATGTTTTATTGCGTTCTTACGAACTTTGGATTTTGATCTCCATGCCATAACTTATTCCTCTTTTATATAAATATTAGTAGTCCCAACGAACCACGAAATTCATATCAACATCTGGTGTTTTTTGTATCGGCTGAGCTAATTTTGCAGAGGCTATCATTTCGGCTTTGTCATTATATAGACCTATTGTTGTAATATAAGGCTTCAATGTCCCAGATACAAATAATCCTTTACGTAACTCACCAGGCGGTAATGTTGTTTGATTTGCATCACTAACATTTGTGTCCGTTGCAGGCCTATATGTTGAAGTAGGATTCATTGTAACATTGAATTGGTCTTTTGGTACACGAACCAAACATTCATTTTCATAAATAGTATGAGTACCACGATATTTAACTTCCCATGTATTACCAAATATACCTGAACCTGAATTATATTTAGGTAATGGAGAAGATGCAACTGCTTGTCCATTTTTATAAAATACATTGCCTACGACATTGGTTTGATAACATGAAGCTGATAAGTAATGTTTATTTCCTAAGGACGCAATACCGGTATTATTAACAGCATAATCATACATTCTTATTTCTGCAACCATTTGTTCTACACCATCTTGCCTTTCGCCATTAATATTACCTAATACAACATCAGCTGTGTTAGATGTAAAGTCTGGCAATGTTCCTGTCGTGCCTCCAGATCCAGTTACTCCATTTGCAAAAATTTCTAATTTGGATGCAGAATTTCTGACACATACATGTTGCCAATCGCCCGGTGTCATATGAACATTTCCTGATGTTACACGTGTTGCCTTTTTACCATCACATGCTATAAAATGATATTCACCGGATGTACCATCTTGTTCTCCTGCTACAATATGAAATGGAGTACGTATTGCATTATTTTCAAATTGAGCCGCAGTAATTAATGCAGTCTGAATACCTTCTGTTGGATTATTATTTACAGTACGTACTTTACGTTTACCATCAATACTATCTAAAAATGTTTCTTCTTTTACTCCCCATTTGGATAATATCGTTTGATCTCGTTCATCCAATTGCTTATGCCATAATGATATTGTCCAATCATCATGCCGACCAAATCTATCAAATTTGTCATTATGTGGTATTCTGATATTATGTCCTGATGTACCATCAAACTTAGCAGCTAGACCGGATGGAGTTGCCGAAACAGCACTACTAGTAACTTCAATACCACTTACAATAGTTACTGAATCATTTATTACTGCAGATTTTTCTACTTTGTTTAATTTGTAAGATATACCTTTTGATAGTTCACCTAATTCATCATAATCATTAAACTTTTTATATAAATCATTGAATGACATGTAAAAGAAGTTTCTACTGCTAGATGCAAATGTACTTGTATCTATTACAGCATCAGTCAAATTTCCTAACCCATCATCAATTAAATTGATTGTAGTTCCTCCTATTGATGCAGTAATCGTTAATGATCCAGGTTTTATTTTTTCACCTACTTGTCCATATGGTGCTGTAAATATTGAAGCAGAGTGCCATATAGATCTTATTTGAGAATTAATGTCTAAAAAATCGGCTGCTTCAGCCGGATTATTGTTTCTATAGTATTTATGATTGATAACATTCCATACAACATGTTGATTAGTATTATCATCTGTATTAATAGGAAATACTCGTTCTCCTACTCCCTGGCCAGTAGTTCCATCAATATGAGGAACATGTTTACGATAAATTGCATTATGTCGAAAATAGCCGTCGTTGCTTGGAAAAGTACTAGATAAAACTTTGTAATGTTTATAAGTTTTTATCGGCCTTTGCTGATAATCATTTGCCCGTATGGGCTGAAATACTGACGGAATAATAGGCATATCATCTTACTAATTTAATTTAGAAGTCTAACTTAACTTTAATAAGAGCTTCTCTTGTATAATTTTTTAATAATGGCTGAGATAATTTTGCAGTTGCTAACAATTCTCTTCTTTGATTATAAAGACCTACTGTTGTTATATATACTTGCGGATCATTAATAAATGTATTGAAATATAATTCACCCAATGAGCCAGTTACAAAAGAAGGATTATTTGAATAATTATATTCTGCATTTTTAACTCTAACAAAATAATATGTAGATTTAACTTGTTCGGATGATCTTGCTTGAATACCACCATTTGTCCCGACCGGAGTTAAATCATTCGAACTAGATAACGATGTAAATAATTTTACTGCATTCTCTCCCTGTACCCCAGATCCTGTTACACTATTAAAGTTAACTCCACCATTTGCATATGTTTTATTTAATTGTTCTCCATTCAATATTGCTACACCATGTTGTGGATAAAGTAATCCGTAATATACCGGAGATGTTGAATTATAAATAACAGTTCCTTCATCAATCGATCCAGAAATTAAATTATATACTAATCCGCCTTCTGATACACTTCCTCCAGAAGTTAAAGATGAATCATCGATAATTTGGATAAATGTGCCGTTTCCTGCTAACTTTACATTTGAACCTGTATGTTCTGCATTTGATGTATCTGCTCCAATTGAACCAGATAATTGAGCTAATGTCAATTCAAAGTTGCCTGGATCTAATTTTTCTCTTATCCTAGCTCTATTAAAGTTTAAGACATATATTTGATCTGTATCTGTGCCGTTAATAGTAAACTTTTTATCATTAGGTGCTAACAATAACTGAGCATATTGTTTATAAATTGCTCTTGTAGGAGTATCATTATTTAAGTTTCCAGTTAAATCTGCAGACCCAGATCCGCCATAATGTCCATATGCTATAGAAAGTTCTGAATTGGCATTACTAGTATCAGCAGGATCTCATGTTGAAAATATTTCTTGGAAATATGTTTTTTGAGTAGCAGTTAAATTAGAAGAAGTAAACATTGTTGTTAAACTACCAGTATTTCCTGCAAACAAACCTCTTGTTACAGTTTCAATATTATTAGGCAATACATCATCAGTTGCATCGAATGAAGTAAATATACGTCCTAGTCTTTGACGTGCCTTTGCTTGTTCACGTTCTCTAATAATTTGGTCAGCTAACTGTCTAGCTAAACTTTCAACTTGAGATGTTGCAGAAACCGGATTTCTTCTTCTAAATGCTACCGGGCCTCTTCTACTAATTGCTCTTCTATATATTGCCATTTTTATTTCCCTTTATTATGCTTGTGATTGACCTACTGTTGCAACCTCAACTTTCTTAACTGTTAATGTTACAGAAGCTCTACCACCAGTTTCATTACCAATAAACAATATTGTAACTTGTTTATCAGCATTCAATAATTCTTTTGCAGTTATTTCAAACTGAGTTCCTGATACTGTAATAGATTGAGCTGCTTCAGAATCTCCTATAAATTGTGGAACTGATGCAGCAGAATTTCTTGCGCCTCTTGTTGCAACAATATCAGCACAATCTGAATCAGATAATATTGCAGTATATCCAAATCTTCTATTTCCTCCTCCAAAATTGACTGTTGATGGAGTAATTGTTGTACTTTCATTTGCATTTAATTCTATAGTACTTTGTGCAACTCTTACAACTGGAATACGTGCTGTACCTTTTGGTAAAGTAACTAGTTTATATTTTAGCATTTGAGTTTCATCTGCTAATGCTTCTACGACTGGCATATTTTCTATTGCTGCGCCATAAAATGCAGTTCCTAGCGGATGCTCTGGATTATATAAGTCATAATCTACTTCATCATCTGCTAATGCAAATTGTGTAATTTTAAATTCATCTCTACCCCTAGCTAAAAGTTCTCTACCTTTTTTAGTAAGAATAGCATCTACTGTTATTGTTGAGTTGTTTAAGTATCCCATTGTTATTCCCTATCTTTTTAATAAATATGCTTATGCATAAGTTTATCTAACTTCTAAATTACCTGGATTTGCTGAATTTGGTTGATTATTAAATACTAACGTATTTGGATTAGTTTCAAATATTTCAACTACCGGTCTTTGATCAATTGCATTAATAGTAGTTGGCAAATTAATTCCAGGGCCAACTAATCTACAACCTGCATATTTTAAATTTTCTGTTGATTGCATAAAATCGTCCATATACCCCGTTTCATCTAAGCTTCTAGAGTAATTATACTTACTAGGTATGCCTCCTCCTAACGAACTACTAATTGATGTCATTCTATTTCGAGCTATTTTATCTAAATTTATACTACCCGAATAATGTAACACATCTAATTTAAAGATCGAACTAGGTCTAGGATTTAGTATAACACTTCCGGTTGCTGAATATGTTAGTGGAGATAATGTACCGGTAATCTCCATCGGCAAGTTCATCGATGTAGCACTTACCGGATCTTTCTTATACGGAAAGAATTTATATATATGTTTATATACCGTTGCTTTATACGGATCTCTTGTTACTAAATTACCAAAATAATTCCCATTATCATCGTAGCCGGCGCTTCCTACATGATATATTGAAACACTGTCAGTAACTGTTATAGGAGATGCAATACTTGCTGTCAATGGCAACGTATCTCCAGAAACTTCTTTCACCGGATCTTCTATACGACTATCATATTGTGGATTTGTAATGACAGGTTTTTTAGTTAATGCAACTTTTGCTCTTTCTAATGCATGTGGCTCAACTAATATTCCCATCGATTCATCAACACGTTCCGGTAACAATTGTTTTATTTGATTGAATAAAGAATAATCAAATTGACTAAATACTCTCAAATATGCATTTATATCATTTTTATCAGAATACTTTTTCCAATATTCTTTCGAAAAATGAGTCAGATCCGGATAATCAAAAGTAAATTCATGGTCTGGATCTCCTACGTAATCATCTAATGCAATATCACCAATATGATTAAATATTTCTTTATTGATTTGATCTGCAGCTGAATAAAATAGTCCTAACTTATTTGTATCAATCGGAGCTCTATCAAATCTAGATCTTTCTGCAGATGATTTAGGAGATAATCGTCTAACTAATTCATTATCTTCTAATCGAATCTTTTGTGATCTAGGTACATTTCCTCCTAATGAAACCCCTTGCACATAATATGTTTCTTCTGCTGGCTCATAATTACCACGTTGCGCATTAATAGGAGTTTCAAAACCAGATGCAGATGCATATGTATTATTACCCGATCCTAATGGATCTGAAAAATCTTTAATATGTTGGGCTGGGTGACTTGATGTGATATTAAAGTATGTGGTAATATCTTTTGCATCTAAGTCGGTACCGAATGGATAATGTCTTACTAATGTATCATACGATGAAGTTGGACTAATTGATGATACATATGAGGATGGGTTAGTAGTATGAAGATCAAATGTCTTTTGACTTAACGGCTCTAACCAACCCCTATACTCTTGTATCGATCCAGAAAAGGACATTACCGGTAAAGTAATTTGTCCACTATTACCGGTTAATGATTCGCCCAATAAGTTTCTAAAGTTTCTTGTAGCATTATTATAATTTTTGTTAGCACCTATTTGAGCATGCCTTCCTCCTAAAGCAAATAAAAATTGATCATTGGCTGTTGCCCATCCTATATAATGTGTATCCCTTGTTGGATAATAAGAAGCAGATACAGAATGTATCACTTTGTCAGATATGTAATCAGATGCCATCTGCACTTGTATATGATATCCTACACTATTACCTCCGGCATTATAATCAGCTAAACTAGTTGCATTACTTGCAGTTGTTTCGCACCAATGTCTTAAGTTCCAAAATTGGCCATTGAATAATGGTACCCAATCTGTCGAGCCCGTCATGGCTTGTCCATTGCCACTAGCATTAGCACCTCCATGAGAAAATACAATTCGACCATATTCATCTGAACCAGAATATGACGCTGTATGTTCAACTCCTACAATTAGATTCAGCCTTTCATCTGTTGCAGAAACTGGCCAATTATTTGTATGTAATAACATCGTGTTTTTAATTGCTGGCTTAAATCTATATTCATGTGTCTGAATAGGAATGTCTGCTCCTGATGTTAATCCGTTTCTTTGAAATCCCCAGTCGCCTATATTAGTATTGTATCGATCAACTGTCCATTCTACACGCGGTCCATTGGTAGCTTTTACTCCAACGCCACTCTCATCTACTTGTGCTTCAGCACCTTTAAACTGTAATGCATATGAAAATCTATCTTCTATTAACGTTGGACTATCTTCATCAACCTTAGGTCCACCATATTCTCTTATGCTTAATAAAGTCTGAGGAATACCAAATGTATTCATCAATGCTTTAATTGATCTTGTAGTACCTTTCGTTTTAAGTAAATACGGCAAGTTATTAACAATTCTACGCCACACCTCTGTTGTTATATCTTCATCAGATTTACTAAACATGTTACCTGTCGTTGCATACCCGCCTGATCCAGAATCTACTCCGAGTTTATATTGCCATAGTTGAGATGCTTGATTTCCATTTTCTAATTTCCATCCTAATGATTCTGCTACTTGATATAAAGTATCTTTACTTTGTCCTAGTTTAGGATGTTCTTCTGGCTTATATATTTTTGTTAAATTTTCAATATGCGAATATAAGATATCATAATGATGTCCTATCATATTAACAAATAATTCATATTCGCTGTTATTTGAATCTAATCTAATATGTTCTGGTATCGTCCTTGCTAAAGACTTGTTATTTTCGTTATCATAAAATGATGCAGACGCATATGCACTATTATACCAATTCTCTGCAATACTCGATGTTGTATGGTGTAAATAATATTTACTACCAGATAAGTATTTAGGATAAGATGATAATCTATAATGTTTAGCTCCTAAAAATCCTCCTTCTGCAGAATATATGCCATCTTTATTTGTATTATCTGAATATATTGTATGATCTGTAAATAAGCTCGATGTAGGTGAGTTATATAACCATCGTTCGAAGCCATCAAAATTACCAACTACCTCATCACGTCTGTTTTGATTAGTTACAATATTTCCTTGTAACGAATTATTATCAGAACCGGTTGCATTTTGTAATAATTTAATACGAGAATCATAATATTCTACTAAACCTAATTTATATTTAAAGTTTGCTAATCTTTCTGTAGCAGATGAAAAATGTATAAAGTTTTGAAATCCAGAATAATCAATATTCACCGATTGTCCAAGAGAGCCAGAAAAAATACTATCTACAATTTGTTGTGACGTTGACGTATTTGCATCTAATAACGAATTCCAATTTTCAAAGTCAGTTTCAGTTATAGTTCCTTTAGATATATCCACATCAAAATTTGGACCTAATAACTTTCTACTTTTATCGTCAATTGAGCCAGGACCTTGTAATGTTATGTTATCAATATATGCATCGGATAATTGTTCTATCGTCCATAATTTTTGTTTTTCAACGATATTGTCTGGCAATGGTTTATATAATCTAGCTACAAAATCATTTTCCGATTGCCAATCTTTTTGATTGATGATTTTTAAGATTTGATTATTACCTAAATTGATTGCAATATCATCTGATATAGGACGTTCTATAACAGATTCTAATATTGGATTGCCATCATCATCTACTTCAACTCCGCCAGAGGCATTTTTCTGATATGTTCTTTCTAAATATTGTCCAGAACCAAATGCATCAATATACGCTGCAATATCTAGATCTGCATTTGGCAATGCCTGTATATGAACTTCACGACGATCATCTGATATTTCTTTAATGTAAAGGCCTTGTTCATCTTTTGAACCTAATAAGTCTTTGTAAACATTTATTACAACTTCAAATTGTCCTCTTTCAATACCTAATGATTGACATGCCTTACCATAGTTGATATATATCCGACCCCCTTTATCTATTTCAAAGTCGTCTATACACCCGCCGGCTACATATTCAGATTCAGAACCAACTGTATATAAATGTAATTCTACAGTAGGGTTTTGCTCCGGAGTTATTCTTTTGAGATCTAACTGCAGTATATCCAAGTCTTCTTGATTCCAAACGACGCCTCGTACGGCTCCATTCGTTTCTTGTATTTCTTCTATATTTGAAAATCTATCTAACGCCATATCTTATAGTCTTGGTATATAATTATCAAATGTACAGCCTGGCACATATTGGTTCAAAATTCGTTGAGGTCCTTTTGGCCATACTATCCCATATTTTCTTTTCTTCTTAAAGATGTTTCCAGTTTTGTAAACTCGTTTCCTTAAGTATTGAATTGCATTGTATTGATTCTTTAACTGTTTTACAACATATGCATCTATCTCAGCTTTTAGTTCAGCCCCTAACGCATATAATCCATTGTCATTTAATTCTTCACATAAAGCTTTTGCACTCAGAATATATTCTAGAATTGCTTCAAATTCTTCAACGGATGTAGATTCTAATATTAATTTATCTATATTTCCAGCGTTACTCTCAAGATCAGAAATTGCATTATTGACCCATGGTATTGCTGTATCTGCTGCATCTGCTGCTAATTTGAATCCTTCTACATGTCCATCTATTTCATTTAATATACATGCTTTGATATAATAATTATCGTCCATAAATCTCCATGGCGGTAAATCATATTGATCAGCTGGCACTTCACCTGCTAATGCATCAATTGCAAAGAATATTCCAACTGCAGCAGCTGCTCCTATTGTAATAGGATTTGTTACTAATGCGCCTAATGTTGCACCAAAGGTTGGAGCAGTAGTTGTTGTAATAGGAACGAGAGCATATGCCATTCCGGACTGTGCCGCTGCTGCTATAACTGATGCTGCCGGCTGTACAAAAGTTAATGTAGTGGTTGTTGCTGCTACTATAGAAGCTTGAAGCGTAACACCTGCACCTGTTGCAACAACTCCAGCGCCCGAGGCTGCTCCAGCTCCTCCTGATGCCCATGCTGCAAATTTATCTCTTGCAACTGTTTGCATCCATTTGTATTTTTCAACTAATTTTCTTTCTTGACTTTCGTTTAAAGATGTTTTGATACCTACACGTTTGCTACAAACTTTAAACAATCTTTCGTTTTGATATTTTGTTTTTATTTTATCTTTGCCAGGCCATGTTTTCTTTTTGATATATTTCCATTTACCGTCTTTAGATATCATGACTTTATATAATGGACTTTTTTCTCCTAACATTTTAACTACATAACTTCCATAATCTGGCGGCAATGCATCAAATTGAGTTCTGGTATTTGCTATTAAAGAAGCAACTCCAGGCCATAATTCATATATTTGTTCTTTAACAACATCTATTTGTTCTTGATCGATAGCTTGTTGTACTAGATCTGCATATTGTTGTTCTGGATAATATTTTATTGAACCGGGCGGCTCATATGGCTGTAAATATTCAATACCAAATGGGTCACCTCCATTTGAAAAGTTGTCTAAATATTCTTGATACTCCGGAAAATCTAATCCAGCTCTTCCATCATCATCTGCTTCTAAAATATGAGGAAATGCATTCCATAATGGTTCGGCCTTTCTAACCATATCAGACTTTGAATCTGGGTTTTGTACATCATTTGTAAAAGGCGTGCCTCTACTAGGCTGAACTACGGTAACTCCTCCTCCATCAATCAATAACTGAATATATCCATTAGTACCATATCTGCCTTGGCCAGGCTCAAAATTAGATAAATCAACTTCATTAACATATGCATACAACTTCATAGTACGTCCATCAGTTACACGTTTCCAGTGTCCATTGATCATCATTCTTAAATTGAGAACAGCATCATCTGATGCTATTGATGTACCCATACTTACTTCTCTACTAACATACTCCGGGGTAGGCCAATCTGCAATAATCATTCTACCTTCGTGAATTTCTCTCAATCTTTCACGGTATGTTTGTTTTTGAAATACTTGATCAAAATATCTATCATTAGGATCTTCTTTAACATATGAATCAGGCGGCAATGCATTTCCATCTTCATCTACCGGTGAACGGCCGTCTATAGAACGCATATTTTCTGGTTTGATATAATCTCCTGGATCTCTTAAGAAAGGAGCTTTAGGTCTGTAACCAGATCTAAATCTTATTTGTGGTGTCCAATCACTATCGCGCGTTGACATTGATCTAGCTCTAAATTCTTCTAATGCAGATATATCTCCATCATCATCTTCATCTAAATCTTCATAATCTATCTCATTATCAGTTACATTCCCATCTAATAATAAATCATATTCTTTAATTTCTTCTGCAGTTGCTTCTGTAATTGCTGAATAAGATAATCCACGTTCAACTAACATTACCTCTAATGTTTTATATGTCGGTATTGCATATGCAACTCCGTTATCAATATAAAATACACAAAAAGGATTTGCTTCTGCTGCATCTTCATCTAAGGTATGTGGACCAGCATCAATATATGCATCATGGACATCTCTCAAATCAATATCATTGTTAACTAGAAATAATCCAGATATCTTAAGAGGTTCAGGTATAATAGCTTCTGCTATAAGTTCTTCTTCATCGTCTTCAAAATATTCCCACTCTTCATCGATTAAGTCATCTATAATATCCTCATCTGCAGTAGGATAAGATTTTAATAAATCATATTTTGCAAACGTATCTGTTTCAGTTGATATATCCAATACATTTTTTCCATTTCT
>Ga0181419_1000082_pt1 | contig 29952 bp, 29 predicted proteins | sample 42SPOviralmetaG_FD_130144 | JGI IMG/M metagenome (GOLD analysis project Ga0181419, IMG submission 130144) | Marine viral communities from the oligotrophic San Pedro Time Series (SPOT) site, San Pedro Channel, CA, USA - 42 SPOT_SRF_2013-04-24 | ecosystem: Environmental > Aquatic > Marine > Strait...
GATCGCACCATAAAAGTAGGCAATACGTTATAAGGTTGTTTCGATAATGCAAGACACACCTCGCCCAGTAACCGAAATAGCGAAATCGGATATTTTATCATTTTTATTCTTATCGCGCTATCTTCGTATTATCGTATTTGAATCATGGCTCTCATTAGCAGGTCCGAAGCCGCACGCGCATTGGGCGTATCGCCTGAAGCTGTCTACGCAGCAGTAAAAAGCGGAAGATTATCGGTCAAGAAAGACGCATATGGCAAGCCTGTTGTGGATAGCGAAACAATGCGAGAGGAATGGGCCAAAAACACGCAGACGAGAATCGGTATCGGCCCTAAAGCCGCCGGGCAAGGTAAAGAAAAGAAGCCTTTGCGCAGTCGCGAGGAGAGGATGGCTTCAGGATCGGAGCAGCCAAGGATCAGCAAGACCCAGGAGTCGATCCCTGACTATGACGAATCTCGCGCTCGAACGGAGCATTTAAAAGCAGAGCTGCTCGAACTTGATCGACAGCAAAAAGAGGGACTCTTGGTCAAAGCAGAAGACATTGCGCTTGAGTGGTCAGAAATTATCACTCGCGCAAGAACGAAGCTATTAGGGATACCAACCAAGGCGAAACAACGAATACCAGACTTAGATACAGACGCTATTGGTGTTTTGGATGATATTGTGCGCGAAGCCTTAGAAGATTTAGCTGGTGACAGCGAATAACGTAGAGAAACTAAGAAAGTCAGCCGCTTTAGCGTTTAAACCGCCAAAGAAGATGACTTTAAGCGAGTGGGCGGACTCTTATGCCTACTTAAGTGCAGAATCGAGCGCAGAAGGCGGAAGATGGCACACGCTGCCTTACCAGAAGGGGATAATGGATGCGATCACGAATCCCAAGATCGAGCAGATCAGCGTGATGAAAAGTGCCCGTGTCGGGTACAGCAAAATTCTTAATCACGTCGCGGCCTTTCATATTCATCAGGATCCGTGCCCGATCATGATTGTGCAGCCCACCATTGAGGATGCACAGGGCTATTCAAAGGAAGAGATCGCGCCAATGTTGCGTGACACGCCTTGCCTCAAGGGTGTAGTGAGCGAGGCCAAGTCAAAAGACGGAGCCAACACGATCCTGCAGAAGCAGTTTCCTGGCGGGAGCCTGAGTCTGGTGGGCGCTAACAGTCCGCGTGGCTTCAGGCGGGTCAGTAGGCGAGTGGTGCTATTTGATGAGGTTGATGGTTATCCACCTTCAGCTGGGACCGAGGGCGACCAGATCAAGCTTGGGATTAGGCGTACTGAGTATTACTGGAACAGAAAGATCGTGGCGGGGTCAACGCCAACGGTTAAGGACTTCAGCCGTGTCGAGCGAATGTTTCTGCAGGGTGATCAGAGGCGTTATTTCGTGCCGTGCCCTGATTGCGGTCATATGCAGTATCTGAAATGGGCAAATATGAAGTGGCACGACAATGATCCAGATACAGCCAGTTACTGTTGCGAAAGCTGTGGCGTATGGATCCCGGCAGCGAAGAAGCGTTGGATGGTTGAACGCGGTGAGTGGCGGCCCACCGCGCCTGGCAATGGTAAACATGTTTCGTTTCATATTTGGGCGGCGTATAGCTATAGCCCCAATGCGAGCTGGTCAACGCTGGTTGAGGAGTTTCTTGATGCGAAAAACGACGCAGAGCAGCTGAAGACATTCGTGAACACTGTTCTGGGCGAGACGTGGGAAGACGAGTATGCGTCGAAGGTTAATGCCGACGGTCTCAGCGAACGTTCAGCTGATGAAAAGTACAAGCAGGGCGTTGTGCCTGCAGAGGCATTGTTGCTCACTGTTGGCTGTGATACGCAGGACACCTGGCTCTCACTCAGTGTCTGGGGATGGGGCCGCGAAGAGCAGGGGTGGTTGATCGACAGGGTGAAAATTTACGGCGACCCGTCGCGGAAAGACGTGTGGAAGCAGTTGGACGAGATTGTGCAGACGCCTTACAAGTCTGAGGATGGTCGTGAGTTGAAGCCAATAGTGGTAGCCATTGATAGCGGCGGCCACCACACCAGTGAGGTTTATCAGTACGCAAGAGAGCGTCAGAGCTTGGGCGTCGTTGCGATCAAGGGCATGTCAACCAAGAACAAGCCGCCAATTGGCAAGGCAAGCAAGGTTGACCTGAACTCGCAGGGTAAAACGCTCAAGAAAGGCGCTCAGGTCTTCCCTGTTGGATCGGACACGATCAAGTCACTTTTGTTCGGCAGGCTGAAGCACAACGATGTCGGCCCAGGGTATTTGCATTTTTATCCAACAGTCGAGAAAGATTATTTTGAAGAATTGACGGCAGAAAAGCAGATCCTTAAGTACAAGAATGGGTTCCCTGTGAGGGTTTGGGTCAAAAGCAGCAGTGCAAGAAACGAGGCGTTGGACGAGCTTGTCTACGCTTACGCGGCATTAAATCGTGTGTATCAAATCAAAGACCGCAGGACGTTATGGGATCAGATGGAAAGAACACCTGAAGAACGGAAAGAGTCTAAGCGTGCAGTTTCGGCTAAGCGAACTCAGAGAAGTTTTGTTAATCAGTGGTAAGAGTTAGACTGCTCAATATCAAGTGACTTATGTAGATGGCAATCCCTCCATCCATAACAAGCGGCGTGGATGCGGTATGGGTTGATGCCGAAACTGTTGACGTGTTTGGTGATGCTGTAACCAGCTCCACTCACTCTCTGGTTTACTATTTTCGCCTTAACACCAATTCGCAGGGCTTAACAGCAACGGCGGTTGCTTACAACAGCGGCTGGAAGACTACGCTGACTGCTGCCGCGACTGGTTCAGCAGACCCCAGTCCTAGCTGGTTTTTTCAGGCTGTTCTCACGAAGACCGGTGATAGCACTGTTCAGGAATACAGCCGAGGCCAGATTGAGATTCGCCCTTCTTTGGCGTATACGGGCACACCTGGAGCGTTTGACGGCAGGACGCAGGCTCAACAGGACTTGGATGCAGTAAAAGCAGCCATCAGGTCCATCGTTTCTGGCGGCGCTGTCTCTGAGTATAAAATCGGGAGTCGTAATTTAAAGCGATACGATCTCTCAGAATTAATCGAACTTGAGTCAAGATTAAAGTCTATCGTGGCTAAAGAGAATAAAGCCAAACTGATTGCCTCAGGGCTTGGCGATCCACATAATCTCTACGTTCGATTTAACGGAAGCTGATGGGACTTCGTACACGATTTCTAAGAACGCTGGGGCTCCAGCGAGTGCCACGGGATAAGCCTCGTCGCCGTCGCCGTAGCTATGCGGGTGCGATTGTTTCGCGTCTTACTAGCGACTGGATGAGCACTAGGGCCAGTGCTGATGCCGAGATTCGGAACAGCCTGAGCAAGCTGCGCGACCGTTCGCGTGAGATGGTGCGGAATAATCCGTATGCAAAGCAGGCGAAGCGCACCACTCAAGTCAATGTCGTTGGCAGTGGTATCAAGCTCCAGTCCCAGGTTCAGCAGGTTCGTGGCCGGAAACCCAGTGAAGCGATTAATCGCCTCATTGAAGAGAAGTGGCATTTATGGACCCGTGCGCAGTATTGCGATGTTGCGGGGCGACATAGCTTCCACATGATGGAATGGCTGGCGACTGGTGCTTTGCCTGAATCAGGCGAAGCGTTGTTTCGCATCATCCGGCGTCCGTTTGGGGGCAGCAGGGTGCCATTGGCCCTTGAAATGATCGAGTCTGATGTGCTTGATGAGGAGTATCAGGGACCAACGCTCGCGAAGCTCAATGAGTGGAGGATGGGCGTTGAGATCAACGAATGGGGTCGCCCTGTTCGTTATGCGTTCTTAACTCGTCATCCTGGCGACTATTGGTTCCAGAATGCACCTCAGAAAGGTGACAAGCATGTTTTCCTGCCTGCGGAAGACGTAATTCACTTGTTTCTTCCAGAGCGTCCGCAACAGCATCGCGGAGTGCCCTGGTTCCATTCAGTGATGGCTGATGCTCATCAGTTGCAGGGTTACGAAGAAGCCGCTGTGATTCGCGCTCGCGCTGGTGCTTCTGTGATGGGATTTGTCACAAGCCCAGAGGGTGAGCTTGAGGGCGATGATGTCGAAGCTGATCGCAGAATTAGCGAGTTTGAACCTGGTATGTGGAAATATTTAGAGCCTGGTCAGAATGTTGAGGTTCCAAACATCAGTTCACCTGATCAGCAGTACGAGATGTTTGTGAAGAATAAGGTTCGGCGTTTTGCGTCAGGTTTTGGTTGTTCTTACGAGACGTTATCGCGTGATTTCAGCGAGACGAATTACAGCAGCAGCCGGTTGAGTTTGCTTGAAGATCGTGAGCACTGGAAGGTTATTCAGTCTTATTTGATCGAAAACTTTCATAATCGGGTATTCCGCGAGTGGCTTGACTTAGCTGTATTGGCTGGTGAGCTTCCGTTCGATGATTACGATTCACGTCCTGAGCGTTATGACACTCCGCGATGGATGGCTCGCGGATGGGATTGGGTTGATCCATTGAAGGAAGCAAAAGCTTATCGCCAGATGGAGCAGGCTGGTTACATGACCAAGGCTCAGATCGTCGCGAAGCTTGGCGGAGACTTCTTTGACAACCTCACTGAGTTCTCTCGTGAACAGCAAGCAGCCGAAGAGCTTAACGTTGAGCTTGATCGTGACATTATTGATGAACTCCCAGAGGAGGTTGAGTGATGCCTGCAATGCCAACTGAAGGTATGCGCGAAGAAGCGCAACGTTATAGAGATTGGAAAGAGGATGGCCGCGATGGTGGTACTGAAGTAGCCGCTCGTCGCGCCACTCAAATTCTCAGCGGCAACGAACTCAGTGATGACACAATCGTCGAGATGAGTGCTTGGTTTGCTCGCCACGAAGTAGACAAAAAGGCTGAGGGGTTCAGCCCTGGAGAGGAAGGTTATCCTTCTCCAGGCCGTGTTGCCTGGGCTGCCTGGGGTGGTGACGCTGGCAAGGCTTTTTCTGATCGCACTGTTGAATCCATGGACCGCTCAATCGATGAAGAGACCAGGGCCGAACCTGACGGCCTGAAGGTTGGTGATTTTGTTCGCTGGAGTTCGTCTGGCGGCAGCGCACAAGGCAAGATCACAAGAATTGTTCGCGATGGTCAGATCGACGTTCCTGATAGCGAGGTTGTCATCAATGGCGAAGAAGATGACCCTGCAGCTTTAATTCAAATTTATCGCGAAGGCGATGATGGCTGGGAACAAACTGATGTTTATGTAGGACATAGATTCAGTACACTGACAAAGATCGAAGCCTTACGCGCAATGGAACTTACTTCGGAGGTGCCTGATGTTGTTGCAGAAGAGAGTTCTAAAAAAGAATTGTCTCGCGATCTTGAAGGTACAAAATTCAAGCGTGTTGAAGCGACAAGTTTCAACATGGTTGACGAAAGGAGCATGGAATTTCCATTCAGCTCTGAATATCCCGTGGCTCGTTACTTTGGAAACGAGATCTTGAGCCATGGCATGGAGTCTGCGAATCTTTCGCGACTCAATGATGGCGCACCGCTTCTTTATAACCATGATCCAGATCGCATGATCGGCGTTGTCGAACGTGCTTGGGTTGATGGTGAGAAGAAACGCGGTTACGCCAAGGTGCGCTTTTCGCGCAATAAATTTGCGCAAGAAGTGCTCCAAGACGTTCGCGATGGAATCCTTCGCGGCGTTTCTTTCGGCTACTCCATTGATAAAATGGAGGAGCGTGAAGATGGCCTCGTAGCTACCAATTGGTCGCCTTACGAGGTTTCGTTAGCTGTTATCCCAGCTGACCCCACTGTCGGAGTTGGGCGTTCTCTTGAGATCGACGACTCTGACCTAAATGTTGAGGTTGAGCGTTCTTTACAGGACGCCGACCCTGACACTGCGGCTTCGACCGCATCTCCCGTAAACACAGTGACTGAAGTCATGGAAAGCACCACAACTGATGTGGAGGTGATCCGGTCTGAGGCCGTAGAGGCCGAACGTAACCGGATTGCATCCATCAACAAACTCGGCGAGCGTTATAACCTCTCCGATCTTGCACGCGAATTAATCTCTGGCGGCCAGTCTGTCGATGAGGCTCGCGCTGCTGTCCTCGAAAAAATCGGAACTCAACCCGTGGAACACAGCATCACCGCCAACGACATCGGCCTCTCTGATAAGGAGACCCGTAGCTTCAGCTTCGTCAAAGCTCTGAACTATCTCTCTAACCAGGGTGATGCTCAGGCTCGTCGCGATGCAGCATTTGAGATTGAAGTTGGCGAGGCTGCTGCCAAGCAGTACGAGCGTTCTTCAAACGGCATCGTCATTCCTAACGAAGTCCTCCGTCGCGACTTGGTTGTAGGTACACCTACAGCTGGTGGCGACTTGGTTGACGACGTGCTTCTGGCTGGAAGCTTCATCGACCTGCTTCGTAACCGCTTGTCAATCGCTCAGGCTGGCGCAACGATGCTGACCGGGCTGCAGGGCAATGTGTCAATTCCGCGATTGACATCCAGTGCGACGGCGTACTGGGTCGGCGAGAACGCTGCTCCTAGCGAGTCACAGCAGGCCATCGATCAGGTCAATATGACACCCAAGACCGTGGGTGCATTCGTTGATTACAGCCGTCGCCTGTTGCTTCAAAGCAGCATCGACGTTGAAGGCATGGTTCGCAACGACCTTGCCCGTGTGATCGCACTGGAAATCGACCGCGCTGCCATCTACGGCACCGGCTCTTCCAACCAGCCTCAAGGCTTGACCAACGTGAGCGGTATTGGCTCCGAGACCCTTACGGGCACCGGCACCTTCACTGAGTACATCGCGATGGAGACCGACGTTGCTGCAGCCAACGCTGATGCTGGCGCTCTTCGTTACATCGTTAACGCCACCACTCGTGGCGGCCTGAAAGGCACCAAGAAGGACGCTGGAAGCGGCGCGTTCGTCTTCGCTGATAACGAGATCAACGGTTATCCCGTGATCGTTTCCAACCAGCTTGCTTCTAACGACGCACTGTTCGGTGACTTCTCCATGTTCATCATGGGCATGTGGTCTGGCTTGGATCTCACTGTTGATCCTTACGCTGGCGCTACTGCTGGCACCGTTCGCGTCATCGCTCTTCAGGATGTTGACTTTGCTGTCAAGCAGCCTTCTGCCTTCTGCTTCGCTAGCTGAAGCTCATGAGAGTTGAAATCACACGCAATGTGATGATCAACGGGGAGCCTGTGAAAGCAGGCTCTTTTGTTGAAGTCGAACAAGGCATTGCCACACTGCTGATTAACAGTGATAAGGCCAAAGTGGCCGCAGATCTTAAGCCGCTGGCTGAGGCCGCTCCATCGTGCCCTCCGAAGGCACCGTCCTGTCCGCCTAAGCCTCCTGCACGGCGTGCCAGTAAAAAGCAAACCCTTGGAGAAGACCAATGACCATCCTTTCTGTTGGCTTAGAAAAGCTTTCGCATTTTGCGTTAGCACCAACAGCTTCACGAACTTCTGCTCTTGACGGAACAGCTGTTGACCTGAATGACTACGAAGGCGACATTTGCGTAATTCTCGATGTCGAGAATGGCGGAACTTCAACTTTGGATGTCAAGATTCAATCGGCTGACACGTCTGGTGGAACTTACTCTGACGTTACCGATGCTGCGTTTACTCAAGTGAGCACGAGCGCAAGTAAGCAGACGTTAGTTTTTGACAAAGGAAGCGCAAAGCGTTTCATCAAGGCTGTTTCAACAGTATCTACTTCAACCCACACCTATAGCGTCAATGCTTTTGGTGCTCTGAAGTACGCCTGATAGCTGTATGTGCCCGGTTCGTCCGGGCTTTTCTCATGGCATTTACAGAAGACTTAAGCGTTTTTTTGAGTAGTGCTGATTTTGCTGTTCCTGTTGTTGCTGGCTCCACTACTGGGCTAGGGATACTGGACATGCCAAGCGAGATCATTGCTGACGGAGTGGTGCTGACAACTGATTACAAGCTGACGTGTGAATCGTCAAAGTTTGGTGGCTTGTTGCATAGCGATGCAGTGTCAGTTGATGGAGTGAACTACACTGTCAGAAGTGCGAACCTCATCGACGACGGGCAGTTCGTTGAGTTAATGCTGATGAAGGACTGATGACTGCTGAAATCGGCTACTTCGCAGACAATTCCAAGAACATTTATTCTTGGGATCCTCTCACTGCTGATGGATCAACTTCTGCGGTAAAGCTTGCGGGTGTGAACTATGTGTTTGTTCATAAAATTGTGGGTGGGAATATAACTGTTATAGATGAGGGTTCTTTGAATGGGACTGATTGGTTCGAGCTTGAGTCTCATTCTCACTCTGGTAGCGGTATTGATGCCCACTTTTATTCCAACAGTCCCGTCCTTTATGTCCGGTGTGCTGCGAGCAATATAGGTAATGGCGAAGAGTTCCACGGTTCTGTGATGTGTGATTGATGACTACCAGACGCGAACAAATCCTGGCTCAAATTGCCACAACATTGGCCAGCACCGCTGGCGTTGACGGTAGGGTTTATCGGTCGCGAGTGACGGCTGCTGCCAGAGCCGAGACGCCAATGATCGTGATCGAGCCCGTAAATGATGTCGCGCAGCAGCAGACCTCATTGCCAAAGCTTGACTGGACAATGCGCGTAAGAGTCGTCGTAATCACTAGGTCAACGACTCCTTACACGGATGCAGACTCAGTAATTGAATCGATGCACTCAAAAATAATGGCTGACTTGACTGTTGGAGGATATGCAATTGATGTGCAGCCCGTACTAACAAGCTTTGAGTTTCTTGATGCAGATCAACCTGCTGGAGTGTTTTCTAATGAGTACGACGTTAAATACAGGACATCAGTAGCAGACCTTACTTCCTACTAAGGTTTAAGCAGTTGCAAGGATTACGATGAAAGACGAGTACAGCGGTCAAGGTGGGTCGTATCTTCTCGATCCAGAAACCGGAAAACGCACTCTGATTCAGCGAACACTTCCCGCCGACCCCCAACAAGAAAATGGCACCACTTCTTCTCAGGAAACGACTGATTCTGATCGAAACAGAATCGAGCTACGGAGTAGATCCAACTCCAACCGGAACCGACGCGGTTTTGGTGAGAGATCTGAACATCACCCCACAGCAGAGTGATGTTGTTAGTCGCGATCTGATTCGTCCTTATCTGGGTGCTTCTGAACAGTTGCTTGCTAACACTCGCGTTGAATGTACGTTCAGTGTTGAGCTAGCAGGATCTGGTACTGCCGGCACCGCTCCGCAGTACGGCAAGGCGCTTCAAGCTTGCGGCCTTAGTGAAACGGTGGCTGCTGGTACTAGCGTGACTTACGCACCAGTAAGTTCAAATTTCAGCTCAGTCACCATTCACTACAACATTGATGGCGTTCGTCACAAAGTGACCGGTGCTAGAGGAACATTCACTTTGAATGGATCTGTTGGAGAAATCCCTTCGATTGATTTTACTTTCACTGGGATCTATAACGCTCCTGACGATTCGGCACTGCCTAGCGTTACTTACGCAAACCAGGCAACACCGCTGATCTTTAAGAACGGCAACACAGACACATTCTCCTTACTGTCTTACTCTGGCTGCTTGCAGTCAATCAGTCTAGACATCGGCAATTCTGTTGTTTACCGAGAGTTGATTGGTTGCACGAAGGAAGTGCTGATCACTGATCGCAGTGCAAGCGGTAGCGTGAGCCTTGAGATGATCTCGATTGCCACGAAGGACTACTTCACTGCTGCTTTGACTGACAACACGCTTGGCGACTTGACGTTCCAGCATGGCACCACTGCTGGGAACATTGTTGATTTTTCGAGCAGTCAAATCGACATTGGTGATGTGAGCTATGCCGACCAAGACGGCATTGCGATGCTGAACATCCCATACACCGCGATTCCCTCAACAGCAGGGAATGATGACTTCAGCTTGGTGTACACTTGATCCGAGGGAGCCAAGGCCCTTAGTGGAACCATGGCCGTGTTAGAGAGCACGGCCTTTTTTATTGCTGTAAGCTAATTGCAGTTAAATTTGCTCAATGACTTTCGTTCGCAAAAAGGTCAAAACTTTTAAATGGCCTGTAACCGTGGAAGAACCTGCTGACGGTGGGGTCTTTGATGACTCTAGTTTTGATGCGGTGTTTAAGCGGGTGCCAAGGTCTGAGTTCCAAAAGCTTGCGGATAAAGGCGATCTTGACTTGCTTAAAGCAGTGATGACTGGATGGGAAGGAATCGAGGATGAAGACGGCAAGCCGTTGCCGTTTTCCCAGGCAGCAATGAAAGAATTTGCTGATGACCCATATTGGATTCGTGGTGTCCTGAAGGCTTACACCGAAACTTTTGAAGGCGCGAAACTGGGAAACTAAAAGATGCCGTCAAGTATTGGGCGAATGGCGGCAAAAGAGTAGAGGACAAGAGTGCAGATGACGCTGCGGCATTTGGATTGAAGCCGCAGCGTCAGGCCGCTCCTGAAGAGGAGCACTTTGAGGTATGGGAAGAAAACTGGGATGCGTTGATGATGTTCTTGCGAATGCAAACGCAATGGACCGTCACGATGGGAGGTTACGTTGGATTGAAGTATGAGGTCTTGCTGGGTGCGTCAGGGCTGATGTCCCTTTATGATGTAGATAATCCCCGTGAGATGCTGGAGAGCCTTCAAGTAATGGAAGCTGCTGCACTCTCTGAGCTGAACAAGAAAGATGCCAAGTAAGACTGTTTCGCCTGTTGATATTGTACTTAAAGTAAGTGGCAGCGAAAAGCTGCAAAAATTAAACAGCTCGTTTCGCGATCTATCAAAGCAACTCAACAAGCTTTCAGCCGGAGACCTTCAGAAGGCAACTGATGACGTACGAAAGTTTGCTGCAGAGGCCGGTAATAGCGAAGCAACAATAAAAGGTCAGATCAAGGCGTTTGAAGGCTTGCGCGAACAGGCCGCTATGGGCGGCAAGGTTTACCGTGAGCTTGGGAAAGGTATTGTCGATCTCAAGGCTTCACTGGACGGGCTTGGTGCGAAATCACAGGCTCAGGCGAAGCGACTTGCGGAGATTGGCACAAGTGCTAAATCCTCTGTCTCTCAAATAAAAGACGCCACTGAAAAGCTAAAGCTTCTTTCAAAAGAAGCCAGGACAGGCTCTGACGCATTTGCTCGGCTGAAGGGCAACATTGTGGACATGGGGGAAGCGCTAGAACTAGCAGAAGCCAAGGCTAAAAAGCAAAAAGAAATATCTAACTTGCTCAATGGTACGTTACGCAAAAGTTCAACCCTTATTGGCTTGCAAGCCAAGGCTTACAGAGAAAGGATTGCCGTAACAGAAAAAGAAATTCAATCTATTGATTTACTGTCAAGTAAAGAGAGGTCTACAGCAGCAAATACAGAGAAAAGGATTCGTCTGGAAGAGAAGCTTCAAGGGCAGCTTCTTAAGGTCGCTCAGACTGGATACCTTGAGTTTGTTGCGTCTAGTCGTAGTGAGACTATTAAGCTAGCGGAGGCTTTTAGCAACACAGACAAAAGCATTGCGTCCTTTGGAGTAAGACTAAAAGCTCTTGATCAAGATTTTGGTAAACTTCCAAACACTACAGCAGGACTTAACCAAAAGCTAGCAGAGCTAAAAATTGAGCTTAACAATACTGTCAGATCAAGCTCTGACTACACCCGTGTTTCCAATGAAATTATTGGTATTCAGAAAGAGCTTTCTAAAGAGACAGGTGAAAGTGCGCAAGCGTTTGAAAGGCTGAACAGAGCGCAAGAAGGAGCCGAGCGTAGAGCCGCCAAGTTTGCAGGCGTAGGCGAATATGTCGCTGGATTGTCCAGTTTAGGGGCTGGGACCGCTACGCGCCGTCCTGAGGACTATGCGACAAGCACTCGCCGTGGAGAACCGCTTGTAGGACAAATGCGCTCTAGGGAGGGCTTTCCGCAAGCCTATAGAGATCCCGACTCTAAGGGAGCAATGATTTCGCCTGGTTCTGGTACTAGGCAGTCTAAGCGTTTGTTTGATCAGACATACAAAACGAAAGAAGAAACTCAAAAACTAGCTGCTGAACAAAAAAACCTAGAAACTGTTTTTGATTCAGTAATTGATTCCTATCGGCAAGGATTGGGAAAAATTCAGCAACAGCAGCAAAAACGTCATGACGATTTAATGTCGCAGGTTGCAGAAGAGGATGCAGCCCAGCAAGAGTCTTTTAATGAGCAAGTTAAAAGAGAAGAAAACGCTTTTCAGCAAGAGCTGAAACGGCGCGACATTTTGCTGCAAGCGCGAAAGTCAGCTGAATCTGCGTTAGGTCTTGGCGGTAGAGACGACATCTCGTCTCTGTATCAGGGAATCATTGGGCTTTCTACCGCTGACATCAGGCGTCAGCAGCAGATGATGGGCAAGTCCGCTACCGATGTTTTTAATGACATTGCTACGGGGTTTAGCAAAGGCGGTCAGGCCGTTGACCTTAAGGGCAAGAGCACCGACATTGGCGACAGCATTGCCGAAGGCGTTTCAAAAGGCGCTTCGAGTTCAAGCGAAATAAGCAAAGGTGCCAAAAGCTTTGCGGAAAAACTGATCAATGCTTATAAAGCTGCTTTTGGCATCAAGAGTCCATCTAAGCGTACTGAACAAAAAATTGGCATCCCTCTAGGGCTGGGCATTATTCGCGGCCTTTTGTCTGCTCTCAAGTCTGGGAAAAAAGAGATTCAGCGAGAGATTGAATCAATTGCAGATCCTGTTATCAACAAGTCTCGCCAACCGCGTCGCTTGATTGGGACTGTAAATCAACCAATAGCAACATTTACGGGTTATGGCACCAAGTCTCGGCCTGCTGATCGAAGCTACCGACCGCTGGGGAAATCTCCTGTAAATCTTGACTCAGAAATTGATCGAATGTTTGATCGGTTTAGGGCAAGCATAGCTGCGCTGACTACTGACGCAGAAATTTACTACAACCTCTTGCAGAGGCTTCCTACTTCTCGAATCACGACAACCCTGGCAGACTTAGCAAACAAAAGGTCTACGGCATTACAGGTCAGTGGGTTCATGGAGACCCAGCGACAAATTGGACCTGGAGATCTTGAACGCGAAATTGCATCCAGCGTTGCTGGGTACATGAAAGAGCTTCGTGCGCCAAATCCATGGGTCGGAATAGCCGGTGATTACAAAACATTCATAAATTCAGTTTCTACAGAAACACGCCGCTTAAGAAGCGATATTCCTGCGCTTCCCCCGTCGAAAGTGGCAGGCTTGCTGCCTCCGGCGGCTGGCTTGACACCCGCGCAGCAAGCGCGAGCCTCCGCTGCTTATAGCAGGTCTGATGAAAGGTCCAGGCGTGTATTTGAAGAAGATGCTTTGCGGGGGAGCGGACAGCCGCGTTCTCTTTCCAGCGGAGCAGGAGGCCGTGGCGGCGGCCCTGCGAAAAACGCTACCGCAAGTGCAGGTGACAGTTTCAAGGAATTAAATACAACCCTTCGTAAATTTGGCCGACTTAGCGATAGAAGTACAGCAGACGTTCGTGAGCTGGGGGCGAGTCTTGGGATGCTTGGCGAAACGCTTTCACCCCTTGATGCTGATTTCAAGAAAGTCAACAGAGCTATTGCCGATCAAACAGGATTGATTGAAAAGGAGCTTCAAAAACGCAGTCGCACTCGCCGCAGGTTTTCACCCGGCAAGGCCGCCCAGGTCGCTGGTGCAACGATCTCCGGTGGTATTTTCGGTGGACCTGAAGGGTTCCTGGGTGGCGCAATTGGTGGCGCAATTGGTGGTGTTGGTGGTTCTTTTGCTGGCGCTGCACTTGGCGCTCAGGTTGGACAGCTCAGGCAGCAGCTTGGTGGGTTTGCTGAGTATGCGGCGAGCATTGAGAGACTCAAAATCGCGTTGAATGGTATTGCAGGTGACGCAAATAATTACAACCGAGCACTGCAAGCCGCTGCTGATGTCACAAAAGAATTAAATATTCCACAAGAAGTTGCTATCAAAGGAATCACTCGACTTACAGCAGCAGTAAAAGGTGCTGGCGGTGGCATTGCTGATGCAGAGCTTGCGTTCAAGAACATTAACTCTGCAATTATCGCTACGGGCGGCGGTGCAGAGCAGGTTGAAGGAGCCGTAACTGCGCTCGTTCAGATTTTCTCGAAGGGCAAAGTCAGCGCAGAAGAAATCAATCAAATTGCAGAAAGATTGCCCGGTACATTTAACAAAATTGCCGAAGCGTCAGGCAGGACCGGCCCAGAGCTGACAAAAGCTTTACAGCAGGGCGAAGTTGGCCTGAATGACCTGATGAAGTTCTTGGTTCAACTGGGTGGTGAGTACGGCGAATTGGCTGAAAAGATTGCTGGGTCTTCCGAGTCCGCTGGAGCAAGATTGACGGTTGCATATAACAATATGCGGATTGAAATAGGCAAAGCTCTTCAGCCGATTGGCGCTGAATTTCAAGAGGCGTTTTTGGAATTTATTACTGATATTGGCCCAAGCCTGGTGGTTATGGCGAAGGCCGTTGGAGAGGGGATGCGTTTTATTATTCAAAACAGAGGCGCGATATTGACTATTGCATCTTTCGCGGCAAAACTTGTCGCCGTGAATTTTGCACTAAAAGCGTTTGTTGCTTTAAGTGGGCCACTAAAACTTATGTTCGCATTAATAAGAACTGGGTTTAGACAAACCACTCAGCAGGCGTCTCTTGCCGCGACAAAGCTGGCCAGGTTTGGAGCGACAGTGAAAACTTTAGCTGCATCCTTAGCAGCGCCAATCGTAATAACCTTTGCCATTGTTGGCGCAGAGCTGGTTATATCTTACTTCAATAGAATCAAGCAAGCAAAAGCTGACCTTGACGCTTCTGGTACAAAACCTCAAGGTGAAGTTTTCTTCAGGTCAATCGGTGGAACGGCTGCAACGAAAGAAACTCTGAGATCAAACTTTAAGGATATTGTCAAGAATCTTGATATTGTCAGAGATAGGCTCGCGAAAACAAAGAAAAGTATTAAAGAGTTTAAGGCATCGCAATCAGATGGAGGCGAGCGGGCCATGGGGGGAAGTGCACCTTCTCTCGCTGGTGTAGCAGTCCCAGAAGACTTGACATCAAGACTAAAAGCAGACGAGGCAGAGCTAGCAAGACTTCGACTGAACTATAGAACTTTAATTAAAAAGTACCCTAGTGCTCCAGAAGCCACTAAAGGTCTAACCGACTTCGCTTCTCCTACCGGCACTGACACCGGCACCGGCAAGGTCAGGAAGTCGCGGCTGCCGCAACTCCAAGACAGGTACGACTCGCTGATTCGATCCGGCCCACTGGCGGGCATTCAAAGATTTCAGATCGCAAATTCACTTGCCCTAGTTCGGGCACAAAAAGATAACAATACAGAGCTAGTTTACACAATAAAAAATAACGCTATAAATCTTGACTTTGGGGAGAAAGAGCTTGGACTAAAAAACAAATACCTAGATGCCATGAATGCTGCGAACAAAACGGAGGATATTGCAGAACGTCAATTGCAAGAAAAAATTGCAGGATTGGAACGAGACCTTGGTCTTGAAAAGCTAATTGTTTCGGCAAATGGTGAGCTACTTGCCCTTAATCAAGACCAAGCTATTGCATCGGAAATAATCGCGAAAGCTTCCGAAGACGAGCTGTTCAACTTGCGCGATCAGCTTGGTTTGGTGTCAAACGAGGACAGGATTAACAGGTTTAGGCAATCAAGGATAGACGCAGGGGATCCAAACGCTGAACAGCAAACCGACTTGTTCCGCCAAACAATAGATCCCACTTTGGCGGAAGGGTTGAGTCAAAACATCCGCAGTTTGAAAAAAGAACTGGAAGATCTAGTAAATCCAATCAACCAGATCACTGGCGCAGCAAACGCTATTGGCAGTGCTTTTTCGCAGTCGTTCACAAATGCAATCACTGGCGCAACTAGCGCCAAGCAGGCATTATCTGATTTCTTTAAAAGTGTTGGCAGTTATTTCTTGGATATGGCGGGGCAGATTATTGCAAAGATGGTGACAATGGCGATTTTAAATGCTGTTGTTGGTTTGCTGCCTGGTAGCAGCGGCGGCGGTGGGTTTAATCCCAACGCACCGAGCATTACAGGCAACTCCCTAGGCGACTTTGGTGGCGGTACGCCCTTTGCTGGAGCGTTTAGAGCCAACGGCGGCCCAGTAACCGCAAACACGCCTTACATCGTTGGAGAGCGTGGGAGAGAGCTTTTTATTCCACGCCAAAGCGGAGTCGTCACTAACAATGAACAGTTTGAGGCTGCTCGTAAAGCAATGGGCGGCGCGAAAAACAGCTCTAATAACGCCTTTGCCGAGAACGCTGAGGCCATCGGCACCTCAACCTCTTACACTAAGGAAAAAGTTATGGAGCGTGAACGCATCGCTTCAATAAACAGCAACCCGATTGATGTCAGGACTGAAACTACTGTTATCAATAACGTTGAGTATGTCACCGTCGAGCAGTTTTCACAGGGCATGAAATCGACAGCTCGCGATGCACAAGCAAAAGTTCTGAGTGATCTTCGCAATCGTCCTGCCACTCGCGCACAGGTGGGTATCAGATGACTATTGCAATTGGAACCTACATAAAGCTGCTGGATCACGCTGGCGCTTCAGCCGGATATGGATTCCAGAATTTTCATCATGGCGAAACAAGGACTTATAACGGCGAAAGTTATATCTTTGGGGCCTTCGGGTTTAGCGGTGGGACGGTTGACTTGCAAGCTGGAAATATCAGTGCCAGCCTTGTCTTTGCTGTTAATCAGCTTGACCTATTAGTTTTTCAGCAAGCAGCCCAAAATCGATGGTTGATTCAAATCCGCACGGTATGGCTTGACCCTGATACGTTGGATGAAGGGAGCACTTACGGAGAAGAAGTATATGCAGTTACAGGCTTAGAACATGACTCAAGCCGCTTATCGATTCGACTTGGCAGCCCATTGGATGCGGTAAGCCAGAACGCACCGCGCAGACTGTTGACACAAGCTCTTGTCGGGAGTCTTCCCTCTACAGGCAATATAAACCTCCAGTAATGCTGAATCCAAACCGCCAAATTGCTTTACTGCCGCAGGATCGGCAGATCATGCAGCTCACGGGGATGAGCGAAAAGGATTACCGCTTTTTCATGCGGCAAGCAATTCTGCATTCCAAGTTGCGACCTGGAGAGCCAACAGCATTTGTTGACCCAGTGTCAATTCTGATTCAGCTAGTCATTGGCATTGCCTTAACTTATTTAGCGACATTATTGGCCCCAAAACCAAAAGCACCAGAAGCGCAAAACCTCGATTCCAAGACGGTCCAGGGTCAGAATCTAGTCAATGGCTCACGTTTTACGCCTAAAAGCGGTTTTGACTCTGTTCAAAACGTAGTTGAGCTGGGCTCTGTTGTACCACTTGTATATGCAAATAGGCAGTTTATCGACGGCATCGCTTATGGCGGAGTAAGAGTTAATACGAATTTAATTTGGTCGCAAATTTACAGCATTGGTGGCGGCCAACTATTAAGAGCAGTGTTTTTAATAGGTGAAGCCAGTATCACAAATTTGGATGCAGAGCAGTTTGCCATTGGTAACAACTTGATCAACGGTTATGACTTGAACAGTGACTTTGGGCGAATAACAATTTATTCGAGCCCTGATGGGGGGCGTCTTTCGTCTTCTGATCGCATTGCTGGGCAACTCGCTGCAAACGATACAGGCAACGCTCAAAATGCTGGCGGTGGTGACGTGTTTCAGGTTCGCGGTTTAGGTAATGCTTGGACAACTGATTTCTGTTATGTCTCCACCCCAAGCAACCAAACGGCATTTGGGGTTTATGGATTTATTGGAAACAACTTTTCATTTAGGGTAAACCCGTCATTCCGTACCGCTCGTAAAGCCGAAACTAGATCCGATGGTGAACTTAACTGCGCCGCAGACTGGCAGCAAAGGGCCGAGCGCAATAAACAGAATTACATTTTCCCAGGGCGTGTTGGCGCTATTGGTGGCTCAGACACTCTGACCAGTCTGGCTGTCGGTGATGATGTAACTGTAACAATTTACTCAAGCTCCGACATACAGCGAGTATTTCAGCAAGGTGGCGATGAAGGCGAGGCTAGTTGCGGCGACGTAGGTCAAGCTGTCGCTTCTCGTCAAAGATCCAATGACGAACAGATTAACTACGGAGACCTTTACCGAATCGGCAGCGCATTAGCAATATGCAAGCAAAGGTCAGATGAAGTTTTCGTTTCTGATGCAGATAATGATCCTGTCGGTGGTGGGACGACAACCACTGCAATATTTGAAGTTATTCGTGCTGGTCAGGCGAACTTGTGGACCGCTGGGACGGTGCAGGCAGCTGGTGGTTATAACGCCACACAGAGCAGCCACATTATGCAGGCGGCAGAAGCAATCTTTTCAACTGAACGTCAGGGACGTGTAGTTGAAGTCGGGATCCGCAGCAATCTTCAGGTAAACATTTCAGGGCTTTGTAATTTCAAAGACGCTAGGGGCTACGAGCGCATTGATTTTGATGCTTGCGATAAAGATGATGGCAAAGACATTGATGATGCAAACCTGACGAATTTTATTAGCGGTCAGTACAGCACATTCGAGACACGTTATTCATTTTTTCGTGTCAGCTACCGGGTTGCTGGATCCAATGACTCTTACACCGACTTGAATCAACTATTTGGCGTCAGGAGCACAACAGGAGTTGCAGTATATAACTATCTGCGTTTTGAATTTGCTGACGTTCGCCGCTGGGAGATTCGCATGACCCCGATCAGCGGCTGGGAAATAAGAAACAATATTGCAACGGGGGATCTTGAGGTATTAGATCCGCACCTTGGCAATCTCAGGACCGTAACGAGTGGCAACGTCAATGTGTCTTTCACAGGCGAACAGGTGGCGCGTAGCCAGGACACATTTGCTATTCAAAGTTTGTCCCCACTAGAGACCGAGATTTCTGGTGTTGATACAGCGGGAATGACTGTCGGCAAGGGTTATCAAGCTGGCACGTATAACGTAACTCTTGATGCCACGACTGGTTCTGGTCGAAACGCACAAGCCACGATTGTGGTGACAGTGCCGTTAATTGGGGGATCGCCTGATCCCGCAGGCGGCAGCATCACAAGCTTCACTCTCACAGACGGCGGCAGTTTGTTCCAAGTGGGTAACACGCTACAGATTCGTGATCCACTTAGTGTGTCTGGGTTGATAGACCCAGCGGTTGCGATAAGCCCAGTATTCCAAATTAACGTCACAAGCGTCATTAAAAAAGATCTTGGGACAGGTTTTGATGATGATGATGAGTTCTACGCGGATGCCTACGCTCGTTTAGCCGAATCATTTATTTATAACGAAATCACTGCCAGTACCAGCCAGCCAGAGCATCAAGTTGTTTACATCAATTCCATTACGACCAACACCAGCACGCCGAATTATGACAACATGGCGATTGTCGGCATGAACATTCGCAGCAGCAAAGAGATTAGGACACTGAATCAATTTAGTGTTTATGTGAATAGTGGGATCAATGCCACGTCAAGCTTTCCTGAAGTACTGCTAGACCTGCTGACAAATGACAGGTACGGAACCGGACAAGTTTTAAGTTCTGCTCAAATTGATCAAGCGAGTTTTACTGCGGCGTCCACGTTCACTTACAACCGCCGATATTTCTTTGATGGAGCGGTCAGCGACAAAATCAATATCCGGTCATGGGGAGCACAGACGGCTGCAAATTATTTGCTCGACCTAGTGATTCGTAATGGCAAGTTTGCGTTGGAACCTGTGGCCAGCTTCGATGCACCTGAAACTATTACGCAGTTGTTTACAAGTGGCAATATTCTCGAAGATTCTTTCTCGCTTTCGTTTTCCGATGATCAAGATCGCATACCGCCAAAGGTTTCCGTGATTTGGCGTGAAGAGCGCGAGACAAGCGGAACCGTTGGAAAAGGTCTTTTCCCAGTTTCGCGGGAAGTGACAGTACGGGAAAGCAGCACACCTGAAGATGCTCCATTGGAGAAAATTGATTTAAGTGATTACTGCACTAGTCAGCGTCATGCAATTGATCGCGCCAAGTGGGAATGCTTGACGCGACGACTTGTCACTCATAGCGTTACTTTTAAAACCACGCCTACAGAGGCAGCATTGGACATTGGTTCGGTTTTCAAGCTAGGCATGGAAACGATCAGTTACAACCAGCCACAAAACGGCGCTATCACCGAGGACGGAACCGTAACGTCATGGCCCGAGATTGCAGACGGCACCTATGACGTGTTGCTTTGGGACGGAAAGGATAATGCAATCAAGGAGGCATCGCTGACGATTGCCAGCGGCAAATGCACTCAAAGTTCTGCTGTTTTCTGTTTAAAAAATTCCATCAGCAGTGTCCAAAGCTATAAGACCCAATCTCTTTCATTTGACGAGGACGGTAACATAGATGTTGTAGCAACTTACTACCCAACTGCTGACAGCGGTTACTCTCAAATGGTGGCCGAATTTGACGACAGCAACTTTGTAATTGAGGGGACGTAAGAATGATCAATTTTCCAGCAGTAAGGCCAACACGGCGTAGCTTTACACCGGGCGAGTACCCAACCAAGCGTTTTGACAGTATTAGCGGTGCAGGTACGACCCGGCTATATGGGAGTAAGGCATTTAATGCAACGCTGAATCTAGAATTTTTGCTTGATGATACCAATACTGCAGCAGTTCTTCAAAGCTGGCACGACAGTCGTGGTGGGGCAAAAATCTTGACGTTACCTGCGACAGTGTTTGAAGGTATGGCCGGACCAGAGAATCAAATACCAAGTTATTTGAACTGGAGGTGGTCTGAAATGCCAAGCGTCGAGTCTTTGGTGCCTGGTCGATCTAGAATACGTGTAACGTTGGTAGCAACTCTGGACGGCTAATGGGAGTCTTAACAGGAAGCGATGGCGAATTAAGATTCAACGGCAGTGCTGTAGGCAAGTGCCGAGAGTGGAGTCTTAGCGTTTCAAAAGACGCATTAGAGGATACATCGATTGGCAGCTACGACAGGACATATGTCGAAGGCATGAGGGGTACAACTGGATCAGCGACTGTTTTGTACGACCCCGGCAACAACCCTGCGACTACATTGCTCAATTCTGTTTTTAAAAACAACGAGGCGAGTGACTCCGTAGATTTTGTGCTTCGCCGTCAGGATGGTACGAAGCTTAGCTGTTCTGCCTTTGTAACCAGCGTCAGCCCAAGCGTTTCGGTGGGTGCAGTGCAAGCAGTATCTGTGAGCTTTCAAGTGAATGGGAAACCCGTCGGTAATTTCTAATGGCTGTACTTGGTGTTGGCGGAAAGCTGCTTTTAAAACGAGCAGCCCCGGAGTTGTTTATTATTTCAGACTCGGCTTTGGATGTCGGAAACAACCTTTACACTGCGTCTAAATCAGGCTATTGGAATGGAGATCGTGTAACTGTTGACTGCTTACCGACAGCAACGGGCCCGTTTCCTCCAAGGGTTGACGGATATGCAAGTTATTACGGGAGTAACTGGTTTTTAGGACCAAACAGAACCCAAATAAGCAGCAACAGCGACAGGTTTTATAAAACTTCAACAGAACAGTATCCTGACGGCGACGGGTTTGTTGTAACTCAAGCAGGAGATCAGCTTATTACTCAGTCTGGTGACGATTTTTTTGCTTCGACAACTGTGGGTGACGCTTCGCAGTTTTATTCACGCGAAGGTGACACTTCTGTGGGTAACGTCATTCCGCCTTGCGCCTCTGGTGAATATTACATACACATCGACAGTTTGGACCGCGTAAGCTTTTACCTTGAACGATGCGATGCCCTTGCTGGGTGTCTGCCTAACCGGATTAATCTATTCTCTGTTGCGGGGGACGTTACTGTTTCCCCGTATGAAGCGGCTTGGCAGCAACTTTGTGACCTTGCTCAATGGTCGCTTGAATTAAATGCTCCAAGCGTAGAGACTACCTCCGTATCAGAAAAATTCGGCAATGCAGTCAAGTCGTTGGTCACGGGTGGCGGTTCTGCTGAGTTTCTCATCGACCGTAAGTGTTACACCAACGAAAAGGACAGCGGCCTTGCGCTGTTCCAATTACTGATGATGACGGAGAAAGGATGCGAAGCTACTGCACAATTCTGGATGGTTGACAGAGGAGGTAGCTGTGGCGATATTAACGGATCGATCCAAGGCGGTCTGTACTATGAAGCCAACATCTTGGTCACTGCTAGCGCCGTAAACCTGCGCCCGGCGGAAATCGTGGCAGGCACTGTGCAGTTTGTGACGACAGAAGACATTAAACTATTGGTAACATCCTGATTCTAAAAACGTGACTGAGATCAGCCGTGCGGGCCAAGCTGGTTCTTTGGGACATATTGATACCACCCAGGCTCAGTTTCGTGGGCAGGTGGATCTAGTCGCAGATGAACTGAGGCAGTTAGCTGGTAACGCGGATTTGCCGTCAGACCCACTGTCTGCTCCATATGTTCTTTATGTAAATGGGTATACCGGACAAGATACCTTTGTTGGTGGAGCGTACCAAGCAACCGAAGTTGAAATCGAGCGGCGTATAAGCCTGCAAAAACTTGAATGCGGATATTCCGAGGCGCGGCCATTTAAAACCATTAACCGCGCGGCGATTGAAGCAGCCATTATCACCAGCCGCGACTGGTTCACTACACAACGCCAGAAAGACCGTGCCCTGGTTTCAATTGTTGTTGCGCCGGGTGAGTATATTGTCCTGAACGACGATGGTAAGACATTTAGCCCTGCCGACTTCCCGGCAAGGAGCAGTTCCTATGAACCAACTGATGCAGATCTGATTAGCTTTAACGATCCATCGGGCGGGGTGATACTGCCCAGAGGGTGCAGCGTCGTCAGCCTGGATCTACGTAAAACACTGTTGCGCCCCAATGCTGTACCAGCATCTGCTAACGAAGCAGCAGATTACAGCAACCGAAGATCAATTTTTAAAGTCAGTGGAACAGGTTACTACTATGGTTTTACGTTCAAGGACCAGTTAAACGCTACCCACAGTCACCATTTGCTGCATTGTTTTGAATTTTGCAGCCAAGCCGAACTTGATTTGTTTTATCAAAAAATTCTGGCAAGTTTTGCGGCTGCTGACCTATCTGCAAGCAATACGGTTTCAAGCGAAACGGAATATCAAATTGTTGGACCGTTACCCAGCACCCCTACGTCAGCCACAGACACCGTAGGTTCTGCGAGCCCATATATCTACAACACAAGTGTCCGCTCAGTGTGGGGCATGGGCGGTGTTTTTGCGAACGGGAACAAGCCAGAAGGCTTCCGCAGCATGGTGATTGCTCAGTTCACATCTGTGTCCCTCCAGCAGGACATGGGCTGCTGGCAGCTGTATTCCAGTGGGGCATGGGGAACAGTTGCTAACTACACGACGTATATCAACGCATCGCCTGACAACATCAGGATGAACCCCGACCGCAGATCGTTTCATATTCGTGCAATTAATAACGCTGTTATTCAAGAGGTAAGTGTATTCGCTATCGGACAAGGGGTTCACCATTGGACTCAATCAGGCGGTGAATTGACTATTACTAACAGCAATAGTAATTTCGGTGGCTGTGCGGCTTTATCCGAAGACTATAGAACATATGCGTTTAATAATGACCAGGACTGGACGACGGGACGTTTACGTGTTGCAAGCAACCTCGCAGAAAAAAGAGGAAACGTAGTTAAAATCTATGTTGGTGATGTTGCTGACGGTCAAACCGATGCTGCAATCCAAAGCCAAAATTGGTTCAACTTGGGTGAGTCTTTAGAAGAAAGTGTTGTAACACCTGGCGAACCCAATATTTTACGTGAACGGGATTACACGTTTCGCCAAGGATCTTGGCTATGGATTGAGAATCCTACAGGCGCTGACTACAGAGTACAGCTGCCTGCTAGCACTTGGGACGTAACTGATCCTGACAAGTTAAATTTCTTGGGGACCGTTGAAAACGAAGACGGCATTCAGCCTGGTCAAGCTATTTTGGCACCTTCAGGAGTACCAACAGGCCAATACTATCCATCACTTGCAGGCCGGAGAGTTTACATCCGCCGTTTGCGAGATAACCGTTCTAGCGAGGCAAGACGCTTCAGTTTAATTTTAAACAACACGAATAATCAGTGCCGTTTACCTGTTCGGGATTATGTAGCGCAAACGCCAACCTCAGGAATCCCAAACACCAAAATACTTACAGTTTTGCAAGTCGGTGGCGAACCAGCCAGTGGCGCTGGCGTGAAGAGAACCGCGAGTGTTGTATTACGTCGTCAAAATCCTGCGGCACCGTGGACTGCTGGACAGTATTACCGTCCTGGCGACAATGCTACGGCAAACGGAAAGCACTATATGTGCGTTAAGGAAACAACTGATACCTCATTCCTAGATAGCGAATGGCAAGAAGCATTCGTCCACATGGAACAGGCTTATAACAACGAAGATTTCCTGCCTAATGCACAGCCAGAAATTGCTTTTGACAATGACACTGATGGAAGTGGGACATCCGTAACTTGTGGCTATGACTTAGCGACCGTATGGAGCACTGACCCGCTAATTATTAATCAATACCGCACGGCCACTGATTACCTGGGGATACATTCGTTTCTTGTGAGCATAGGTTTTAGCGACAGCGATGCACACACAATTCTGCTGCCACGAGCATTTGACGACCGCGACCGTAACCCTGGAACGCAGTTAGATGGCATTGCGCCACCAAGCGGAGCTGCAACTTCGTGGGCAAATTGGCCACTAGAGTTCCGTCGCCCCAGCATTATTAGATTGTTTGGCCACGCTTGGGAATGGGCCGGTTATTTAAACTACACCAAGGCCATGCCTCAGTACCAGCAAGAGCTGGGCAACATTAACCGCTTTACTTATTACTTCACGCATCAAAACGGCGGACGAGTTTACGCATCTGGTTTTAACCAAGAGGGGTTCCTTGTCAATAACCGAGGATTAGAAGATCTAGCAACCGGATCAGTTTTAAGTGTTGATCAGCTAGGAAGTGATGACTACACAATTGATTTCCCTACCTATTACGAGAACCTTTCTGTTGACAATTTAGCTGTTAATTCCCAGTTAAATCTAACCAGTGCTGAAGTCGTTGGCAGGCCCACATGGCAAGAGAGCGGTTCTAAGCCCTATCTAGCCACTGTAGATAAAATCAGCATGGGGCCATTTGGTGGACCGTTACCTGAATTGCCGCTTTCCACCCAAACGCAAGAGGGCGTGATTCGTCTCGCTACAGCATCAGAAGCTCAAGCTTTTGTGCGTAATGACCTAGCAATCAGCCCCGCCACGTTGATTGAAGCGCTGGGGGATGCAGTTAAATCTGTAGTCAACTGCCGGATCAGTCTTAGCTCCACCAGCGCAATCCTGGATAGCAATCAAAGCGGTAGCACGGTTTACCTGCACCCATACAGCGGAAATGAACTTGCGTTGTACGACAACATCACCGGGCGGTGGCGCGTCCGACGCTTTAGCAGCGTACTTTCGTTTAGCTTGGCGACGGCAAATGTAGCCAATACAAATTACGACGTTTATCTCTACGACACAAATCCAACTGATTCCCTCAACGGAACATTTGCGTTGGAGTATACGGCGTGGTCCGGTGACCGAACACCGCCTGCAAGAGGCAATCAAGATGGAATCCTGGTTAAAAATGGCGAGGCAACCAAACGACTGATCGGCGTGATACGCACTACATCAGCAGGAAACAGCATTGTTAGTTTAGGGGGAGTAATTACAGGCGCAAATTCAGCTAATTACCCAAGGGTGTATATCGCAAACCTGTATAACCTCTATGACGTAAGTAGCCGTTACTTCTTTGGCAACTCTTGGGGTGTTGTGAGTTCAGCCTGGAGTACAGTGCCAGCCAGTGTTTATCCAACAACCCCTCGCTGCTCATTTGTGCAAGCTAGCGAAACACTGGTAACGGCTTTCCTGGACATCTATTCAAATTATCAGGGAAGCAATTGGCCAACTGATTATTCATTTTGCTATGTAGCACCAGGCATTGACTCAGTTTCATCACCACCAGATGATGCTTTTTACGGTGAAACGATAGGCATGAATGATACCGCTGGTTCGCAATGGGCAAGGACTTTGGGTTCAGGTATGCACGATATTTACTATTTATACAAAATGCGGCTTAATGGTGGTGTAGCTTCTAACGAGATCAACCAGCACGCTGCCCACGGCCTGATAATTACGACTAAAGCCTGATTACAATAGAGACTTAGTAAGGGGCATCGCTATGAAAGTTGTTTCAGCAGAATCTGATCAAACGGGCCTTATCCGCGTACAGTTTGATGATGGCACTGGATGGGCAACCTATCCAGATTCACTAAATGAAGCTCACAATTACCTGCACGACTTGCTGGAAGAGTTTGTTGCTGCTGGCGGAACAGTTACCGAAGCTTGACTACAATAGGGGCACGGCGAATGTCCGTGTCCTTTCGATAAAGCTTGACTAGAGCTAGGCTTACAGTAGAACCCACCGTAGCAAGCGAATGGCTGACATCAAAATTACTGATCTGGCTGCTTACACAGATCCGGTCAGCACTGACGTGTTGCCGATTGTTGATGTTGGCAGTGATCTGACCAAAAAAGTCAGCATTGCGGATCTGCTGAAGAATGCTCTGCTCGTTGACAGCAATGGCGACGTAGAGATCGGAGGGGGAAATACTCAGCTGAATGCTGATGGCGAAGCTCTGTTCTCTGGCCCCGTATCAATCGGCGGCACTGCTTCTGCTAACACGATTGATGAATACGAGGAAGGTAATTGGACGCCAGGAATCAGTGCGCAAAGTGGTTCGTTTACGGCTTTGAATGTAGAAGTTATTGCAGCTACATACACAAAGATTGGCAGAATTGTTACTGTTGCATGTTTTATACGCACTGATGCATACGACCCAACTGGAACCTCTGGAAGATTAGTAATTACGGGACTTCCTTTTAATTATCGCAGTGGAGTCGGTCGCACTATGGGGACACCCCTTCTGCTGGAATACAACAGTGAATCAACATATAGTGGCACCTTTGCGGCTTTTGCGGCTTCTTCAGCATCTAATCAAGTTTACTTTGTAAAAGTTGACGAAGGAACTAATTCTGGTGGGGTTACTTATTTGCAGACGAGTCAACTACAGACGCATTCCGTTACGAACCGTAACTGGTTCCAATTTGCTCTCACCTATATGACAGTTTGATCAGCAGCAGCCCGTAACGGCTCAAAACTACGACCTAAACCTGTTTTGTCTGGAGGACAATCCTAATGGCCTTTACTGAACGTCAAGAATACAGGATGGAAATCATCCCGCCTTACAACATCATCCAATGCCGTCGTGCTGACATCGTTGAAAAAGATGGTGTAGAAGTTGGTCGCACCTACCATCGTCATGTACGAGTGCCTGGTGATGATGTGCGTGAAGATTGCGCTGAACTGCAAGCGATTGCGGTCACATTGTGGACACAGGAAGTAATTGATGCGTATCAAGCGTCACTCACGCCTGATGAGTAGCATTGCCAGTTAATTTTCTCCAAAAAAAAAATAAGTCGGCGCATTAGGCGGATGCGCCGTGCTATCCGTCGTGAAGAGCGGCGGCTCGGGAGGAAGCGTAAACGGCTGTTGGCGCGTAAGGTCAGGAGGTTGTAGTTATTTACCTTTTGCCACAGTCGACCATCCTGCGCTAGAATTCATATAGCAGATCTTTTGCAGTGAAATGATTGGCTTGACAAGCGGTTTTGAAGTTCACCAATTCGGCGATCTAACATCTACAGGGGTAAGTGACTCTGTTGAAACCGCAGGTACAAACCTACTGTTTCAGGTTACCACTGCAAATGTGGGAACAAGTGTAGTTTTCAGGCTAGAGGGGAGTCTCGACAATGTTAACTTCTTCAATTTGGATGATGACGAGCAAGATATAGTTTCAACCGTTGACAACACAACTGGATACGCTTTAAATGGTTGTCCAATTAAATTTGCCAGGGTTCGACTGGTAAGTATCAGCGGAGGAACTCCTACAGTTGCGTCCAAACTAGGCTCTGCATAATGGCAAAAAACCTGCGGAACAGCATTGCCACCAGCCTCAATATTGGGCTGCGCCAAAGCTTGACTAGCGGTCTAGTCGAAACTTGGACGCCTGCTCTACTCAGTGGTTTGCAGTTATGGCTAGATGCCGACGATGCGTCAACAATCACAGAAAGCAGCGGCAGCGTAAGTCAATGGGATGACAAGAGCGGCAATGGTAACGATGCAGTTCAAGGAACCGGAATAAGCAGGCCAAACTACGGATCTCAAACTATTAACTCAAAGAATGTTGTAAATTTTTCCGGTGGTAAATTTATGACTACAGGTTATCCACCTGCGCTAAATAGAACCATTGCCATGGTTGTTCAATACAGCAGTTTAGCTCAATTAAGGGTCGCAATGGGTGCTAGGGAATCAGTCGACGAAAGATCATACTTTGGGATTAATCAGGGTCGCGTAAGAGCTGGTGTTGCCAACTTATCCTCGCTAAACGGAACTGGCGGTATCGCAACCTATACAACATACACTCAAATCTTAAAACACGGTCAAGGAGCAGTAAATAGAGAGGTCCATCATTATCTTGATGGGACAGAGGATATTGACCAAACCTTCACGGGAGACATTGGCAGCGGTCAGAATTACATGATCGGGGGGTTCAACGACCGAGGTGGAGTTCATAATCAACAATACAGCGGTCTAATGGGTGAGATGATAATTACAGGCAACATGCTGGGCGATTCAGATCGTCAAAAACTTGAGGGTTATCTGGCTCATAAATGGGGGCACACAGCAAGTCTTCCTGCTGACCACCCGTATAAAAGCTCGACTCCTATAGCTTGATGACCTACGTTCTTTTCAATACTGAGCAAGAAGCACTAGCAGCAGAGTCGCAGGCTGTGGCCAATGTTCGTGCGTTTGCATCGGTTCATGCTCCTGAACGGCTATCTGCTGATGGCAGTTTGATTGGATTCAATGCAGCATCAGGTAATCTTGCTCCTGAAGCACAACATGTTGAAAAATGGGCAGTGCCGCAGCAGTATGTAGAAGGTTGGGCGTGGCCGGTGCCTACGCGGGGGGATATTGATCTAATGCCGGTTGAGTCATTTATGGAGAATGTTGGTGGTGTGATTGTTGATGATGTAACGCCGCTATTTTCTTCCAGTAAGATTGAGTAGACGCCTGTCGATCAAGTAATGGATTCCCGCACTTACGAGAATTGGAGAAAAGTAAAGAAAGCCTTAGAAATTGCTGGTAAAACTGATTGCATGTTTTACAAACGTGCTGTGACGATATTGGCTGGCAAGCCAGATCCGCTAAAATGACAAGACAGAAGCGCGTAAGTCGTGATTGAAATCTACGCAGCCATTCTGGGCGCGACTCTTGGTATCGCAGGGATGAACATCTCTGGATTTACCAGGCGCACCAGTGAAAGTCGTGAAGCGGTTATTCGCCTCACTGCCGGGGTCGAGTCTATTGCAACCAAGCTTGAAGATTTACATCAAGACATGAAGGCCGAAAAGGTTCAGGCCACTGCTGATCGTCGTGAAATCTACGAACGGTTGAATGATCACGGCAACCGAATAATTGTGCTGGAAAGTACTAGAGCTAGAATCAACGCAGATTAATGGAGTGACCAATGGGCATCGAAGAAGTTTTGGCGCACCCAGCCTTCTGGATCGTCGTCGCTGCAGCTAGTGAGCTGATCGGCATGAGCAAGCTTAAGGATAATTCTGTTGTCCAGTTGCTGTTTCATGCGCTTCAAGCGTTAAAGCCAAAAAAGGGCTGATCCCCGCTGACGGGCGGTGGTTGCTGAGATTCTCGACAAGATCGCCGCTTGAAGGATTGAAGCGCGAGATTCAACGTCGCAAGTTTGAGGCAACATTACAGCCTCGAATCGATGCTGAGGTTAAGCGATGGCATGAATCACAGCCGCCAGTCATGCCACCCGCCAAAATCGACGACCTGCATATCAAATCGCCCTGGAATGATGAACAGTAAACCGATCACATTTGATCAACTTTTCAGATATTAC